>Ga0160427_10002100_pt1 | contig 12128 bp, 7 predicted proteins | sample SolpanmetagenomL_FD_108194 | JGI IMG/M metagenome (GOLD analysis project Ga0160427, IMG submission 108194) | Solar panel surface microbial communities from Lawrence Berkeley National Laboratory, California, USA - L | ecosystem: Engineered > Built environment > Solar panel > Unclassified ...
AAGCGAATACTCGCAACTGGAAACAATCAGCATACCAGATCGGTTTCGTGCGACCCAAAGCTGGAGGAATCCTACCGACAAATTTAGATGATGCGGATGTAGTATTGGCCGATAAAGTTGAAAGTTGTGAATGTCGAAACATTTCATGGCCAAACAAGCTCCCGTCTTTGAAGAGTAGACAGGCATATATAGTCGTCGTCAGAGTCTGGTCCGCTTTACCAACACATAGTTCAGAAGAGTCGTTTTCATCGCCGTTTGCGCAATTGCGTATCGAAACGGGATTCTTTTCGCAATCTGAATGGACAGCAAGACCAATCACAACGCCATGGTCATTACAAAATTGGCTTGCTCCCGAGCCTGTCCCTATTTTCAAACGGGAGTTTTCCACATTTCGCAACGTTGTAAAAGCTAGAATCTATGCTACTGCGTATGGTGTTTACAAGATCTACATCAACGATCAACCCGTCAGTGGCCATATTATGGAGCCAGGGTGGACAAGCTACGAGAGAAGATTGTTGTACCAGACTTATGATGTTACCGACAACTTCGACCGGCGTGTAAAGGAAAATGGAAGGATGCTCAAAAATGGCGAAAGACAAAACATGACATTGACAGTGTCTGTCGCCGATGGGTGGTATCGTGGTCGACTTAACGATGGTTTGAATGCGCGACGCGGCATAAGTGGAAGAGAGACTGCTGCCATTCTTCATCTCGAAATTGAGTTTGATGATGGAACAAAGAAAATAGTCGTGACAGATGAGAACTGGACTTGCACACGCACTTCACCGATTCAGTCCACGGAAATTTACGATGGAGAGTTTTTCGATGCACGAATCAACGTTGAGGAAGCCTCGAAAGATGCTTGGTACCCCGTCAAGATACTACCCAAGGTACCAGACACTATCAATTTGGAAGCATCGTCCGCACCACCAATCAAACATCACGAATCTTTCAAGCCATGTCGTGTGTTGACGTCTCCATCGGGAAAAACGATACTCGACTTTGGTCAAAATCTTGTTGGACGATGCAAGATCACAGGTCGAGCAGCTCGTGGTACCAAAGTCGAGCTTTTGCATGTTGAGGTTCTCGAAAAGAACGGAGAACCATCCACTAGACCACTACGGGATGCCAAAGCCACCGATACTTATGTCTTTGCAGGGGGCACTATCGAAACCTGGGAGCCAGAGTTTACATATCATGGTTTTCAATATGTGCAAGTAAATCCATGGATACCAGATCTACAAGTTGAAGCAAAAGTCTACGGTAGCTCGTTAGAACCAGCACTCTTGCGATTTGATTCATCACTCTCAGAATTAAATCAGTTAGTACATAATATCAAATGGGGAGCAAAAGGCAATTTCTTCTCTATACCAACAGATTGTCCAGGTACTTCTCCCTCGCTTTTAGAGTAAAGGTATGATATACTGATGAAGCAGCTCGGGATGAACGTTTTGGCTGGACTGGAGATATCCAGGTACTATAATCATCATTCACTAAGAGCAATGCTAACACCAAATAGGCCTTCTCGCCGACTGCATGCTACATTTTCGACTGCGACACATTTCTCACAAACTACATGAGAGACCTTGTCGCTTCTCAATACGAGCATCCTCAATTCATTCCACCATACATATGCCCAGATCTTGGTGGCGATAGAAAACCTTGTGCTGTTTGGCAAGATGCACTTTTCCTAATCCCTTTTGTTTTGCACAACAACTATGATAACTTGAGTATTATTCAAACATGTTATGAACCAATGAAAAAATACTACGAAAATGGAATACCAAAAGATAAGGATGGTTTATGGGCTGAATCGTTTCAATTCGGAGGTAAGACCTCTGCCATCCTGACATCAATCTATGCTAAGAACTATTATACAGATTGGTTAGATCCAGATGCTCCTCGAGGCGATTCAGGCAAGTCCAAAACAAACTCGCTGCTGGTCGCTGATTCGTTTCTTTACCATTGTGTCAACGTGATAGCCACTTGCGCGTATCGGCTTGGTATAATCGACGAAGCAAGGCACTATCTTGACGTTGCTAGCAAGATACAAAAGGCTTATTACATCAAATGGGTTGTTATGAAGCCAGGCTCTCCCAGTTCAGGCCCCATCTTACTCTCAGATACACAGACAGCCTTAGCCCTGGCTCTAGAGTTTAACATCCTTCCGTCCAACCTCATACATACAGCGAAACTTCGCCTAATTGAGCGCGTCCAGGCAACAAATTATCACTTATCGACTGGATTTGCCGGCACTCCATCTCTTCTCCCTGCGATATCCTCAACACCATTATATCCAAAATCACCCGGTAAGGATGATGGGTCTGAAGAAGACGACGCCGAGACTGCTCAGGGAGGCACTCCACTGGCCCTCCGTGTTCTCCTAGAACCTCACGACTATCCTTCCTGGCTCTACCCTGTGACTATGGGCGCCACTACAGTGTGGGAGCGATGGAATAGCATGCTTCCAGACCGCAGTATTAACCCAAGCTCAATGACCAGTTTCAACCATTACGCCTACGGATCGGTAAGGAAGAGATCCTTTATACGTAAATTTCTATAAACTGACCGATTTATTTTAGGTTGGTAGATGGATTTTTGAACACATTGGTGGCATATCGCAATCAATCCCTACAGACACAATACCTCACAATAATAAAGACTCTGTCCAAGGTCATGATACATCACCATACCTTCCCATCACTTCTTGGCGCAACATCACATTTTCACCAACTCCATCCGTTTTGTACGGATTAACACACTCAAATATGCTGCTCCAGTCGCCTTATGGTGTGATTGAATGCTCCTGGCAGGTCCACTCCGCACCCAAGAATATATTCAGCATCACTGTTCGTGTTCCGGCAAATTGTCAAGCTACTATTCATCTGCCACAAACACAAGCTAGAGAACAGGGTGGTAATGTTTTCGTGTATGAAGTTGATGATGACGAAGAAGATGGTGTTGCACGGGGGTATAGCAACAACGCGAACAAGAGCCAGGCGAGAGTAGGCACCACTTCTGAGAAATTATGCTTAAGTAAATGCATAGACCTACGAGAAGGCGATGTGGTACGTAATGTACAAGTTGGTAGCGGTGTCTGGAGAGTAGAGAGTCTGTGGTTTGATGATTCGATCAAGCCACCGGGGAGTGAGGAGGAAGAAAGATTTGGGAGAGAAGCTGAAGACGAACATGGGTGGATCGTTTGCTGAGAAGACTAATCTATAGAATAAGATATGGGTATAAGTGATTAAATGGATTGCCTAATCTACGTTCGCGATCATGAGTAAAGCCAAAGTCGATGGTGCGTTGCCAGAAAGAGTTCACAATGATGACATTCTGAGGAGACAGCTATCTATAAAATCGTTGATCAAACGTTAGATATTAAACATAATTTGATCTAAAATCGAAGGACTGAAACATACATATTCTCGACGATTGCGAGCAAGTGATTCACTCGAAGATATCGCTCCATCGCTACAGACCAAACCTTACAAGCACAAGACAAAATATATAGTGATGAATTGACAACATGAAACTTTTGATGCTTCGTGTCGGGCTTCTCAATCATGCAAGAAACAATAATAAGTACAAGAACAGTTTGCAATGATCATATACCTGCAAGTTGATCTTTCTTAGCCAGATATCGCAAGAGGATTTAAATTTATCAGCTTTCAAGCTTCGATCCAGGACAAATCAAACCTAGCTTCCAGTAGGTTCTCGAGCTCGGCCTTATATATATATATATGTATATCACGTACTTTATGCTTGACATCTTCTCACGATAAACGAGATCCTAGTTACACAAAATCTCTGACTTACAATCAAACCTACGCTTTTCTGCAACACTCAGATATATCATAACAAAGATAATTTACCCACATATACCCAGGTATGTCCCAACGATACACAAAATTCATGCTCCCATCACTAAGCTAACGTCAGCATAAAGTTCATGTTGTTTTCATGTGCTAAAAATCAAACACAATCAAATCAAACACTTGCGTGCGCCACAATTGTACAAGGATTACGCACAGAATTATCGCAAATGACTCATGAACAACCCGCTCATCATAATATCCGTTTGTCTTCACAACCCGGACTTATGACCTCAAACTTCATCATAAACTTGTACAACTACAAAACTGCGCAAACAGACTCGACATTCCCTGCATAAGCATAATTCACTTATCGCAGACAAGATGAGCAGTATTGTTTATGTATAGAAACCTCGATATCGGCCTTAAATTCACTCCTGCTGCCTCATTTTGGCTGAAGTCTCAGAGCACCAGTTAAATCGGAGTCGATTTAAAGCGTAGTACAAAGAGCCTTCATCCCCAATGAACTCTCTGCTATTCCTTCTTCTATTTTTGCTTAACCATTCCTTTCTTCAAACTTGGTCAGAGCTCACCATAGCCGCTGCTGGAGCAACTCTTTATACTGTAATTTCCACAATTAACAGTCACATATTTATTTTTGTACCATCATCACCACTTTAATTTACACACACAATCCTTCCATTCATTCTTTCGATCCTTCGTTCAACAGCGTGGATCTCATATTACAATTCAGCATTTGTACAGTGTCGACACAGCATATTCAGTTATCATATAGCGAGTAGACAGCTTCAGCAATCCTGTACTTCGAGTCGAAAACACTTCCCGAGAGCCCAGTATCATCAGAATATCAGCACTTGTATTACATATCAGTAAAATATATCATACACCATGTCTAGCAGCAAATTGTTTTATTACGCGGAACCAGAAATGAAGATAAGTCGAATGGAACGAGTCTTCTTGGTCGAAGCAGCAAAAAATGCTCTACTTTGGGTTTACAGTAAGTGATTTCCCTCTATTCTGCTCAAATCTACGCGCGTCTTTTTGTAATTTTCCGGTGATACGCAATTTTTTATTATCAAAGCGTGTTGTTGTATTCCACCTCAAGTCATATCATGCACCACTTCTCAATTGTAATCCACGTTTCTATCACGTTGCTTCCCCTTGAGATATAGTCCTACTCGGACAAAAATGCTGATATGTCCTTCTCACACAAACAGGTGTTACAACAAATCTTCCCATCACCGCCAACATCTACAAAAACTTTAAATCTATCCAAGTTGGGCACCACAACCTTCCCATCCCGGGCAAATTCTACTCTACCGCCTCCATGATTCACCAATATCTCTGCCGAAAGTCTGCATATGTCCCTCTCAAAGACTGGCCAGTAAAACACTTGATTCAACTCATCCGCGACTGTTACGGCACCGAATACACCCACTACATGCTCCCCGCTTCCATCCGCAAGTTCGACACCATGGTAGAAGAATATAAACAAGCCACCGGTAGCAGTAACAACCTCAATGAAATCCACCCACAGCAACGAATCTATTACCTTCCCACTCCTGAAGGATACGAGCGGATAGATGAGATTCATAATGCCTTGCGCCGCGGTAACCGAATTGCTCGTAATACTAGAGAGGCTCGACGACATAATCGTCCTTGGACACGTAAGATTCGCAGACAGATTAGACAGTTGGAGGATGATCATACTAATGGGCGAGCCACTGCTGAGAGACTTGCGCTTGTCCAGAAGGAAGATAGGGAGGAGGATCAACTTCAGGTTATCCTTGCAGTGGAGGAGGCTACCATGGATAGCATTATGAATATCCTTGGAGGTATTGCAATGTAGTGGCCTCAAGGAGAGGATTATTTTCTTTCTTTTCTCACCTTGTTTATTATTCATTCCCTTATATTATGTTGTCTTATTGTGTTTTTGTCTTTTTTTATTTGTCTTTTTTATTGTTTTATTGTCTTCTTATTCTTGTCAAAGTCATGACGATGGATCATGAACAAATATGCGTTTAAACTTCTTTCTGGACTTCTTTTTTGTCAAGTTTTTCTTTCCTCATTCTCTTTTCTATCGACACACCTGTCTTTTGCTGGTCAAACTTGTACAGTTGTACACGATGATAGTCGTTTGTCTCTCACTTACTTTCGTTCATGCGCGATACCTAAGCGTTTACCATCGGCGTTTCTTTTTTTCTTGCCTATCACGATTAAGAACAAAGCTACTGTTTTGATACATCGTGCAAGGAGCGTTTCTCAGCTTATTGTTTATTGATTTATGTTTCGTGTATATATCTTTCATCGACCAATAGCCATGCATTGGAGTCTTGTTTCCAACTTTGGCACCAAAAATCCAGAGCGTCGTTAACATATCTAGACTCAAAACAGTCAAACTAGTACTCTATATCACGTTAAATCACAACAATCAATCTTGACATGTGATTGTCCTGCAATACACATCAAATTCGTCTTTTTCTTGAGCTTATTTTTACGCATGAGTCGCCTCTCAAGCGTATATCGCGCGAGGGGATCCATATTGCTGACAAAGACCATAAATTGAATTGCATAACATGCATCTGCGTGTTTCGCGATCGCGTTCTCAAATATAGCTCCTCGTTGACCTACTTTGATGCTGAAACGCGTTCACATACACTTGTATACCCTCATGATATCGTTTTGCTTGGGTTCTTCAAGAGGTTCCCATAGTGAGCTCTCTGGCATATGATGATCTAGATCTGAGCTGTGGAAACACCATAAATTGTACCAAGGTCGCGTGATCAGTCAATTGTGTTTTTGTAACCAGCTAAATTTAAAGTTAGTCAAATGTTTCCAACTCGGCTGATTCTTTTCTCACAAGAGCTTTTAGAGACTCGAAACACATTCTAGCTTGCATGTACATGTGCCAAACGAAACAACACAAATGAAAAAGAAACGATTTGAAAAACAAAGGTGAAAAACGACATCTCATGAAACATATCAGCACAGCGAAACTTAAAGTAGAATAAGTCATGTGCTGAACACATCAGTAGACTAACTTCCTACCTTCTGTTTTCCTGAGCGCTTGTAACGTGAAGATACAGAGTAGTTATATATGTATGTGTCAGATTAATTGAATGAAGATAACATGCTATCATCATTCCGTAATGTAATCAATTTCTACCACATCAATCCCCAAATCAGCAATCAGAGCTCTCTCTCCGTGCCCTACTCTCGTCTCGTCTTTTTTGTTTTTCCTTCTCCGATATCGCTTAACTTTGGCACAGCATGGCAGCTAGCTGGGTTGCATATTTCAGAATTGGGGAGCTTTTAAAGTTATCGTGCTTCCCCAATTGATACTCTTAGCTAGTTTTGTAGCTATAACCGGAAGCTCTGAAACTATAAGATCTACCGGAATATGGTTCCATTAGTCATTTGCGCTTGTCTACACATCGCATAGACCTTGACTCTTTAGTTTTAGTATCATTGCGTTGTGAACTTTTAGGGACGTGGTAGTTGCTGGACTCTGTGCAGGTGGGTTTGTTGTATATGCTCTAGTCGTCTTTGAGGTTTCCGAATTAACAATTATTCATATTCATCCAGCCAAGAATTAAGACAGTAGAGCTACCTAGGTACTTACCCGTCCTACAGATCTTTTAAACGCAATGTTGATCACTTGGTATACTTACGTATATCTAGAATCCAGGGAAAGATATAAAAATCAGCGTACATTAGCGTAATGCATTGCAACAGCTACGAGTATAAGACAGGTGAGTATTTAAACAGTGTTCAGCAAATTCCATGTCCTTACTCAGCGTTCGTGTATCTAAGTATAAGTACAGCACCGCACTTCGTACTGCAACTTGGGCAAGAGTGGAGACATTTATATCTTCTGTGTGGTGTCGCCATCGCTTCCGAGCGCCACTAGCTACTTTCCCTTTACCTTTAAACTTTTTCCCTGTGCTCTTTCACCTTGTTTCAGTCTACACTGGGAATAACATGCACCATGAGATGAGTTAAATCGAGATCCGGGGAGATCTTGAAGCGAGCTTGTAATTCCTATTTGTCAAGATTTTACGTCATTGTGAATTGAGGCGCCGTATGCATAGACTATGGTTTAGGGAACAGTTGATGAAGATCAATGGATATTGATGTAATCTCCTAATTGTAGCTGTTCGATGATGCAGATAGTTGCGACGGAAGAGATTTGAGCATCTGAGTATCCTACAAAATGAAAATGAATATGGCAAGTTGAGGTGTTGTATATTGTACCGCCGCATGCCTGGTATATATTGTACGGTCAATTTACCATATCTGAAAGACAGTGGCCATAGAATATTTATCAATTTATCATGTTCACGATAATAATACAGAGCTCTGAAATGTTCATCTGATGGTGTCACATAGTGACTGACTGCACATACGAAAAGAAAAATAATAATCATTTTCCCCCAGGGTCACCACTTCCTCTTTCGGAACACCCGAGATCTCACATTTTCTCTTATCTTTTTCCTCATCCCTCCTCCTCAAGATCTACACAAAATTACACCCTCCCTCCCTGATATCACTCTGCATGACACATCCATCCCATCCACTCGATCGCTCGCTCCCCCTTTATCAAACCAGTCAGCCAGTCAGTCATCTAATCAGCTGAGATAGACTCGTATGTTGTTGTAGCACCCCATCATTCATCCACGATGCATTCATCTTGATCTGACGCCGCAATATTTTGGGCGCTGACACTTTCAGGACTGTCGTGTCACACAAACATGACATTCCAGGAATCGAGAGATATAGGTAGGGTCTGGGCAAGATAAGAGCATGCGAGGGGGAAGAATGCAATGCTGATCTGTGGCTCCTGCCTTTCGGCTTCCTTGATTCTTTTTCTGGCATTTATGGATGCTGGGAATTGCGAGAACTGTGGGGTCCTGATAGCATGACATCTGAGCTCATTCCTTCAGTTCATGATGGTCATGATACTACTCGTCATGGTGTTTTTGATGCTGATAGCGGATGATGGGATGGTGGCTGATTAGTGGTGTGTAACTTAAGCGTCCCCCATTCTTCCTTATCTCTGTGCTCTTTTCCCTTGGGCTCTTATCATTTCCATAATCCTTTGTTCAATTCCTCTCCCATCTTTCTGACTTCTCTTCTATCCATCTCCTTTCTTTGTTTCACTGACCTTTCTCGTCATCAGTTTAGTTTTCTGGTCGAGTGAAAATAGCCTTATCATCGCTATTTTGGTATTTCCCTCCTATCCCGGCGGCCATCTGATTCAACTTATCTCGACTGAGTTGAGGTTCGATAAAAATACTATATTGCATACCGCACATCGAATTTTATTTCCCGTATTCCCGCTAGATTTTGTGCTCGATACCCGTCCGCTCTACCTTAATTGAGGGTGTGGCTTCATTTGCATAGGCCAAGCAATTGTGATAACTTGATTTGACGTCTTGTCAAACACTCATATCACCATTTGTCTGTCCTTACCGAGACGTGCTCCGATTTGTGTTTGACCTGTTACGACTATCTTTTTAGGTTACGACGCTCATAAAAGTTGAGCTTTACTGGTCAAAACATAGTTTCAGTAAGCAGTCTGGTCAGGTCTCGACAGAATCAATTAGTAAAGGCACTGTCTTTAGACCACTACGCTGCATCCTTTTGTACACAATAGTCCGAGATTAAATCTGGTCGCTCATTGACGCTCACATCAACAATATGAATGCAACCTATACTCCCCCACCGATTCCTTCTTTGCCATATTGTGAACCGTCATCTCCATTTCTTCTGTTCATCTCGCAGCAGCTTCACTCCTGTATACCTACGCCATGGGCCTTGGCTTCCACCTTTCTCGGTGTTTGCTCTATCACTTCTTGGCTTTTTGCTCAACTTCCTCAAATTGTCACAAATTACCAAGCAAAATCAACTGATGGCTTGAGCTTCTTATTCTTGTTGATATGGTGCCTGGGCGACTCGAGCAACCTTGGAGGAGCGGTCTTGCTGGACCAGATGACATTTCAAAAAGTCGTAGCGAGCTACTACGTCATTGTAGATGTTGTGCTCGTCTCCCAATATATTTGGTACACCATCATACGACCAAGAATACACAAACATAGATATACTCGTATAAGTGACACCACTACATCCTCATCAGGAAAGCAATCGCTCGGAAAGTTTTCAATATTCCTTATCTTCTCTCGTCTGGTTAGGCTCACTTCTGCATCACCATTATACCCTCAAACACTAAGCCCGAACACAACTCCAGTTCTTTCAATTCCATTCTCACCGCTCTTATTGTTCCTATCACCTCCTTCAACCCCCACCCTCCAGTTTATTGGTCACATAATCTCCTGGACATCCACCTTCTTCTACCTCTCATCCCGTCTTCCCCAGCTTCTGCTTAACTATCGCCGTCGGTCCGTCGCCGGTCTCTCACCAGGACTCTTCTTTGCAGCTTTCTGCGGCAACTTCTTCTACTCCCTGTCTCTCCTGACCAACCCACAAGCATGGTCTTCATACGGACCATACGGCAGCGGCGGATGGGTCGACGGCGAAGGAAGTGATAGACGTGTCTGGTGGGGAAATACTTTGCCATTTCTCCTCGGTGCAGCGGGAGTTTTAGGACAAGATATGTGTGTCGGTTGGCAATTCTTACTATGGGGCCATAAGGAGAGTCATATTGTTGATACAAACGTCAACGTCGATGGGTCTAGTGCATCACCTCCAGTGATTGTCGGTATTCAGCCAGAGAATGCTCAAACCAATGGTATCATAAAAACGGATGGTGCACCGACGAGTCAGCTACTTATCAACAACACGCAGACAAGGAAGAAGTTTACTGGTATTGAGATTAGAAGGGATCGGGATAATACTTTTGGTAGTGATGGAGTGACAAACAATAGTGAAGGCGAAAACGAGAATGCAGTATTGTTGGGAACTACATTGAATGGTGGGAGGATTTATGGAACATGGTCGCCATTGGGTGGGTCGTTTAGAGGGGCATAGATTGATTAGATGCATAGACGGATGGATGAATTCGGCGTTTTCAAAGGCGTTGCATGCTATTTTTGGCTTTCCCGGCATCATTGTTTGCATAGTATATAATCGTAGTGTTTTCTTTTGCTCATTGAATGGCATGATTAGTCAAAGCCTTAGCGTGCATAGCTGTCGTGTTCTCTATTCCTTTCCTCCTCTTGCTTTCAATTGTTGTGACATTGGCTACATGTTTCTAGATGTATTTTGACACACAAGTATGTGTGTGAAAAACCAGTCCCAAATTTTTTTACATACATTAAATACGGCATTGGATGTTCAAACTATTATGCTTGATAAGATAGTGTAGTATACGTTTCTTGACATGCTTAGATCTATAATTACTGTACATGGTGATAGACTATACAATCATCATGTTTACTGACCTTGTGAATTGTGCTTCTCTAACCTCCTTCCACCCCTCATGTTCTACCTAAGTAGTGCATATGATTGACATTGCCAAAGTGCTTCCATAAGGGAGAACATGAGGATTTGATGGAGATACAGGAAGGTTACATGGCAATGCGTTACACTTTGGTTGAATCCGGATGGACAAAGCTGTGTTTGAGTGGGATAGTATAGGACAGAGATGCTATGATATGTTATGATATGATATAAGAAGTGAAAGGAAAAAGAAGAGGCTATCATAGTGTTACCATAACAGTGGCCGTGCGAGCAGAAATGCTCTGTTATTGGCAGTTTTCTTAGTTTTTTTTTTCAAAAAACAAGGACAAACAAAAACAAACGCTGTGATTGCTTGCAATTGTGAAAACACACTTTTTAAGGATGACAAAGATATAAGTTACAAAAAGTGTCAACGGGCATTCAATCATGACCAGCTGCATGCTTATTTGCTTGTTACTCTCAAATTTGAAACTCTTGTTGTTACTATTCCTAGTTTATGGCAACAAAATCGAATTATCTTTTATGACGTCACACTTATTTAGAATGAAGATGAAATTGGAAGGTTCAATTGTTTCTTGAATAAATAGAACCACCTCGTGGTTGAGTGGGCGAACACAAACTACTATTGTAAAGTCTGGAAATACAAAAAATACGGAAGATAAGGGAATACAATACTCAGCCCTAGAATATATCAACGGAATTTTCTAACGTGGCACAGCCAATGGAAGAGATCTCGGGCGAGGAGAATTTATATACAGCCCCTTAGTTAACACCACCAACAATCGCCGCAGTTTCCATTGCAAGTACGGTGTGCTCCGCAGTAGTTTGGACAAAACGAACCGTCTCCCCATGTGAGCTCACCTGGTTGTCCTT
>Ga0160427_10002103_pt1 | contig 12121 bp, 16 predicted proteins | sample SolpanmetagenomL_FD_108194 | JGI IMG/M metagenome (GOLD analysis project Ga0160427, IMG submission 108194) | Solar panel surface microbial communities from Lawrence Berkeley National Laboratory, California, USA - L | ecosystem: Engineered > Built environment > Solar panel > Unclassified ...
GAGTTGATATCCTTGAGCTGAAGTTATTCGCCGTTTATTGACTGTGGGCACCAACAAAAGAACATTAAGGATCGAGCTGAGGGAACTCACGATTCTGTGTGGCACAGATAATCTTTATCGAGCGTTACACTGTTTATACCAAACTCTATTACGCCAAGCGAGCGAGTACTCACAAAACATTCTGAGATTAATTGGAAACATGACGCTATCATACTATCAGCAGCAATGCCATTGTTCAAATGGTTCTAAATGGATAAAACAAAAAAAAGTGACTCCGTTTTCGGTCCTTGAAGTCAATTACTACGCGAGATGACGACTACGAGTTCGAGGATTCAAGTTAATGAACATCTACAGTTGATTGAGTTGATATCGTGAGGATGGAATGTCTATATAACGTGCTGCACAAGGCCCTCTTATTCACATTTCTCTCCATCATCAAATCATTCAATCATTCCGTTTCCAGCTAAATCATCAACTTTACATTCATTCTTCCACGTTCTTTGACAGAACATTTCCAACACTCGTTCAAAGCATATTCTCTTTTTTATAATTATACAATCTTTTGCAAAGATATACCACGCACACTTGTGACTTTACATCCAAACTTTGCTACTCCACTACATTACAATCTAAAAAACACGTTACACAACATCCTTAAAACTATATTCAAAATGCAATTCTCAGCTGCTGCCCTCGTCTCTTTCGCCATGGTCACTTTGGCCCTTGCATTGCCAATGGATGCCACTGTCGCAGAGCGAAATGTAAGTCTATCTCCTATTCTTCCAATATCATAAACACCCTAGTAGATCTTGAGAACTAACAATATCCTAAATCAGGTCGTCGCACGAGATCTTCTCAACGTTTACAGCGATGTCGGTACCGTCGCAGTCAAACTTGATGCCGCCGACCTTGCTACCACCAACGCCGCTCCTGTCGCTGACGCATCCGTCGCCGTCACCCCCAGCAGTCTCCAAATCTCCACTCGAGATGTCGCACTCGTCCCACGAGTCACCATCGGCGATGCTGCCAGCGCCGTCGCTATCGTCAACGGAATCATCGCCATCGCTACATCAGCGGATAAATTCGTTCAGGGTATCATTGACGCAGACATCAAACGTCGTCAACAATTCACTCAACGAACCATTGGTAGTCTGCGATCCCAGTTTCCACACACCAACTTTGTGATGAGCAATGTTGGATATGCTTTCAATGGACCTATGATTACTAGACGAACAGTGTTTTATCACAATCATGTCGGAGCCAAGGTTTCGTATGATGTAATTGCATTCAACCATGCCACCTTTGATCTCCATGGAGATGGTGGTTTCCAAAACTGGGCATATGGTGTTGATCGTTCATGCAAAACTGGTGGAGGACATATCCAATGTTAGACGCCGAGGATACAAAAGAGAATGGGAATTGAGATATGATCAGGACTAAGGATTGCGGCTGCTGGACACTGTTCGATTCTTGTTTCTGTATTAAGATAAAATCAGTATTTGATGATGATTTCAAATATTGTTGTTTTCTACTTCTTTGTTTTTCGACTCTTCCTCATGTTTGTAGCTAGTATGATGGTGCGACAGAATTGATGAATTTGATAACTTCCTACATAAATTATAAAACCGTGTATCTTTCAACCACGACAGCATTACACAATGACGGCATTAAACTGATAGTCCGGAGCATGCTATGTGATATTGTCATACAAAAACGCACGTTTAACTATTAGCAATCCTTCGGATGTACCTTTGGCCGCGCGCTGTAAGCATGCGATCATTTCTTGGATCTATCAGGCCACAAGAGATGTTGCGTTGCAATCGCTACTTAGGTGTTGCGCAGTTAAGAAACGGATTTAAAGTTTCTGTTGTGACGACATGCATGAATTGTGCATGGAAGAAGAAGGAAGGCGCTGGGAGAATGCCTGCAATCAATTCACATAAATGTACTGGCATATGCATCTTAGCATTCTGTAAAATCATGTCTCAATAAGCCTATATATTCCACGGCAATATTTTTGAGCCGATCGATTAAATTCAAAGTTGCTATAAAGCTTTGAAAGAGAGATTCAACTTTAATTTTGCGACTCAACTTATTAACATCTTAATATTCAACTTAAGCTTGACCCATCACCTGCACCAGAAAAAGAATATCAAATCTGCAGATCATTGGAAGTTCAGCAACGGCTAAAATTTACGTACCTAGATCTCACAAGCACAAAAGACACCATGGTCGCAATCGAAGCTATCAGAACGGCCAACGCTGCATTCAAATCTCCATCAGGCCTTGTCGCATTGTTTGGTACGATAGCTGTAGCTCACTTTGGTCTGCATTCTACATGAAAACATGTTTTGCTAACACATGCCCCTCTGTGAATCTTTTTAGTTGGCGCAACATCGGGTATTGGTGAAATCACACTGCGACAATTTTACAAATATACGGAGAACCCTCAAGTATATTTCGTCGGACGCAACGAGGAAAAAGCCAACAAGATCATTACTGATCTAAAGTCATCCAATCCAAATGGCAAAGTCGAGTTTCTAAAAGCTGACGTCACACTTTTAAAAAATGTCGATGCTGTTTCAAACACATTTAAACAAAAAGAAGGATTATTGAATCTACTATTCCTCACACCTGGATTCCTCACAATGAGCAGTCTAGATGAAACGACCGAAGGCATCGACAAGAAATTAGCCTGCAACTACTACTCCCGCGCCCGATTTATCGACAATCTCCTACCACAATTAAACAAAGCTGCCTCCACCACTTCCTTTGGCGCTCGTGTCGTCTCTGTCCTTGCACCAAGTCGTGAAGGACAAATCGACGAAACCGATTGGGATCTTAAACGTACATACAGTGTGAAAACCGCAGAGAGAAATGCAGTAACGATGAATACAGCAGCCTTCCAGTACCTCTCCTCCAAGAATCCAGACATCGGATTCGTACACGATCTGCCTGGATTTGTACAAACGGGAATGGTGGATAACTCACAATTGCCAGGGTATGCTAAATTTGGTTTAAGGCTTATAACGCCGATATTGAGTATGTTGCCGATGCATGTGCCATTAGAAGAGTCGGGGGAGAGACACTATTACCTAGCAACGAATGAAAAGTTTGGGAAGGGTGTCCATATGATTTCCGAAAAGAGTGAAAAAAGTGATGCGAGTTGGGCTGCGGTGGAGAAGGGTTGGTGTGATGTAAAGATGGGAGAAAAGGTTTGGGGACATACAGAAGATATGTTCAACCGGGCGAGGTCGGCGCAGGAAAAGGCGGCGTCATCATAGGGGCTCTCTTTTTGTTCTTGTTGATTTTGATCTTTCTATGTTGCATATGCAAAAAAATGATAATGTAATAGCGCTGGGCCTTTGCGACTTTCTTCCAAGGTTTTACTAGTGCAATGCCTTGCGTGTATAGAGCGGGGAAAGCATAAAGTTGTTGTTGTATCAATATGAATTTGACCACGAATACGTACTACTCAGGTAGATATATAAATAAATCTATCAGGACAATAAGTTAGTGACACCACAACATTAACAAGCTTCGGATATAAGTACCAAGTTGACCTTACTGTCTGTGGTCTGTTTGGCATAAATGTTCGGAATAACGTGATTATACGATCAAGAACACCAATATACTATCCTATATACTACAGCAAAGCTATTTCATGCTGCACATCTTTGGGTGTAGCATCTACGGAAACCTGCTTAACTGTCATGTTATATTCTCCTTTTGTGGCTATACTTTACGACACTCTTCAATAATGACGATAACGTGCTATCGGCGTGTTCAATAGCCGTTGAAAGTTGTTCTGGACGAAAAAGCAAAAAATGAATATAGTTATGACAAGAGAAGAAAAAAAAAGAAAACACGCGCAAATCTTCAAAAAAAATCTTGCAAAAAATCCAAAACTCAATTGAGCTTGCTTGCTCTTGAACTTGTCTGCCATTCTGCCATTCTGCCATCATCATTCTCATTCACATCTCTTTTCCTTTCACAAACATCTTGTTGATCAGACCGCATCACAAGGACCAGAAAAAAAGACAAGAAACAGATCAAAATGTCAGACGTATCATCCAACGCTTCATCAGCGCCAGACCTAGTCGAAGACGAAAATGAAGCTATGCAAAACGCCGCACTAGGTGAACTGGGCGATCTAGAGCTGGAATACGACAAAGCAGAGGTCGAAATATGTATGGAAATTTCCCTTCTCCGTCTCGCCCATCATCACCATCACAATCGTCATCATCATCATCATCGTTATTAAAAGATGTCCAATTATCAACAAAAAAATTTGACATGAATAACTGATTAATCAAGGAGAAAACAAAACAAACAGTAAAACACCAAATCGCCCTCACCGCACCTCTCAACGCGCGCCGAAATGCCATCACATCCAAAATCCCCATGTTTTGGCCCACAGTCCTAGACACATACGGCGAAGACCTCGACGCCCATATTGCACCACAAGACACTGCGCTCCTAACTTGTGTCACCGGCATCAACGTTGTCCGCACCGATCCCGAAACCGAGCCACGAAATTTCTCGATTGAATTCAGTTTCGATAAGAATGCGTCAAAATTCTTCACACAGACGTCATTGGCAAAGAAATTCTGGTGGCGGGTTGTGGAGGGTCAATGGAGTGGGATTGTCAGTGAGCCGGTGGAGATTCATTGGGTCAAAGGAAAGGATATTACGAATGGAGAGACGGATCGCGCTTGGAAGAGACATGTTGCAAAGAAGCAGCAGCAGAGCGCGGAGAATGCGAATGGTAAAGGGAAAGAGAAGCAGAAGAAGAAGGGAGAGAAGAGTAATAATGGATCAGGGAAGGAGGAGAAGAGTATGACGATTGAAGAGAGGATGGGCGGTGGTCAGCCAAGTTTCTTTACATGGTTTGCCTGGAAAGGTCATGGTCGGGATGATCCGTTTGTGGATGATCTGAATGATGAAGACGATGAAGAGGACGAGAACGACGAGAATGTTGATTTGTTCAGTCATGGTGATGAGTTGGCATTGTTGATCTGTAATGATCTTTATCCTGAGGCGACAAAATATTTCAGTATGTCTTCCCTCCATGTTTCTCCACACGTTTCCTATCAACCTACACTGCTTCATCTTTGCATCTATCCATCCACACCCTCCTTCATGCCTTTTCCTCCTCTCTACCAACTCTACTTTACGACATCAAAAGAAAAAACAACTTTACAATTCCAGATCACTAACCACTCCCCTTTTACCACCAACAGTCGAAGCACTCAACGGCGAAAATGATTCTGGTTCCGACAACGATTCCGACTCAGACGACGACTCCAACATCCTTGATATACAAGAAGCTTCTGACGATGACGAAGGCGAAGACGAAGACATGAACGCCATCGGTCTCGGTGGTAGCTCGACCAGCAACAACAACAATAACCAAAATAAGAAGGGCATCAAACGAGTCGATATCGAACTTTCCGGCAGTGGAAGCGATAGTGAAGCTCACGGCGAACCTCCGAGGAAGAAGTCGAAGAAGAATGTGAAATCATGATTTCTTCCGGACATCAATTAGTTCTTATGGGTTTTGCAGAATTGAGCTCCTTAGCGGGGGAGGAGGAAGTAATATGAGGGTGATTTAGCAGGAGGCAAAAAGAAGGGGGAAGTGAAAGGTTTTGTACGATTATAGAGCATATAGCGAGGTGGAATTCTCACGATATCAGATTAGAAAGTTTTAGTTGGATCTGGACTATCTACTGAAGATGATGTTTTCCATATTTCTGTGTTGTCTTTTTTTTTCCTTCCCCCTGTTTAAACGCAATAATATGAAAACTGTAGTATAATTAAAACAAATATCTAGGGACCTCATCATATTGGAGCAACGTGAAAGACGAGATGATTGGTATTTGATATAACATTATCGACTTGAGATTCTTGATTCTACGACCTTTTCCTCTTTTTTCCTCCTCTTTGTTTTTCTTAGTGATTCTTGTCAAGGTTACAGAAGTAATCAGAATTCCAGTACATACATACATGCTGAGGACATAAATACTTGAGCAGAGTATCCGATAGAGAAGAAAGACCTTCTCAATGGGAAATTATGAATTTCGTAGAGCATGTCGATGCGATAGAGGTCTATTCCGTTCTTCTACATTAATTGGAAAACTTTCTAAAATTCTAGTTCCAACAACACGTCACACTTGCATGAGTACTGAGCAACTTGGATTTTATATAAAAATCTCACAATATAAAAAGTCATCTTAACAAACTTACATCACGGCGAACATTCACTTGACTTATTCTAGAAAAATCACACAGCATATTTCTTTTTAATTTGAGAAAAACTCATTCATATTCTTTTCAATCTATCTATAAAAAACAAGGGGTAGAGAGAGGTGATTCTATGATATATAATTATGACTAAGGACCATTTTTGAGAGAGAAAACAAGAAAGATGTTGCCATCGTATAAAAAAGAAAGATACCCTCCAGTCTCCATCAAAGTGCACAAACATAACAAAAACAAAAAAAAATTCGTACATGAGTTCTGTCTGATATTCCAAAGAGATGAGAAGAAGAAGAAGAAGAAGAAGAAAAGTAATAAGCAAAGAATCGAAATATGAGAAAAAGATAAACCAGTCATCCTTTCTCACTTCGCTTGTCTGTACTCATTTTTCTTCCATTTTCTTTTCAGGAATATTGATAAAATCCATGATGATATGGCGTAAAAAAAACAAATAAAACAATGAATGTGCCTCCTCCGATAGTGACCCCAGATATGTCCAAGTTCCTTTTTTTCGACGGCGATAGAGATCCTGATAGTCGAGGTGTGGTATAGGGAGATTGTTGTGAGTGTGTAAAAAATAGAACGATAATCTCAAAAGATATTCTGCAAAAGACTGTATGAAGGATCCTCTTCTCTTATTCTCGATAAGGAGCATAGCAGGACCAAGTGATGGGTATGTTTGAACAAGAGCATGAAAGAAGAACGCCTAATATTTGAAAAATGCCATTTGACAAATACTTAAAGAACAGAAAAGAGAAGAAACATGAGATGCTATGTAAACAGAGAGATGAAACACAAACATGTTGGAGGACATAAAATTCGTACAGACCGACCATAAAGATGATGATGGTCAGGATCTATAGAAAAGACTAGCTTTAGATAGATCGGTGCTGGTGTGCTCGCAAATGATTTCGTGCAAATCGTCGAGCATGTCGAGCAGTCATCTTGTTGACAAAGGTTCCTCGAGCAGCGCTGCAAACAGTGTTCTCTGGCACTGGGAAAGGTCCCCATTTGACACCATCAGTACCGTCACCATAGCATTCGTAGTAGATGCTCAAGTCACTTGATTCACACAAGATTTGACCCATTGATGGGTTGCAGGCACCCATGTTGACTGGTTCGCTTGTGTTGCCTGATGATGAGGAAGATGACGAGGATGAAGAACCACCTGTTGGAGCTGGAGCTGCTGCAGCGGTAGAAGAGGCAGCCATGGTTGGTGTGGCTGCTGCTGGAACAGTAACAACGGCAGATTGAGTGACGGTCATAAGAGTGGTCATTACTGGCACAGCTGGAGTACTGGCTGGTCCGTTTATTGGAGTAAAGACGGTTCCGACACTTGGTTGCGACATGGATGAAGCGCCAACGAGAGCTGGTTGTGTGCTAACATTTGGTGTGTTCATAGTAGATGAAGCGACAGGAGCAGCAGCAGATGAAGCAGCGCCTGAGGAACCACCACCTGAAGAGCTATCGGAACCACCGCAGGCTGGCATAAAGTTGGTGTCACCTTGTGCCTTGACGACGTTTTGACCTGGGTTAGGGAACAAGATGTCAAAAGTCTCCTTGGTGGTACATTGAGATTGTGGGACTGCAATGTTTGCAACAAACATGTCTGGCAGGGAGTTGAAAACAGAGTCGGATGATCCGCTTCCTCCAATAGTGATAGGAGCGCAGTTCATGTACATCTCACGGTTTCCAATGCGGTTGAACCAAGTCCATGCAAAGACAGCTTCGCCAGCTTTCAAACCGACTGGCAGAGTGACAGGAATGGATGGGAGCATGTTGTCTGGATTGGCAGGAAGGTTTCCAGCAGTGTTGATTGGGCAGCTTCCCTCGTACGATTGAACGACCTTGAAGACACTGTTCTTGGTTGGTGGGTTGTCGTAGGTGATTGAGATTTGGCAAGAACCACCACCGTGTACAGCACTACCCTTGAGAGTGAATGAGCCAGCTGTGCCTGGAGTGTATGTTGTTTGAGCAGCAGAACCAGATGCTGTGCCAGTCAATTTGCAAGGGTAGTTTGAACCATCAGCTTCAAGTGGTGCATTGTTCTGATCGCCATTGAATGGAAGAGGCATGTTCAAAGTAACGTGCGAGCTGACAAGAGGAGCCAAGGCCGAAACGGCAGCAATGATGGTAGTGGTAGAGAACTTCATTTTGATTGTATGTGCTGTTTTACGACTTGATCTGAGGTTTCTTAAGTTTTTAGAAATTTGGCAAATGATTTGGCGACTTGATATGTGAGTAGTAGCTCTTGTGATGAATCGTAACCGGTACGATTGACTTGGTAGAGAGTTTAGATTTGCGAAAGAGGATGTTTTGCAGGATAACTCGAGGTTAATCTAGGAGATGGTCGAGGGTTTTGTAAGATCTTGAGAAGGTTCGTAAAAATTGAAGGAATGTGTCGAGATTGATATATAATAAAATTGGGTATCAAATACTCGTACTTGCTAGACGTTTGTCGATCACAAATGAATGGATATCGTCAAAACTTGGGGGAGTGAGATTTTGTAATTTTTTGAGTGGGTCGGTAGATTGTTGTTTGTAGTGAGCAAACACGAGTTTACCAGAATACTTTATTTTTTTGTTAGAAGTGCTTGAAGCCACGGGCAAGAAACCTTCCTAATAAAAAAATATTGATGACTCAAAAAGAGAAAATCTAGAGAATAGGCAAATTTGAGAGAATGTGTCTATGAAATAAAGTGGGAGTACACAGTACAATGAAGCTTCTCGACAATAGTAGAAAATTGGGGGGGATAGAAAGCGATAAAGATAAAGAGACAATAGAAAGATAGAGAACGGGGATTTTAAAATCGACACAGTCGATTGTTTAAGGAATGTCAAAGTCGAGAAGAAAGACTGATGAACTGATGAGTGAGTGAGTGAGTGAGAAGAGAAGGAAACACAAAAGAAAGGGCCAAGCTTCTTCTTATAAATTCAATTGTCGATGCATTGAATGTGTGAATGCATGGGAGTAGCAGAACAGAATATCCTCAATGCTGTGTCTGTACAGTAGTGGTGGCAGTCTTGTAAGCGCTGCCTATATTCCTCCCCCCATACATTTGATGAGTATCCTTGCGTTCTGCCAGACTATTGGATATTCTCTGCAGCATCGTCACACCCAATCAATATGTCTATCCCCAATCTATCTCTAGCAACCGGGGGGCTAGCTGACTGCCACGAACAAAACCCCCCCAAAAGGACGACTGCCTGCCTGCGCCCTTCCATTGGCAGACAGAAGACGACGAAGAAGAGCCCTGCATCTTACTAGCCCATCCATCCAATCCATCCAGTGCCCTCTTTGAGCATCTTCAAACAGCCAATCCTTCCCTTCCAATCCCATGTCCCCGTTCCAGTGCTTCACTAGTGCTTGTTGTCTTAGTTGTTTATGCATCTAGCCGAAGTGGTGTGTGTGGCTAGCTGGGCTCTATTTTAGGGGGGTGTTTGTTAGTCTGTCTGCCTGTGGCTAAAGCTACCAAAAAGTCAAAGGTGGCTAAGCGATCCATGAATGAGAGTTGAAGAAGACAAAAAAGTCCCCGCCAGTCAGTCAGTCAGTCAGTCAGTCACGCACGTTTTGTGTCCCGGGGAAGAACAATAAAAAGAAAGGGATCAGCCAACCACAGCAAAATAAGAAACTCCAAATACAGAATGCTCAGCAGAAGTTTGCAAGGATTGCAGCTGCGGTGTGTCCTGACATCTTCTTCGCGCACAAGCAAAAGTTCGTTGCATTAGCGAATGGGAAACTGCCCTTGCATTCGCTGTGCCCGTACTTTTGAAGGTGCTTAGCCCATACATGCGAGTCATCCTATACTTATGTGCAGTGAATGATACCTCCTGATTCGTTCATACCGGAAAAATGTCTAGTCTGTATGCTTTTTCAACTTTCTGTCTGGAGTGTCTATAGGAAGTGAAGTGTGGCTGATGCATGTACCGTACCCGTCAGATCTGCTTCTTTTCTTTTTTCTTTTTTTCTCTTCTCACCTGGATACAAGTATCTAACCATCCGTCTCATGTTTTAGAGTTTTCACGACTTTTTCTGCTCAGCAGGCCCACCTTTTTTTTTGTTTTGTTTCTATTGTTTGTGAGGAACTAAGAACTTCCTTATATCTCTTCATCACCTTACAGTACAATACTGCATAACACAAGACTTTTTTCTTCTGCAGGCATTTATTCTATTGTTGTGTCGTACAACGTACCTGGCATGAAATACGCATAATGCTCCTTGAAGCTTCTTTAATCCATAGTTATTCTCTTAAAGTCTCACCAAGTATCAATGTTAGTCAGTCAATCCATCTATCCATTTATCCATCGATCAACTACGTAGCTATTCAAGCACCCGCAAACATCAAGAGCATTAACTGATCTACTACACACACATCAATACCAAGTGAATAAGTCTTCGATAGAACATCGTACCCATATGCATGCTCGCTTATAGCTTACCCTTACCAATTATTTCCATCTCTTCCCTTTTTATTTTTATTTTTCCCCTGACAGCGGACAAAAAATCCAATAAAGGCAGGCTAAGCATAAGTTACTCAACTCAACCTCGACGCGACCTCCTATCTGTCAAAAAAATTCCAATCACCTCCTTGCTGTTTCATCATTATGATTTCTAAAACTGCCATCCCCCATATCCCTGCCTGGCTGACCGACCGATTGACCACTGGCTGGCTAGTGATATAGGAGCAAAAAAAAAAAAGTGACCTATAGGTAGGTATTTAACTCACTAACTAATGGTGTATAAGCTACCTAGATACTGTTACCATTACCAACCTAGACAGTAAGTATCTTCTACCATACAGTATACGTAGTTCGTTCACCCTTTAGTTTTGGTTTCTTTCTTTCTTCTTCCTCCGGTTGTTTTCTGTCCTCGAGCTCGGTATCAAGTACGTAAGTAAGTGGCTTAGAACATCACATTATCCTTTTTTTCCACGATTAATCAATTCGGAAAGAAAAGAGCACCCCCATTCATGCACAATTGACCATCAATCGCTCGCTTGCATGCTCAGTTTTCGCCATGTTTTTTCTTCTCTCTTTTCTTTAGAAAACCATGCAAAAGCTTTGGTACCTGCAGCTGGTAGTGCCACTAGTCGCCTCCTGTGCCGAGGAACGAATAAAAAAAAAGAAGGATATCTAAGACCTTTGTGTTTTATGTGTCTATGGTGATAAGAGGTTTGTTTGACATTGGCTGGAGCTCGAATCGCGAACTAGCCAGCGGGATCTAGAATGGGTACCAGAGTTTATGTTCTTAAGCGTCTTTTTGTGTGTGAACTTGCTTGGACTACTGTGTACTATAGTAGATGTAACGTGTGATGGACCTAAGACGATAGATCAAGAATCGGCAAGACTATTTTACTTTGCTATGAGCTTGTAGCTGCCCGTCATGTTGGGTTTGTTTATGAATAGTGAGCTTACGGTTGGTCGTAAATTGTTCCTGAAACAGATTTGTAGAGAAGATTCGAGGGTCATACATATATACATGGCAAGATCAGACGGATATATGTTCTTAGCTTTTATAAGGATCTCACTATGCAGCGAGAATCATTTTTATTTGCTAGGTAGCTAAATTTTTATGCCTTTTTTTCCCCTCCCCTTCATCTTTAAGGCTTTAGTTGTTCTTCTTGATCTCAACCAATATTGGTGATCAACTGTGTGATGATACTGAATAATAGCTAGTAGATTCCAAGAGAAAAGTACAAGCTTTCTCCAATTCTTAAAATGTACAAATTTCCACAGGTTGGATTTATGGTACAATAGCATTGTCATGAGACTTCGTGACGTCTAATAATTAAATGATCAACTTTGAAGATCATGCATCATTTGCGTAGTATACGTAATAAATGTAGTCGATGACTTCAAACAA
>Ga0160427_10002104_pt1 | contig 12120 bp, 7 predicted proteins | sample SolpanmetagenomL_FD_108194 | JGI IMG/M metagenome (GOLD analysis project Ga0160427, IMG submission 108194) | Solar panel surface microbial communities from Lawrence Berkeley National Laboratory, California, USA - L | ecosystem: Engineered > Built environment > Solar panel > Unclassified ...
ATTAAAAATAAAATATAAAAAAAATATATATAAAATATTTAATATTTAAAGAAATATAGTAAAAATATAAAATAAAAGATATAAGTAAAGTAAGTAGTAAGACTAGTAAAATTTAATAAATATATATTTATTCTTTACCTTACTATTAAATTTATTTACCGATATAATACTAAGTAAGATAGTATAGTAAATATTAAATTTTAATAAATATATAGCTACTTTCTTTTTTAAGTAACTAATTACTACTTTATAATATTAAACTATTTCTATATTAAAGATCTTATATTATTTTTACTTTTTATTAGTTAATTATTTATATTTTTTATTCTTTTTATTCTAATATATTATTAATTTATATATTAATCAATAAATATTCTATTACTTTTATATATAAAATAAAAATAATCTTAATAAAGTTATAAATTAAATATAACGTAAATAATTTAATTTAAGAGATATCTATTTTTAAATTATTATATTTTTTTAAATAAGTAATTAATCTAAAATATATCTTTTATTAATTCTTTTAATTCTTTAATTAATTATTATAAATTATTATTTAAAATATATTATTTAATAATTATTGATAATTATTATATAATTATTTATATTTTTTTTAAAAATACGTAAAATATATATAAATTTTAATAAAGTATTTACTTTACTTAGTTATAAATATTTATATAAAATAACATTACTTTTTATATAAACTATATTACTTAAAAGTATAAAATTAATAAGTTTATTAATATATATTAATCTAATATAAAATATTATATTAAATTATAAAAAAGAGTAAAGAATATATTAATAAAGTAATAAGTAACTTACTTACTTTAAATAACTTAATATATTAAATAAAATAATATTTTCTTAAAAACTTATAAAAATAATATATTAAGACTATTTATAAAAAAGTTATTAAATATATATTAAAAAACTATATTTTTATTATTATTATTTTTATTACTTTAAAAATTTTAAAATTAATATATAAATACTATCTTTTATCTTTTTATTAAAAATATATAATAAAATATTTTATTTCTTTAAATTATTCTTTATCTTATTCTTTTTCTTTTATTTTTATTCTATTTATAAAATTTTTATTAATAAATAATATATATTAAATTTATTAATTTTCTTTTATATTTAATTATAACTTTTTAATTATATTTAAAAGAACTACTATTTATTCTCTATATTTTTATTATTTATTCTTTTATTAACTAGATATAAAAAAAAATTAACTAAATATAAGAAAAAATAATTAATTATAAGAAAAATATTAATTTTTTAAGATTATAAGATAAAGATAAAAGTTATTTTCTTAAAAGTTTTATAAAAAGTCTAAGTATTTTTTATTTATATTCTTAGAATAAAATTATATAAATTATTATAAGCTTTTTATTTTAGTATTTAATTTTTTAAAATCTATAATATACTTTTTTAACTATATATTTTTAAAAGTTTCTATCTTTTTAATATTTATTCTTAAATTTAATATAATAAGTAAAGTCCTTCTTTTTTTAAACTTAGCTCTTTACTTAATTTTAAAATAGTTAGTAGAATAATAAATAGTAAGATAAAAGAAAATAGATAGTAATTCTTATATTTAAATATACTTAAATATTATAAAATTATATTTAAAAATTTAGTTTTAATATAAAGTTATATTAAGTTTTAAAGTATATTATAATTTTATTAAATTTACTTATTAAATTTTAAGTCTTATTTAATTAAGCTTAATAAGTTTTATTACTCTAGTAATATATCCAGATAATTACCTAAATAAAGCTAGAGAGAGTAATAGGTAAGATAGGTCCGGGTTTCCTACCTATTACATCGAACACTAATTTACACTATCAGCACCAACCAAGACACAACTCAATCATAAAGTTCTGCAAGCGTCTCCAGATACAGGATATTAGCCCTTAATAAATCTGATACGCGCCTGGACACGATTCTTAATTAGAATCGTTTGAAATGTTTCGTCATTAGAATTATCGAATTATCCCTGAGAGAAATAATGCGTGCAATTTAAGCACTGAACGCACCTCCTTCATAAGAGAAGTCCAGAAGTCAGGCTAAAATCTGTCTTTCATGTCTATAGTCCCGGCTGGTTCCATACTCTCATACCTGCTATGGATTCATGTATCGGAAATCCCTATAGATAGTAGCTTTCAGAAACAAAGGGATCGACAAGACTTCAGGATGAAGATTTTCCTTCCGATTTTAGCGATGATTCGATGGCATAAGACACTTTATATGAGAAAGAGAAAAGCTTTGATAGTCATACAGGTTGGTTAGATAATATCTCATTTCAAGTTTGACACATGCTTGTTGTAGATAATATCATGGAGTAACCACGATCGTATATCCTCTTTAAGATAAATTAAATATTGTCAAAACCTTTTTTCAATTTTTTTGACACGAACATGGAACAGTCATGACCTAGCGAGATATCTGGACGTTTATTGAATCAACAGGCATGTTATAAATTGGTATATATGGTAGCAGGACTGAATTCATGTTCAGTTCTCTCAGAATGGCTTCTATTTGATAATTCTCTATTCAGCGCCTCAGTGTATATGATTCGAATCGAACCTCAAGCACTATTCTTCAATCTTCTGTACCATGGCTTAACAAAGAAGCAATACGTGGAGGTACTAAATGGTTGGGTCGTGCAGGATCCTTCAGATTCATTTGGGTATTTCCAAATCTATTATCGAATTGCAAAAGCAGATTTTGAGCGCGCATGCTCCAGTGAATCGAACTGGACTTCGTAGTTCAATCTTGAGCCAAATCTCATTACGTTAACGTTTAGCAGCTGATTATTCCTGAGGAGATATCTAGTCCGGCGAATAGCGTCTTGTAATTCTTGGCCGCGTGTAAGGCTTCGAATCAATGAACAATCTCAATAAAATTAGCCTTGCATATGGTATGCAATGCTTTATGGTAGATAGTATTTTTCTCAGATCACATGTTAAGGGCAAGCAGTTAGTCCTGATTCAAGATGGAAATTTCGAATCGCCTCAATACATCTTATACAGATATGTAAAATTTGTCCAGTGGTGTTTTAGCATTGAAGGAGAAACATCGAGACATTCAGATTACCTTGAGGGATGATCTATTTTCGGAGCAGACTCTCATCTGTAATAATGAGGAACCATGTGCTTTGACTCAAGTAAGAGCAACTTTATCAGTATCATCACGTTGCCCGAGAAATGCTTGTGCCAGAAGGTGGCAATTCCTTCCGGCTGATGCTGGCTATGTTAATAGTAGTTGTATTTGCAAGATGCCAATTATCCCAGCAGTGAAATGAGCTCTAGATCAGGATTGTTGCCAATAGATTAATATTTGTGGTCTTAATGCAATTGGCAGAATGAGTCGAACAATTTTTCCTCAAAGAAACTGAATCCTGAGTACGTATCCATTGTGATTCCAATATTAATCATGTTGTTCTGTGGTCTTGGTCAAGACTTAATAGACATGACAGGTAACAATGTTTCGCCGCAAACATAAACTTCTTTTAGCTGACAAGGATATACAGAGAGTGTCAAGATGTTCAGATCCGTACCGATAGACTTGTGGTGAAGATTTGATGGCAGTAATTTAATTAAGCAATTCCTACAACATACTTTCAGTCGTTCTGATCTACGTGCTGCACTATACGTACTAAAGCTTGAGGTGCTTTAACATACACGCCTATTACTGAAGGTTTTACTATTCATAAAAAATTGCAACCGATACCCACGGTTATCCGTCGCACCCCGAGCTCTCCACGTACACCATCCTTCATAGTTGAAGCATATCGATATTAAATTTCAGATTATTTCGCTGTAAATACAAACTCAACTTTGCGCTAGTCCTTGAAATCTGATGTAAAGTTCCCCGCTTTGTAATGTATCACTTATAACTTAAAAAGATTACATTGTTACAAAAGTAATTGATGTGTGAATGATGATTGCATGATTATAACTTTAAATTTATATATAATATGCAATTGTGAACGAATGTTCCATACTGGGCATATTTGGTCAAAGTGTTAAACAACATTGAAATAATATTCTTTATTCATGCTAATTTAAATATTGATGGCTCCGAACCTTGGTAAAGATCATATGCACGTACGCATATAACAGCCTCGCATCATATATAGTGATCGCCAATAAAGGAAAGCAATGTTCGAGTTTCGACAATTGAATATTGTCTTTCAAGTTGGCTCGTCCTGACACCAACAAATAACATCCAGAAATAGAGTTCGAGACAATTTCGTCGTTTATATTCACCGCAAATACATGATTTAACTTGGTTTGTCAGGTCTATTGGAAGGACTCAACTGATTTTCTAGGATGCTTACTATGTCCTATAGCTGCGTTTACGGCATACATCTCTAGAAGAGAAAAAATGGAAAAGGAGACTTTAACAACCTTGTCAACATCCTTGACTGGATTCGGCAGGAAGCCTCTCACATGCTTGCAACATGTACGGTATATGTTTTCTTGAGGGCCGGGGCATGGATTAGTCTTTCGACTTTTTCCAACTTTGTTGGACAGTGGTTGCCTATAATTTCAAGCAATACATATATCCATGTATTGGTACTTGCTTGTGATTGATGATCGAATTATTGAGCGAACCACCATAGATTAATCACTTTGTGACAAAAAGGTAACTATTCCCAAAGCGTTGACCATGGTAGACATTTCCCAGAAGTATATCTCTTCCGATAGCTTCTACCTGTAAGTCTGTTAATCAGGTTATCAAGGATAAAGTGGTTCATTGTAAGACCACCATGTTATTGGTGGTCATTAAACCTTGTATTGCAACACATAGGAGAGGTAATCGTTGGTAGTATAACGGTTATGACACCTAATTCGCTGGATCTCAAACATGTCAGGTTCAGGTTGTGTCAGATTTCATGGCTATGCATGATTAGCTCGAATTTGATAGACAATTCTGCAGCTTTCGCCACGTATTGCGGTTACAATGCGTTGGACATTATCAGTGGTACGAGGTTTGTACTTCAAGCTTCAACCTTTGAGCGCTAAATTAGTTTAGACTAGTTGCAACGTACGATCCGCAGCTCATCATGATGTGTAGAATTCGAACTTTATACGATACGTTCATAGATATACTTTATCGAGTAGCCAGATTTACCAAGAATATTAATTCTGATCGTTCTAAATAGAGGTATGTTTAGAACTAGAGGAAGGAGATATCTTTGAACTTATTGGAACTTCTTTGTAGCAGCAGACGGTTGAAGGTTATGCTCATATTGATCAAATATAATTATCACTTTCAATTTCCAAGCCGTTATTGTTGCATCTAATACATACCAATATAAAGCTTAAATCTGTACTTAATCAAATTAACGATTCTTATTGTTCATGAATCTTTTCTAAAATTATATGCATATATAATTATTCAGAATGTCTAGTTACGTGGCTTCAGCTGCAGTAACAGCGTCTAACATATATTTAATTGTATTCTATATGGTTACAATTTAGTCACAGAAGAGGAAGCTCTCATATATATAAGGCATATAAATATCTCTATATATGTATAAATTCAATGATTCTGTACAAAAATATGATTATAAACAATGACCATGCGTACGTTCAGATTTTTCACAGAGAATTTCTTTTCTCATACAGCTACATATACATACAATATTTATCGTTATGTCTCTATCCATGGCCATGTATACATAAAAACAACCATAATTAGTGAACTTGAAATTGTAGACACCATGATCGCTGTTTGACTAGATGAGGAAGGCCGAGTAAGTACTTACTAGGATATCCCGATACACAATTGCAAGTCGTGACCCGCAAGGATAATCAATAGCTCATCGATATTAAGCATAAGGTCGAGGACATCGTACGATTTGTGATGGTTACAATAGGTAGATTAGCTATCTGAAACGTCAACACTCTAGATTTGTTCGTACATATTATAGCTACGGCTGTACTTCAACTTAATGCTGATTCTTTTGGATTTGTTATTATTTGGCAATAATTTATCTTAAACTTCGTATATGTATATATGAGTCCATAACTACAGCTTGTTTGAGAAGAAGAAGCGGGTGATGTTTGATTTGTTTGACTGTACGTCAATTTCTTACGCCCAGTACTTGTGGACAACTGTAATTGCAACGAGATACATATTGATACACAATGATCACTGCATGTATCATATTTATAGCTTTCATGCAAATTGCATCATCCAAATAGATATCGGAATAAATTTAAATTGTATAGTATTTGACCTGTTTGATTTGTCATATTCATTATATATATATATATATACAGTGATCGCGGTAGCTGTAGATTGTTAGTCTTCTAAACGCCGAAACATCTCTTATCAATCTCGATAACAAAATTATATTTATTATAGTAGAAACTCAATCAATACGTCCGTTTCTAGTGTTATCGCTATTATGTGTTACGCAGAGGCAGGTTGCCATTTTCAATACAGAAGCTAGCTCTCTTTTGTTATTAGATGCATATCTTGTACCTCATCAAATATTGAAATAGCATCAATATACTTTTACTGCAGCCGTCCAGAGACTTTAAGTTATATTACTTATGTTTGTCTTATGGTGACATTATGGAGATTCATGACTGAAGCGGATTCATCAATCTGGTATACCAATTTATAGAACTTGTATATGTAGAAAGAATGCGAAAAAGATATACTCACCCGTCCCACAGATGAGTCCGAATGCTAAAATATGCAAGGCAAAACAAACGCTGAATTTTGAAAAATTGTATGATAGAATCGACATTGCATGCATTGGTGTCGGACTCATCTGTGGGACGGGTGAGTATATTCGAGCATAACTAGACTTTCTGGATAAATTTAATTCTTAGATATAGACGCTTTATACATGAGTAGATAAGTATACTACTTGTACTTATATATTGTTTATAGCGTGGCCGATGAAACACAAAGTAGTAAACAATATGTAATGCATCATCTTAATATTGGTTGGATCTGAGAGAACCAAGGCTAGATGCTTAAAATAATATAAAAGACGATCTAGAAATACGTTTGAGAGCTGCAACCCCTTTTACGTGTAAAACATAGCCATATAAATCGTCTTGATATGATGGAGCATTCAAACTTCCATTCTAAAGAATCACTAGTGTGTTATCCGGGGAAGAAATCTCGCTGGTAATCGACAAAATAGAACAATATTCATATAAAATATTGAGAATGTAATTCTGAGCGTTTCATCATAAGTCATTATCCCATGAATTATCTGGAGGAGCTCAATGATTGGCTAGACCCTCCCCACCGAAGTCGCCGGCAACTCTTTCGGGTATAGGACGGATTGGTATGGAGATTATAGGGACTTTTATATCAACATGTATTGATACCTTAGATGGAGGTACTTAGTTGCATTTGCAGCTAAAGTAAAATGGATTTGGAATCGAATCCAAAACTAAAGAATAGCGCATTCAACAGATTACAAGAGAGTTGAAAAAGAGCGATAGAGCTCGGGTTTTTCTCATCTCAATCTCAACCTGCAGACATAAGATCTCTCAGAAATTATTCGTCTGACTCGAATAATGATGCTAGCTACTGGTTGATAAGATAATTAAGGATCGCAATATAACTTCTAACCAAAGTTTAGATCCCACGCTTCATGAAATTTGTTGACTAAACAAATGCAAAATAAAAGAGTTGTGGCAGTCTGGAAACCATACACTCTAAAAAATGGCTACGGACATAGCCAACTGTATACATAAAGGAATTAATTTCTAAATGATGTTGCCGTCTGTATACATACGTACACGCTTATTACCTATGCATATGATCGCGACCTTTATGGTGATGATATAAGTATTAATGCTATCCAACAAACATTGACTTATTAGTTTACATATTGATCTTCACAGCAGGCAAGTATCATTAAGCGTCCGAATTGTATGCAAAGACAAGGTAATTTAATGGAAGCGAGATAGATTGCCTATCAACTATTCCGTGATGCATGGCGGCCATCTAATTCATGCAGGTAAAAACGGTCAAAGAATATCTTTTTAGTCGCCCGATAAGACACGAGCATATAGATAAGTCAGACTTTATTCTCATGGCTTGTTTCATAATTTGGTCAGAGAAGTGACACAAATGAAATTTTATTTTTCATTCTCACGTGTGCTGTGTAATCTGTGAGACTCTCTCCTGTCGGGTCTTCTTCTTCTGATGTAGGAAAAAGGAGTGCTGCACCAAGCATACTAGATCGACAAGAGGGTAAGTAAAACACGGACTAAGCCACCACCCCCATAGTTAGTATACAACACCACCGGCCACCACCAAAAAAATAAAAATCACAACAACCGGCAAAGATAGCGCTCTTTAATCCATACGAACAGCTTACGCCCACGAAACTTGTTTCCTCGCCCCTTGAACCTAAAGTAAGGGTCGGCGCCGTGGCGGAATTTACAAATCTTCCTTCCTTCCTTCCTTCGTATCAAATGTCAATAAGGAAAAAAGGTGTGGAAATTGAATCTGAAGATCTGCTAATAGAGAAGCAACCAAAGAAATATGTCAACCAGAGCACTCACCCTTAGTGTGGTGGTACCGTAATTCAAAACAGGCAAGGACGCACGGGCAAGCACACGCAAGCACACAATCACAGCATGCAACGCTTGCTCTTCATTTACTGACATACACTCTGTACATACTCCTAAAAGCACAAGCTAAGCTAAGCACGAGCTTGCTGAACTCTCCAATTCACCCATCAGTACCACCATCCCTTCTTGTCAATCGATATAGGGAGAATGAAAAGTGAAAAGGACTAGTCAACTGACGCGATTATCTAGGCAGATCATATTGAATGAATGTTACAACCGTGCTTCGGCAAAAAATAAAAAGTGTTACAAATACCTGCTGCTAAGCAACCAATGACTCTCGTAAAGCACGAGACTGAAGAGGAAACTTCTATCTACTCTCCTCTTCTAATAACAATTATGGCACTAATTATTCTAGCTCTAAGACATTTCAGAAGTATTATTATCCACCACTAATCTTTACATTCCGTTGTTTTAGCGTCACATCTGTCTTTTTCTTCGTGCATTCTCTCATGTGCGCGATGACATGAACCATGCTTTTTGTTCAATCGGAGTTCTTTTTGTTTTTTACTTCCTCTCTTCTTTCGTTCTCAACCATCAAGAAACGAGTTGAGTATAAATCCACGCTAGTGTATGTAATTATAATAAGAAGTGGAAACTCGGCTCGGCATTCAACTCTCGTCGCTTTTCTTGCGTTATTCATGAAGTTCCATGAATCAGCAGCCAAAATTCTGTCGTTATGCCATTCGACACTCAAAACACACCCACATACAGACCCACACACTCTCACCCACACTCTTAATTACCCACCATGTTGAATCGAGTTTGCAATTTACACCCTTCGAAGGGGAATAACCACTGCTGTCAGAGTTGACGCCCGTTAGGAAAAAAAAGTTGTGATGATCTTTTAGTTTCCGTTTGATGTCTGCATGAACTCGGCACACGAAGGACTTGCTTGCTTGCTAATGCAGGTAATTATTGTCAACACTTATCGTTCTTAGGGATTTTTTCCCCTCTGAGAGTTCGAACTTGGTATACTGTAGTCTTGTCTCTCACGTTCATTAATCTTAGCATCAACTTGCAGCCAACTGCTAAATCCATCTATTATGATTCTGAAAATTCCCTTCCTCTATCGACCTTCCTTCTTGTCTTACAGGGATCATCCTTTTGTTCCCTGAGCCGTTCCTCCGCCTGATAGCGCCATAGCCCAACTTTACCAAAATTGCTTATTCTGATTGAAAATTGCTCTAAGTACCAGCCCCTTCATGGACATCGTCCGTGTCTCGAGAAACACGCTACCCCCTTGTCCAAATGACTGTATCCTCTCAGGCATCATATGTATTTCACGAGACGGCCCTTTTCCGTCATTGCTAACATATGCCTCCCCTAGGCCTCAATCACTGTACCACTTTCTTTTCTATGTGCTAATTGAACCTCTCACTCTCACACTCTCATTGACGCTACCTTTCCTGTTTTTGCTTTTCTCAAATCATCTTTTTTACATCCAAAAATTTAGTTTCTTTTTCGTCGCCTTCTTCGTTTCTTCTATGACTAGCATCGAAAACTTTTCCTCATTTCGATAGCAATACGGACCATAGTGCACCGTTTATCAATCTATCCACCTGCATTGTAATAACGGCAGCCTGTACCTTTTTTTTTTCTTCTCGATGTCTTTACTTTTTGCATGTTCTCTCTTTTCCTGCTATTCTTTTTTTCTTTCTTTTTCTTCCTTTTTTTCCCTTCCCTTCTACCTAAATCCTATCAAAACCTTATGTAGAAATTTCCCTCTTATGCTTCCTCTTTTATGATGTATGAAACTTGGAAGCCAATAGCTAAATGAATCACAGTGGTACGAATCTGTAGCGAACAATACTAGTTACGTCTACTGAAAAACTCTCATTAGTCTCATACCGATGATTTACGTCTACTCATAGGAGGTTCTTTTCTACTTCCTGTTTGTCCTTAGTGACATCTGTGACGGTAAACTCGACATGACACTATTCTTGTTTCTTTTTCCTTCCCTTTCTCTTCCTTTCCTTTTCCCCCTCTTAAGTGATTTCTCTATCACAAGAAGAAGTACCCACGAAAAGTCCTTTATCTATAAGAATAACATAGGAAAGATACCCACCTACCATAAATGCACTAATGTTGCTACTGTTGTTATTATTATCATCATTATCATTACTATCATCATTACTGTTGTTGTTATTATTGTTGTGTCGTATCGCAGTTGTCGTCTTTCTGATACACTCGCTTGCCCAACTATAACCCACATTATTTATATCAGCATATGATATTCTTTTTTCTGGCCGCCCTTCTATTCTGACACTTGATCACCCCATCCTTACCCACTCGCCCACCCACACCACCACCACCACCTGCCCGTCCATACACCCATATCCATATCCATATCCTCCTCCTCCTCATATTCACATTTTTTTCTTCTTCCTCCCCTTCTGCCACCCTCACTCCACCTCCGTCACAACAACAAACTTTAAACATCCCTCAACCCCCCTCCATTATTCCTTTCCCTCTTTTACTCCCTCCCTTCCCTCCTGTTCGACCATTATATTCCCTCCAACATCCTTTCCTCCCTCCCTGGCTTGCTGGCGCTTTGGTTCGTCTCTTTTTTATTTTATTTTATATACCAATATACGCTACGAGCCTCCTAGCCCATTCCTGTGATCCGCCCATCTCATTTGGTGTTCCATCGAATATCTCGTTTGCGCTGAACCCTTGACCGTGCTCAATCACCATTCAACTGCATACGCTTAACACGCACCTCGAGTTTTTCGACATCACTTTTCAGTAACCTCTAAGTTATCACTGATCGCACGTACGACGCTTGTCCGGGTTAATCTGTTGCCCTCAAGATACAGGTAGTGCGAAATATAATTCAATTGTTCCATTTATAATATAGATAGAGAACAGCAAAGAGCGACAATCAGGTTGTAGTTCTTGGAGAGTCACCTGTTATCTGCCTACCTAGGTATACATAAGAATAATAAAATACTCAACAAAATCAGATATCTAAAAAAAAGGTAATACCAAGACCTTGTTCTTATATCATTTTTTCGACATTCAGATTATGAGAGAAATCTACTTTGAAAAGATAGCTTAACGACATCTGCAAAAGCCAACTGCTTGTTTATATCAAAATACATAGATCAATACTGACAGAACTCCCGTAGCCATATTCATGACCACTCTCATGAATAACCGAAACCACCAACCACCTTATCCACCCATGTATCACACACCGCAGAGTAATTCTCCTGCCTCTGTGGCTTCGCCAGGTGGTGCAGATCAGAGATCTGTGTACGCTAATCAGCCTATGACCAACCAACCAATGTCGCAACCAATGTACGGCTACTCGCAGTCGTACGCACTACCAGGTTCACAACCTCAATACCAACCCCAAAGTCACCATATGAGCAACCAGTCTCTTCTCCTGTCTCAAGCTGGAACGTCAGCCATGACACCACCCCATGGAAATATGACTTCAAATCCTTCACCAAGAAATAGCATCTCCAGAGCTTCC
>Ga0160427_10002105_pt1 | contig 12116 bp, 10 predicted proteins | sample SolpanmetagenomL_FD_108194 | JGI IMG/M metagenome (GOLD analysis project Ga0160427, IMG submission 108194) | Solar panel surface microbial communities from Lawrence Berkeley National Laboratory, California, USA - L | ecosystem: Engineered > Built environment > Solar panel > Unclassified ...
CGGTCCGCCTATCACGATGAACATATCCGTATCATCGACTCATGGTTCTTGCAGGTTCGTCTGATTTCCTTCGTTGCCCACGCCGGGTTATACCTTTCATTATGAGCTTAGCTGATTTCGTGTTCCAGCTTATCGACGAGCTTGCCCTCCTTACGACCGCACCTCCAACAGCCACTTCCAGTTCGTACAGTGGTATGAAAAGCTGTGATAATGAGCATCGGCTAACACCTTGTGAAGACGCCTTGACCTTTAGCTCCACATTGCTGAAATTGGATAACGATCGTTTCGAAGCACATCTTTCTGAAAGATCGAGTCAGATCAAGTCAGCTATTACCACATTGTTCTCAAATGCTCCTGTGGCTACTCCTGGAGTGGTTGAACTACAACAGCGTATAGCGACCATGCTGGCTGAAGAGAAGGCTCATGCAACTGAGCTTCAACGACTAACACAGGAAAAGGACGCAATGTCGGATCGTTACGAATCTGCTGTTTCACGTTATATGATCGCGGAGAAGAAGTTGGATCGTGTCAAGAGCGCTCAGGTCGCCAAACTCGAGGCAGCAGCGATGACCACATCTCGACCTGCTGCAAGCTCTAGCACACCCACGAAGACTGACGGAGAAGAGCCAGAGATTACAGTAGGAGTGGATGTAGAAAAGGCGCGTAAAGAGGCTACCGCCTTGGCAGAGAAGCGTCAACAGCAACTGGAGATTCTTGTCAAGCAGAACGTCAAGTTGGAAAACGAGTTGGCGGCAACAAAGGCTAAATGGGAGGGACTCACAGACAATGACTATGCCAAGTCTGAACTGTTCCAGACTATTAAGTCGCAGCTGGACGATACTGTGAAGCGTGTCAATGATCTTGAAGCACAGAACATCCAATTGCGGGAAGAAGCTCGAGTTTTGCAGGGCGAGCGTATCTCTTACAAAGAAGCTGCAGATACAGAGGTTCGCGAGCAGACGATGGAGATGCAGAATCAGCTTGCGCAAGGCGACATGGATCTTGTTCGAGTACGACACTCCCGTGACGAGATCAAGACTGAACTTAGCATACGTGTGGCGACAATAGAACAGCACCAAACCTCACAAACACACATGCAAGAGCTGCTTGAAGCGAAAGACCTGCGTATACAAGCTCTGGAGTCAGAGGCCGAGAGGTTAAGGAAATCAGCAGCACAAACGGATGGTTTGCCAACTGAAGAAGCAGATTTGTCAGTAGTGCTTGGACGGTTGCGAGTAGTGGAGAATGAGAAAACAGCTCTAGAGAGTGAAGTTCGATCAATGGAGGCTGCATACAAGAAGGCACAGACACTTGCGAGCCGAAAGTTGACGGAGATCAGTGATTGGGAGGACAAATTACAACGACTCTCGGGCGAAAAGGCAAAAGCGGATCAAAAGTATTTTGCAAGCATGAAAAGCATTGAAGCGAAGAACGCAGAACTCAAAGCCCTCAAAGCTCAGGCGGCACGAAGCACAGATATGGTGAGCACGTTGAAAGAGGCAGAAAGCGCTTCTCGTTTACAGCTGGACACTTTGAATAAGCAGCTTGCAGAGGCCAAAGAATCGTTTGGAACCGTCAGCAATCAGCATCGTGCTATTCAACACACCATCACCGAACAAAAGGCTCTCATCAACAGACTGGAGGCACACTCGAATGAATTCAAGAAACAAGTTGCTGTCAAGGTAGATCTTATCCAAGCTGCCGAAAAGGGGCAACGAACAGCAGAAGGTGAGCTAGCGGAGCTCAAAGTCCGTTTGGAGTCGACTGAGAAGAGCCTTGCTTCGTGGAAGAAGAAGGGATCCAGTAGTACGAGTGAGGAGTATGAAACGTTACGGGTAAGCATAGAGGTCGTTTGTGGTCCTATTGTATAATTGCTAACGGATGATTTCCAGACAATCGCACAGTGCAATGTCTGCCATAACAACTGGAAGAATACGGTGTTGAAGACGTGCGGTCACGTTACCTGTGAGGAGTGCATTGAGAAGCAGATTTCTCTCCGGTCCAGGAAATGTCCTTTGTGTGGCAAGCCATTTGGAAAGGAGGACTACATGCGTGTTACTTTATGAGCTAAGGAGCTTTGGTTTTGCTCCAAGAGACGAACGCTTTGTTTTTCATTCAGCGCATTTCTGTATTACCAGCAGCTAGACTTCGATATGGGCTGGAGCCACTCGCATACTAGGAAGAAAGGGAACCTCTGATGGGATGCATTAAGGTATAGACTTAGATCCAGTCTAGATAACGCAACATGATGCATTTGACCAAATCAAACTTGTCTCGTCACTCTCAGTGTAGCTTGAGGATCACCTTGATTATCGATGATCGTCCAGTGTCATCGTCTAAACACTAACAGTTGAACAACGCAATATCACAGATTCATTTAGGTGAAACATGTCTCGATCACATGCATACCCTACCTAAAAATAAATCTGAAACACAACCGAAACATCCCACATACCTCACAAGTAAATGAGCAAAAAGCGCAACCGCCACGGCCAAGCCGGTGGCCCACCAGCAAAGAAACACAAATCCCATTCCACTAAACAACGCAATCCGCACGTCCACATCCCCAAAACTAACCCATCACCCTCGAACAACCAACAATCGAAAAAACTCACATCCAAGAACCCAAACCAATCGCAAAACCAACCTACGATACCCTTTACTGCAGGAGATCGAGTGCTATTGGTTGGCGAGGGCGACTTTTCGTTTGCGCAAAGTTTGGTGCTACATCATAAGGATAGGGTGCGATCGATAACTGCGACGTGCTTTGATTCGAGGGAGGAGCTCGTGAGGAAGTATGCGCAGGCGGGGGAACATATTGACGAGATATTGGGTGCAGGAATGAGAGAGGGAGGGAGAGATGGTAGTAATGAAAAACAGGGCGATGACGAGGATGATGAGGTTTACAACACCGATGATGAAGTTGAAGATGACGAGCACGAGCAAGGACAGACGAAGAGCTTAGAACATGTTACGAAAAGAGATAATGCGACTGCGCCAATAGAAACGAAAGTGCTCTACTCCATCGACGCCACAAAACTGCACACCTACAAACCCTTCAAGAAATCCACGCAAAACTTCACGCGCATCGTCTTCAACTTCCCACATGTAGGAGGCAAGAGCACGGATGTTAACAGACAAGTACGATATAACCAGGCGTTGTTACACGACTTTTTCGTCTCCGCTAAGACGCTCCTGACTAAAGATATGAATAAGGAGAAGGAGAAGGAATATGATGGTGAGAAGACTGGTGCGAATGATGTTCCTGTTGGAGAAAGGCGGAGGAAGGGCAAGAAGCAGAATAAGGAGCGAGCGGAGAAGAAGGTTGATTCGACGATACTGGTGACGCTGTTTGAGGGAGTGCCGTATACGCTGTGGAATATCAAGGATTTGGCGAGGAGTGCTGGGTTGAAGGTGTTGAGGAGTTGGGCTTTTAGAAGTGAGGTGTATCCTGGGTATGAACATGCGAGGACATTGGGGAATATTAGGGCGAAGGAGGATATCGCAGGAGCAGTTGATGTTGGCAATAGCGCACAGAAGCACGATGAGAGCAGTGAGAAGGGAGATGAAGGTACAAAGGGGACCGACGATGATTGGAGTGGCTTTGATGATGCCGATGATGACGAAGGCGACGATGACGATGACCATGACGAAGACGACGAGGCTACGGGAGAAAAGGCATCAGCAACGAGAGGTATTGCAGCCTCGGATCCATCGGCCAAGCGACCTGGGAGGTGGAGAGGTGAGGAGAGAGCCGCAAGGACGTATGAATTTGGTCTGGTGGAAGATGAAAAGCAGAAGAGTGCAAGTATCAAAAAGCCGAGTTCTGAGCATGACGAGGATGAGTTTGAAAAGTTCAAAAAGAAGCGGAAGAGAAAGGGTGGAAAGCTGTTTGATGAAGATGCGAGCTCCGAAGGTGAGAAATAAGAGGCTTGAACAAGTTAATTCGAGGAAGTCGATAGCTTGAATGTAATGACGCAGCGACAAGCTGCCTTGCTTTCTGCTTAACATTGTCCTCAACTATTGCAGTGTTGGGTTGTGGTAGATGCTTCTCTTGCTTGGACAGGTTGATATCGCATTCATCCGGCGTGCTCAAAGTCCTTATCCGTCCTCTCCATAGTCGTAACTGCCTCCATACCATTCACATCTCTCAACCCACATGCCAACCTAATCATCCACCACCAATCTCTCAATGATCCCAAGGATGCTTCCACCCCAACAACGCCGGTCCGTCCTTTTTCATTCTGTAAAACAACTAGAAGCATGTCATGTCAGCTTTTGACCATATTTCCCCTCTTATTGCCGGATCCGCATCAAGAAATCTTGCACAGAACGTACAAAGAACCACATAGAAGCTGGTAGCGCAGTCGCAAAGAATCGGTATAATGGTCGTGCTGGGTGAATGTGAATGGGGTGGCCGCCAGCGTGGGCGCCGTGAGCGGCTCCTGGTCCAGCCATTTTACTGGAGGCGCAGTGTTTGTCAGTTCGGGAGACTTGATGGCGGGTGGAAGTAGGAGCGTTAGCGTACTGTGAGGAGGGTGGAAGGTGATGTCGATGTCGTCCGTCAATAGTCACTCGTTTCAGGTTCAATGGATTGCCAAGCATTAGAACTCTATTCACGTGCCTCCATGACTTACGATTGAATGCGCGCTCAACTTCTTGTATTCTTCACTCATTCTTCGAGAGGTGTCCTTCTTATTGCGCGCTTACTCTCCTTGTGGTGGTGCGTTAGATAAAAGAAGGCAACATCACAATGAAGGCTTGCGCTCGGTGCTTGTCGTGACAACTTAATCCCCTACTCCTACAGCTCTTCAGCATTCTTCACGACTTGGCTTGCTTTTCACCATGGCAGCCTCTCCGTTGCCGCCTCAAAACGGCAACACAAGCACGCACAAATTCAAAGGATGTTCAAGCATAGGACAATATGACATTCTGCACAAGCTAGGAGAAGGAACATTTGGCGAAGTGCACAAGGCAATCTCAAAGAAGACTGGCGCCGTCGTCGCATTGAAGAAGATTCTGATGCATAACGAGAAAGATGGATTCCCAGTCACAGCGATCCGCGAAATCAAGCTTCTCAAACTTCTATCACACATCCATGTTTTGAAACTCGAAGAGATGGCAATGGAAAGACCACAAGGACCTGGGAAGCAAAAGGCGATAATGTACATGGTAACGCCGTACATGGATCACGATCTTGCTGGGCTACTGGAGAATCCTGATGTTCAATTCACGGAGCCACAGATCAAATGCTACACTATTCAACTGCTGGAAGGTTTACGATATATCCATAGCAACCACATCCTACATCGCGACATGAAAGCCGCCAATCTTCTTATCAGCAACAAGGGTATCCTTCAGATTGCGGATTTCGGTCTAGCACGGCACTACGACGAGCCCGTCCCGCAACCACGACAAGGTGGAGGAGAAGCAAGACGTGATTATACTACGCTGGTTGTGACGAGGTGGTATCGACCTCCGGAGCTCCTGCTTCAATTACGGCGGTATACTACCGCGATTGATATGTGGGGCGTAGGTTGTGTTTTTGGCGAGATGTTCAAGCGACAACCCATTCTTGCTGGAAAGAGTGATATAGATCAGGCACAACTCATCTTCGACATGGTTGGCTCACCCTCGGACACAAACATGCCAGGATGGAGCGAGCTACCAGGTTGTGAAGGTGTGCAGAACTTTGACTTTCGAAGAGGAAATTTAAGAGAGCAATTCAAGGATCTTAACGAGCAAGCACTCTCATTTCTCTCTGACTGTCTTACGCTAAATTGGAGAACTCGACTCACTGCAATCGATGGCTTGACACACCAATACTTCAAAACACGTCCATACGCCGCGAAACCAGAGGACTTACCCGTATACTCAGATTCACACGAGCTCGATAGGCGAAAGGCTAGAGGCGACAAGAAGACTGCGCCTCCACCCGCCCCAGCAGGCGGTACAGTCGGCATGGGGGCGAATGGAGAGTGGGCTGGACCCTCAGGACCTAGTAGTGGCGCTTATGCCAGTGGGCCACCAAGTCGGGATTATCGTGCAGGTCCTCCTAGACCCAACGCTGGTGGTTACGGTGGAGGCTCAGGCCCTCGTCCGCCATCATATGATAGCCGTGGAGGTGGAGGTTTCGAGCAGCGTGGATCACGGGTGCCTCCTGCAGCACACGCGGTTGGGCCTCCTCGAGCTGCGGGATGGAACCAGCAACCACGGTATGGCAATGAGCTACCACCACGGCCGCCGCCAGCTGCGTATCCTCCTCCGCGAGGCCATTCTGAAGCTCGGGATCGAGTTCCGGCGAATGCTAATGGCAATGGTACAAGAGGATCGAGCAAGGACACGTATATTCCGGCTTATGAGAATGGTGGGCCACCACGAGATGATCGACGTGAGCGTGAGCGTAGTGGTCCGCCACGAGAAAGAGGGTGGGAAAGACGTGAGCATAGAGGTGATCGGGATGTGCCTTCTGATAGAGAAAGAGACAGGCCTGCTTATCACGATAGACATAGTGGTGGTGGTGGTCTTGATTATGACAGTCATGATAGGAATAGAGGGATGAATGGGAGAAGTGGCGGTGGTGGAGGAGGCTATGACGATCGGGAAAGAGACAGAAGGAGGGATAGTGGTGGTGGTGGTGGTGGTGGGAATAGAGATAGAAGAGAAAGAGAAGGTGGTGGTCAACATTATGGAAATCATGATCGTCGACAGACGAGAAGTAGGAGTCCTGTTGATAGAAGGAGTAGGGATAGAGATCGAGATAGAGATAGAGACAGAGATGGAAGAGAATATAGAAGGTGAGATGATGACGATGTGGCATGGTAGCCTTGGTGAGATATGACCAGCATGATAATGGGATAAGATAAACTGGATTTGGATGGTGAAAAAAGGTGGATGGACATGTATCAGCATGCGGTATCAGGTAGCATATGGTGGGAAGCATGGCGTCAGGACTGGAGAGCAAGATGGCGAATGCCACAAGCCACGTCGGATGAGCAACATCCTCGCTTTATGGTAGGGTTTCCGAGGTAGACTACAAAACAAGATGAAGTCCTCAAAGAATACAAAGTCACGGTCTACGCCTTGTGCTGTACAAAAGGTGACGTGCCACTGTTCCAGTGATGATCGGACGTACGAGGAAGAGAGGCACGGCTTACACCTGTATCAGTCTTCTATGCTTACCATTTTTGTTTCCTTGTTTCTGTCTTCAACAGAGATAGTCACGACTCTGGACGCCCGTGCGTGAATCTGGTATGAAAAGGATCACTACCATTTTCGAATTGGAGCGTGAGTAGTACTTTTATACATTCCTGGATCTGAATACCTCCATCCTAATCAAATAAGAGTCACACGTACATCTCCGCCAGGTAGCAGCGACAACGCTGATGATGATTTTCGAAACGCAACAACACTTCGAGACAACGACGACGTCCTTGAGCTTGCTTCTGATCGGATTCCAACAAGATAGGCAATACACTCGAATTATACTGCCAATACATGCAACTACTTTTGAATTAGCATACACAGGTTGGCTATACCAGATCCAACGTATTTGAGGACCTGGATCTAAGATGAAGAATCCAATTCTCTTTTCTCGCTCTTGATTCAGCTATATTCATTCGCCGCTGGTTCTGTCTCTTCGTTCAATTCGACCTCCGGCTTATGAGCCTGTTTCTAGCATTAGTGTTGAGTTGTTGTTTGTCATCATTAATGGAGAGGTAAATACCCGGCGTTCTTCTTCTGAAATAAGATGCTGGCGGTGTATGGAGATGTTGTTGTTGCTTTTCTCTGTAGTAGAAATGTTATGGCGTTTTGTCATATAGTTTCTGAGTGATGTTGTACTTGCGAATATCATCGCATCTTTTTGCTCTTCTGACCGTTCTGGACTGGATGCTGAAAAGCTTGGGTGGACTGTCTGACTTCGGGGGCAATGTTTTACCACATTGTGGTGCTGGTTGAGCTGTTGTGAGACGGCAACTTTGCTAGGCATTTGCTCATCCTCTGATGCTTTCTCTTCGACGCCATCTCTGTTTCAGCAGATGAATAAGTAAGAGTGAAAAGGTAAAACCTGGTGTATGCGAATAAGTGGGCTCTGGAAGGGTGCCTACGCTAGGGTGACAACGAGGATGTTCTTACTGAAAAGAGTGAAGGAAAAAAATTATTGATCGGAATAACGACATGGTTGGGACACAAATTGTCGTGTAAGATAGAGAAGAGTCGCAGGCGTAGCTGGGCTTGGTATGTTTAGACTAGTGGATTGAAATCCCCAATCGAAAGAAGAGGCTACAGGCAAGACCGCTGAGTATAATCTGAGTCGGCACACTCTGATTGTTCCATTTCTTTGCAACTGGAGGTGGTATAGCCAGGCAGTATTTAGTAGATAAAGATCTTATTATTTTTTTATTATCTTGCTGGGACAGTAGATTAGCAGAGATCGCGTTGTATGCTTCCCTCCCTTGAAGGCGGTTTCTTGGCTACTCTTGCTCTGTTCCTTATGCGTATTGTAGTAGTTTCTACTGTACCCCTCAGTTTCTGCAATCATCCATCTATGGGCAAGTCCGATCGTTCACGACTTCCAGCCGCCTTCAGGCTTATTTGACGCGAAGCCTGCGAAGTCTGTTAGCAATTCGGCATCTTTATTACAACAGGTTCGATTAACTCACTCTGCACCTTGCCACCAACAGCAGCCAAATGTTCATTCTCCTCTCCACTCTCCTTCGCGACATACTTGGCAACAATTTCCACTGTTTCCTTGCCCTCCTTACTTCCACTCTTTTCCCTCTCATCAACCCAAGCCTGATACTGGTTCCACCACCACGTATGCGTCTCGCCATCTCTCCCCAAATACCCCGCCGTCCCATCTGCACTAACTCGAGCACTCCACGGCTTGTCCACGATATAATGCAAACACCTCACCTCGTCATCTCTCCACATCTCCGGGTGCCAATACCTCATCGTTTTGAGCGCATTATATTGCCATCCAACACTCATCCATTTGTTCCTGAAAAAATCCGCCAGGAAATCCTGATCGGGGAATTTGTATTCGCCTAGACTTGTGCTGGTGTTGAAGAAGTGTAGCATCCGCTGCCATAATTCGGTAGATGGTTGGAACAGGAACATGCCCGAGTTGAGAAGGTGATGTGTTGGTCGTGATTCTGGTGTTACGGGTGTTGGAGAAGTTAGAGCTTGTGGGTGCGGCGTTAGTGTGTATGCGCAGTTCTCCTTTGTCCAGTCAGAAGGAGCCCAGGCGTCCTTGTCAAGGTTGCAAACGCAAGCGTGATTGGCGGCGATCCAATCAGATGAGGGGAGGGTTGTGTCGAAAATGGTGTCCATATTTTTGTAAATGGCCATGTCGGCGTCGAGATAGCAGACGGTGTCGTATTCTGTCAATTCGAAGTGTCGTAATTTTGTCCTGTGAGAAGTCTAGGTAAGAATTGATGGAAAGTATTGAAGATGGAAAAAGCATACCAAGTATCACCAAATCTCTCAGCAATCAAGGTGATTTTCACATCACTTCTTGGAAAAAGTGCCTCGGTCTTCTTCAAGACCAGATTCAGCTTCTCAGACTCATTTTGCAGAGCAGTCACGCTGTCTTTTGTGAGGGCATCCGTGTACAGTACGACTAAAGGGTACTGTGAGTTTTGTTTACGCAGGGTGTATGCTAGGATGATGACGCCTGCGAGGTAGGAAGGCTTAGTGATCAAGGTTGTGTAGGCATAATTGTTTTTCTTGTCAGTGGCAGCCATGACTGGGGAGAGTCGTCACGTATTTGAGTCTTGAACGATTGACCTTTTAATTCTCAGAAGAACATGGATTTAGTGTTTGTTTCAAGATGGTTTGAGGTGTCTCTTGGCAAACGTCATGGTAGCCCTAAACCTCCTAGGCTATATTCCGCAAGCTCCTTCTCATACTGATTTCTTGCCACCTTCGAAATACCATATCGTAAGTTGCACTCCTACAATGCTTTTCGTTTGTGCGTGCCTGTGCCTAGAGATTGCGCTGGCCCAAGCAGATGTCGATCGTGATTACAAGTCGTACAACATAAGAGACAATGGAGATATCACGTGGAGATAAACTTGAATCCCGTTACCTCCGAGCTCCTCGTGATAAGTCAGCAAGGTGATGATGGATGCGAATGGAGGTTAGCAGGGTCTTGGCAGCAGTCTTGGCGGTTGTTTCAGAAAGAGCTATAAGTATCATGTAGTCCTACTAGTCCTTGTCAAACCATCCTGATCACTGTACAAAAAAAACATATCAACTCCAGCTATTGTACTTATAACCAAAATAATGGCAGAACAACAAATCATCGTCCTTATCACAGGTAAGCCCGCTCTCAACCTGACCTTTAATATCATCAGCTTACAGTCATACAGGTGCAAACTCCGGTATCGGATATGCAATCACAAAAGTCCTCACCACTTCATCCAGCAAATACCACATCATCATGACCGGACGTTCCCTTTCAAAAATCGAGTCCGCTGCGACCGAGCTCCGTGCTCTGCCCAACATCAAAGGCACAATCTCCACTCTCCAACTCGAAGTGACATCTTCCGCCTCCATCGCATCCGCCGTATCCTCCGTCGCAGAATCATACGGCCGACTCGACGTACTCATCAACAACGCTGGCATTGTAAGTTCCGCCGAGGACACACTCACCGCATTCCGGGATACGTTCGAAACCAACGTGTATGGGCCCGTGCTCGTCAGCGAAGCGTTCCGTCCTCTTCTTCTCAAATCTAGCAATGCGTACAGCTTGTTTATCACGTCCGGGCTTGGCTCGCTGGGCTTGGCGAGTGATGCCAGCAACCCGCACTATAGTTATCAAGGGACGTCGTACCGCGCTAGTAAAGCAGCGCTGAATATGGTTGCGGTGGAGGAAATGAAAGTGTGTAAAGGGAAGGTCAAGGTATTTACGTGCTGTCCTGGGTTGGTGACGAGTAATTTGAGAGGCACGAGTGAGGCTGCTAGATCTGCGGGGGGAAACGCTGAGGATCCGGAGACGAGTGGTAGGATGGTGTTGGATGTGTTGGAGGGGAGGAGGGATGAGGATGTTGGTAAGTTTATTCAGAGGAGGGGACTTTATCCTTGGTAGCTTTGTGTGGCTAGTAGGAGGTGTTTGGCTTGATAGGACGTAGTGTTTGTTTCGTGGCTAGAATCTTTAGTCTTTTCCGCTTCAGAGTATGATGCTGTTGTTGTGCCAATTCATGTCGTTCTGCCAAGCAGATGCTGACAGCTCAAGATCACCTGTTCGACAGCGAGGTGAAGAGCTAAGCTTAAGTGGTAATATGCATCATTAGCCTATCGTTAGCGGTCGAAAGCTTCGTTACGAGATTCAGGAGTGCCGTATTTCGTAGCTAGAGAATCATATTATGCTTCAGTCTCCTACTTTGGAGGACTGCGTCTATTTTGCAAGTTCTTAGCCACCGATGTTGCGAGTTCCACTCATTCTATTCCGTCCTCTCCACAGGCTTCTCAAACAAATAATGCGTCACACCCCAAGTATCACCACCCTCCCAAGCAAACAACTCCGCACAAGCCATATAAAAAATCTGCCATCTATAATACCACTTTGCCGTCTCCTCCTTGCCATACGTCTCCTGCAAATGCGGCCAAATCTGCGCCTTATTCTCCATCATCTTCCTCAACCAATGCTCGCACGTCTTGGCATAGTGCATACCATTAACCCACCACTGTTCCTTGAGTGTCAAATCACGCTGGAAGAAATGTAACAGATCTGCGCTGGGCATGGTGCCGCCAGTGAAGAAATGCTCCGTCATCCAGCCGGTTTCAAAATCGTATGGTGTACTTGCGTGAGCGAAGATGTGGACGAATAGCTTGCCGCCGGGTTTGAGTGCGTGAGCGATTTTTGACATTAGCAGGGCGTAGTTTTTCATGTGTTCGAAGAGTTCGATGCTGAGGACGCGGTCGTAGACGGCGGCGTCGAAGGTGTGGGTTACGACGTTGCCGGTGACGACGGTGAGGTTGGTTAGTGATTTTGAGGCGGCGGCCGAGTCGATGTATTGTTTTTGGGTGCGGGAGTTGGAGAAGGCGGTGATGGAGCTGTTGGGGAAGAGTTCGGCGAGGTAGAGTGATAGTGAGCCCCAGCCACATCTGAA
>Ga0160427_10002106_pt1 | contig 12115 bp, 11 predicted proteins | sample SolpanmetagenomL_FD_108194 | JGI IMG/M metagenome (GOLD analysis project Ga0160427, IMG submission 108194) | Solar panel surface microbial communities from Lawrence Berkeley National Laboratory, California, USA - L | ecosystem: Engineered > Built environment > Solar panel > Unclassified ...
GACGGTCCATGCTGTGCACGGTCACGGTATCGCCCGCCCGGACGAACTTCAGCATCTCGGTGAACGCGGGGCGCCGAGCGTCCTTGCCGCTGGCTTTGTCCGTGAACGTCCGGTCGAGGGCCAAGCCTTCGAGCTGACGGGCGGTGTTCTGGTCGGTGCCGCTGACCCAGATGTAGCCCACCTGCTGACCTTTAATGCTCGCGGGGTCGGGGTTCGCTGGTGTGGGCAGTGGGGTCTTGCGCCGGCTGGTCTTTTTGGGGGCTTCAGTCATGGTGGTCCTATGTGTCAGGTTAGGCTCTTAGACCTGGACAACATAGTGTCAGGAAACGCGAAATTCAATCCTATTCTGACGCTTTTTGGAGCATGATCAGACGTCAATCTGGGGTATACCCTAACTGGACGTTAGATTATGGTGTCTACGACGGACTCAGTGGGAAATTCGGTTCTGGCGTCCCACATGTGCACAGAAGCCGTACAAGCCTAGAAGCTCTGCTGGAGGTTGTGTTGCCTCAATTCGTGTATGAGGAAGGCTGGGGTGCCAATGTAAGACAACACAACCATCAACGGGCTTATGGGCTTGAGGATGTGACGAGTCCAGATGCCTACCGCTCGACACACAAACTTGCCAGAACCCTTCGGCTTTAGATCTTTTCAGCATTCAGATTTTCTGATAAGGCCCCTCTGCATAACGGGCATCTGCCCAGTCGTCCGCGAACGTGTACGACGTTGCGAGCCACGCTGGATTGCGGATGCACCAGAGCTTCGGTTCACTGGCCGCACATTCCACCACGTACAACCAGAAGCGGTTATCTCTGACAAATGCCGTATGCATCTGTTTGCGGCTCACCGTGACGCCTCGCACTCCCCACGGACCGCTCAAAGTCTTCACTTCGATCAGCCGCACCCCGCCCACACCTTCTGAACGGATGTCGAAGCCTCCTTCTGGCTCATCCGAGCAGTCTTCCGGTGTCCGGCCGGCCAGAAGTTCGAATTGCTTGACGACCTTCATTCCGATCTCGTCCATCGCCCGATTGTGTTCTGACTGGTTCTCGCCATGTGCCTCCTGGCTGTCTACACTGACATGCACGTAGTTTCGGAAGCGTGTCTGTGTACGTCGCACTTTTGCCGTTCCCCTCTGGGCAGAACTCTTCGATTTCGTGGTACTTCTGCCCGTTTCACCAGCAATCCGATCGCGCCCGGCGGCGGCGTTCTGGGCGGAACGTAAGCCCTGTTGCCGCAATTCTGTGGGTGAAAGGCTTGGAGATGCGTCACTAGGTTCATGGTCGGGAGCAGCATGCTCAGAGCCAGTTTTCTGACGCGCGACGATCTTATGGATGGGCTGGACCGATTCTGGCGATGATGTTTCGCTTGGCACAGCATGATCTGGTCCTGATACACGTGAACGTACCGGCCCAGCTTTGGTCTCCCCCTGATCGGCTGCCCTTGCTGATAACGCTCTTGTCTGAGGCGTTACGAGCGGTGGTTCAAGCGAACCGGATGGTTGGCTTCCGGTCGTAGTTGATGGTTGCGAAGTTTGAAGGACAGCAGGGGTAAGAAGATCAGGGTGAGTTGCTTCGGCCTCAAGTAGAAGGCTGGACAACCGGAAGCTTTCAGGTAGCGGCGCGATTTTCTGGATGTCGAGAAATTCTTCAGCCTGTTTCAGAGAATATGTAAGGAGCGCCGACAGATGAGGAGCCTCTTTCAGGTCCAGCGCCCGTTCCAGAGCGACCCCTAGTGCGAACTCGCTTGTACCTCCTTGTAGCAGGATCGCGTTCGATGCATGATCGACTTCGTACTCCAGCTTCACCCGACGTGTCTGGAGAGCCCCGAACGTGGGGAAGCTGATTTCAGCATCAATCGTCGGCATAGAAACGAATCGCCAATGCAGCACTTTCTTTTCAAGGTCGTCGGGCGTCACGTCAGGGTGAAGGTGATGCAGATATCTGACGATGGCGGGCAGCAGGTCGTTCAGCCGCTGCGTGTAGGCGCTCGGGGAGCCCGCAGCTGCAGAGGACAGCAGTTTCAGCTGCATGACCTCCCTGAGGCCGCGAACGCCGAGCGCTGTGAGGAACGCCGTGTTAATGCCTTGGGCACTGTATGGTCGAGCATCGTCCAGGCCGTATCGTTTGAGTTCACCTTCCGGCAGGTCGAGCCGAAGGGTATTCCTGGGCCTCAACGCGCGGAGGTCATCGTCCCTCCCGACAGGAACGCTCCGTGATGTTCGGAGCTTCTCGAGCCAGGCGGGTTCAGGCTCCTTCCGCCTCCACCCTTTAGCGCACTCGTTCAGACAGTATTTGACAAGCTCACTCAAGTGTTTCTGAACACGGCCCCCATCGGGTACCCCACGCACTGCTTCCAGCAGCACAGTGACGTAGTCCTCCGGAGTCGGCTGTTCCTGGATGCCGAGCGCCCGGATCAGCCGTGGATATGTCGACGCATACGCCTCACTCAGGAGCCCCCGGTACGGCGCAAGGCGATGGCTCTTCAGGAAGAAGTACCCTGACTCTCGGTAGGTATCGCTCGCGAGAAACAGTGGCAGCTGCCGAAGTTTCTCCAGTTGCGTTTCCGTCATCGCCTGGAGCTCCAGCCAACCCAAGGCTTGGGACGGAACTTGGCTGCCAGGTCCTTTCAACGTTGTCAGGTGACGGAGGACGGTGTCCACCTGCGGTTCGGTTAGGCCCAGGTTTTTCTCCTGCTCTTCGGTCAGCTCGAGCCCGAGAAAAGCCCGGTCGACTTCACGTTCATGTCCGACCAGGACGCGACGGCGTGGAGACCAGAGCTGTCCCGCAGACCACCATTTTGAGAGCGCATCATCTGGCAGCCAGGGGACATCCTGGAGACATTTCAGGACCTCCGGCTCGGCTAGTGCGTGCCTTACGAGCTCCCTTCGAAGCGCCAGGGCCGACTCGTTGAGGGGCTCTTTCGCCCGTTCTGACACGATCCTCGCGAGGTCTTTGGGCGTCGGGGCGGACGCGACTCCGATGAGTTTAAGGAATCGGCGTACGGCCTTGTCTTTCGCGAGATCAGGGGCCACGGCGTTGTAGGCGCCCGGGAACAGGCGGTCCAGTAGCGGGTCTTCGAAGTTCGCCTTTAGCGGTTTTACCCATTGGCCTTGGGTCGTCCGTACAATTGCAACTTCGCGCCAAACCCTCCATCTTGTCTCAGTCATGTGCTGCGAGGTGGAAAGGTACTTCAGAACCACGTCTCGCTGATCGACATGCTCGCTGGCCCACGTTGGCAGCAGCTGGGTAAAGTACCGGTCACCGTTCAGCGCCGAAACGCCCAGAGTAGCGAAGAAGGCCGGAAAAGCAGCAGCCATCTCAGGGTCCAGTTCGGTGACCAGCCCGAACGGGTCTTTGATCTCTCCATGGAGAACCATCCGCGCTGCCTGATTGAGCGACCCATCCTTTCCTCGGCACAGGGGTACGGCAGTGGCCTTGTCCAGGGCGAACGGGGCGTTGCCGAGAAACTCGTACAACCTGCGAAGGACCGACGGGTTCTTGATCATTTCCAGGAGCTCTTCGGTCGTCTTCTGTCCGAGATGCTCCAAGAGGTCATTCGGGGTCAGAACATCTAGGAGGCTGCCCAGCAGGGAACCCGCTTCCTCTGCCCAGGTTTTCGAGAGGGTCGCATCCTCTCCCCACCATGTACATGGAACATCTTCCCACCCATCCTCAGTGAGCCACACGTCGTTGATGGTCGTCGCCTTCTGGATCAGGTCCACCGCGAGGGGAAGCTCACGAAGATGCCGCTTGTGAGAGGCCAGCAGTCGTTCAGGGTGAGGGTGCTCCTCCAACGTTTTTCGCAGGTAAGTGACGACCGGGCGTATCGCATCCCAGACGGCCGGCCCGGCAGGAAGCTCAACAGCGTCCTGCAAAAGCCCAGGGAGGATCGAGATGAATCGCTCGCCATCCAGAACACCGACTCGCAACGACCGGAAAAAGGAGGCGAAGCGGTCTAGGTGGTCATCAGGTGGAAAAGCTAAGGGAGAGCAGCTCTCAATCCGAAGCTGAAGGCCAGTCGGGGGACGAAAACCAGGAACCGGCACCGTCAAGCGCCCATAAGCAATCCAGCCGGTACGCTCCCCAAACAACAGTGCCTCCTGTTGGAAGGCCTGGCGAACAGTTTGAGTGCACTGCCCCACCCATGAACCCACCCGCGTCTGAGCAGCCCGTTCGGGAGCAGCGAGGCAGGCGTGGGCGAAAGGGTACAGTGCTTGGGCTCCGGCATTCCGGAGGTCCTTGAGGACGCCTGGCAGAAGGCTACACGCTGCGTCTAGCACTGCGGCATTCCAACGCTGCTTTGTAGAATTATTGCCGTCCCACAGCAGGGATTTGCGGTCGGAATGCGGATAGAAGTCGGCGTCAAGGTGGAACGGAAGGAACGTTCGTTCCTGTGTAGGGAGAGAGGCGTAGAAAAAGCCCTGAAAGTTGTCCCCTACCTGCTCTGGTACGGCCAGTCGTACTTGGGCCTCCCGTTCAGACTCCAGGACGAGATGTCTCACCGAGGTGTCCTGGACTTCTGTCTTGTAGATCCGGTAGGCGACGCCGCCTGCAAGTGTCTGCACGATCCGACGACTTCCCAATTTCTGGACTTGGATGTCCTCGACGACTGTGTTGCCTTCAAGGATACGCAGCCGTTCAACGTGAGAAAGGAATACCGCGCTGTGTGTAAGAGCTGCCCGAGCCTCATCCAGGAATCCAGAGAACTGCTGAGGCTGGACAGGGTCACTGTCCAATGCGTCGCGAACGTCGGAATCTCTGAAAGCCCAGGGGAGACGGATGGTGGTTTCCCACTCATGTTCGACGTCATGGTCAACGTCTACAGCGTCTTCCAGAGGTAGCAGCGTGTGCCTCTGGCCACGAGACATGACCTCCGGGGCATCTGTGAGTTGATAGACAGAAGTGAAACCGATTCCGAATGAACCGATTTTCTCAACCTCATGACGCTTTGAGCCGGACGCTGGAGCGGAAAGCGCAGCAAAGTGTTCATCCTCAAAAATTTTGTTATTGCCCGCCCAGAGTGCCTCAGGCGTGAAACGAATGTAGAACTCGGTTGCTCCTGCATCTTCCGCGTTCTGAAGCAATTCGTGAATGACTGAGGTGAACCCCTGAAGGCCGAGGAGGAAACCCCGCAGAGTTCCAGCGGTCTTCGGGGCGTACCTCCGCCGTTCTGTGGTGGCCATGTTCGGCAGTATAGATTCGTCAATAACAGGCGTGACACGGAAATAACCTGCTTGACGAGGAGGCGAGGGACTTCGAGACCCAATTTGGTTGTTACGGGCCATTCTAGGATCGGTGCTGATGGCGAGTTCCTGGGAAGAAGGGCAATATCTCTGTTTTTTCTTCGCTACAACTCATCCCACAGGCGGGGCTGTCGGGGAGGTGGCGCTCCGGCAGGGGCTGTTGGCTTGGACCTCTCACGCTGCTCGGCCGTGACCAGACGACGCACGTCTTCGAGCAACGGCCCAGCTTCTGGCGTGACAGGCAGGCGTTCCATCAGCAGGTCGCTCAGCAGTGCGCCCAGGCGGCCGCTGGCGTATTCCTCACGGCCATCGGCATGGTGAATGCGCAGGGCGGCCTGCTGCAGCACATAGCGGGTCCCGTCCATCTCACAGAGCAGGCGGTTCGGCAGCAGCGACGGGTGAACGAAGAGCGGAACGCCCAGCACCGTCACTAACAGCGGCGCGCGGTACATCCGGTACCCGGGTTCGCGCGTGGTGATCCAGCATGGGGGCAGTTCAGGTTCGGGGCGGAGGCGGGCAGGCACTGCCTGCCGGATGGCGGCCTGCTCTGCCTTGCGCCGGGCTTCCTCATCGCGCCACTGGGCCTCGCGGGCCAGCAACTTCAGGTGGTTCGCCTCGGCCTGGGACCCGGCGGTGCTGCCGCATGCTTTGCAGGGGCGGTGCCGGAAGAAGTTGGTGTCGAGCACCCGCACGACTGGCCGCTGCTGAGGGTCGAGGATCCCGGCAGCGTTGGCAGCCACCTCCAGCCAGGGGACCGGAAGGTCCAGCGCCTTGTGAGCCCCGATCTTATGCGTCACGAAGACCTCGAACGCCAGCACCACCTGCCCGCCTCTGACCACCGCGACGTCGGTGCGGAGCACCTACCGTGAACTCGAGGTGCACCTCGCTGCCCTCCGGCAGCCGGTAGGTGGTGGTCTGGTCATGCGTGCAGGACGGGCAGCGCAGCTGGGCCGTGAAGCGGCGGTGCTGACGCAAACCGGTAGCGAGCAGCAGCTTGAAGGCGGCGTGCTCGATGCTCTCGCCGGTAGCGGTGCAGATGGACTCGGCACGGTGCGCGAAGTGCGGGACACGGACGAGCCCACGCCGCAGCGTTACCACCTCCTGACAGCCGAGACATGTGTACCGCTCGCCGCGGGGGGCCGTGTCCGGGCTGACTACCTGCCCGGTTGGATCGGCGGCGAAGGCCACGCCCTGGTGCCGGGAGCGTTCGTGCAGCGGATCGACCGGACCAGGCATGGACATATTTCGCCTACCGGACCAGCACCGGCCGCGGCTGGTGGAAGCGGCGCGCGGTCCGAACGCCCATCACCACGGACAGAACCATCAGCAAGCACACCTGAGGATGCAGCACACTCCAGCCGACCAGCCCCATCAATGCGATGTACCCGCAGAACACGGTCAGCGCCAGGTTCAGCAAGAGGCGCCACCAGACGCGGCGCACCTCTCGCATCACCAGCAGGCACTTGGTGGTCAGGTGGCTGAACATCAGCACGATCATCCCGGCCGCCAGGGTGAACGCCAGCAGCTGCAGGAACGCCGGCGCGATCCCCTGGAAGGACAGCAACAGGCAAACGACGCTGCCGGAGAGGGTCCATCTGAGCAGCTGGCTGACGTACGCTAGCTCCGGGTCGAGCGCTTGGCAGAGGTCGCCGATGTTCGCCCAGATGTCCTGCATGTAGGCCAGCTGCTCGTCGAGGCTTTCCATGCCCGCGAGTTCCCCTCGCCAGATTCCCTCGTACTCGGCGCGGTGAGCGCGCGGCAGTCGCCGGCTGGCCTTACGAATCAGGCGTTCGATCGGGAGGGCGAATTCAGGATCAGGCATGGGCGATCCCCCCGCGGAGGACCCGTTCGGCCTTCTGCAGCGCCTCCACCACGAAGGCACGGCCTTCGGGCGTGAGGGCGTAGACGCGGCGGGCGGGGCGGCCAGCTTGCACTGGGTCGATGGCCTCCCACGCGCTGCTGAGGTGGCCGAGACGCTCGAGGCGGGCGAGAATCGGGTAGAGCGTGCCACTTTTGAGGTCGGCTTGGCGCATCAGGTCGTAGCCGTAAATCGGCTCAGCGTGCAAGTCGACCAGCACTCGGAAGAGAGCTAGGGTCTGCAGGGTCATGCGAAACTCCGACATACGTTATTCTACATAGCGCTATGTAGATGTGCAAGAGGTGGATAGAATTGACGCCGGGTGCATATCGGGCTATTCTAAAGAAATCAAGGCGACCTCTGGGTCGCCTTTTCTGCTGTTCTACTCAGAACTATTTGAAGCAACCGCTACTTGCCAAGCTCTCTGGCTTTTCGCTCCCTATCTTTCCGACGGTTTCGCTCGATTTGTTCTGCACTCCAGGGTTTAGCCCAAAAGACCCGGCCCCGCCTGATCCAGTAGTGAGACTGGCAGGGAAGGCTCCAGCTGCCCACTGAAGGCCAGAGCGAGACCGTCTCACCATCAAAGGTTAGGCACCAGTCGGTCGGGGTCAGTGGCAGTGGTACCTCCTGCCCGCATCCGCAGGGGCAGAGATGCATGGTTGTCGCGTACGGGACGCTGACGTAGAGCACCCCAGCTTCCGGAGTCCTAGGAATTGCCGTGACGAATTCATGCCGCAGAGGGGAAGGCGGGCGTAAAGTCACTTCTGCTCATTGAGCAGCTGGTTGGCGTCAATCACATACACGCTCTGTGCTTCCTGTTCGAAGTCGCCATAGAATCCGACATATCGCTTCCAGCGGATTACGGCGAGCGCCGCATTCAGAGCGTTCAGGTCAGCAATCTGAATGTTTTTGGTGTACAGATTGTCTCCCGGTACCTCGTTCAGCGGGAGCCGTTCCACCGCAGCGGAGGTTATACCCGGCACTTCGCAGGTCACCCGTAACGATCCGAAAATTTTCTCGTCGGTCACGTTCAGCCCCATACCTACATCAACGAACGGGATCCCCTGCTGGCGCAGCTGCCTGATCACGCTCACCCGACCCGGACCCCCGTCGATACACACGAACACGAAGTCCATCGTCGCTAGCAGATCCAGCATCGCCTGATCGATATAGGTGTCGTGCGCGACGATGCCCTTGTGCATGCGCGAGTAGATCGCAGAGAAATGGGCGACTTTCTGCGGATGCTGTTCGAGTTGCTCGGCGCTCGGCGCCCCAGGGGCCCGAAAGGCGTTATGAACAGCGAAGTCGTCTCCATCGATGAGGTGAATTTGTTTCACTGGGGTCTTGGCTACCAGATCGAGCACGTAGGAACCGGTCCCACCCAGGCCGACGATCGCTACCCGGTCGAGGGCGAGCTTGCGGGTCACCATGTTGATCTCTGCGCGGCTCGACGCGGTATCCGGGTAGTTAAAGACCGTATCGGTGGCGTCTTCTACCGGCTCAGCTCCGTGGCGGGCACTCACGGTCGGATCGATCATTTGCGCTTGGTTGGATAACATTTCAGCGTAGACGGTCATCTTGGCGTGGTAGTCCGGATAGCCCTCTGGAGGCTTGCTGGAAAACGAGTGCTGAACGATGAGGTTTTCTCCGAGCTGCTGCTGTTGGGTAACGTGCGCGATCGCCGACAGTAGAGAGCCGTCCGCCTTGTGCGGATACTCGCCGATGAAGTACACCACGTGTGTTTCAGGTCTTGTGGTTGTCACTCCATCGGCCAAGCTGAGCGTTGAAACCAGAGTTCCGAAACCTACCGTCCTGTCGCCCTTCACGTAGGGCACGTCTTTGACAAGTAGGTAATTGCTACGGATCTCAATCTGGTATCCATCCTCGACCAGGCGCACCAGGTCGGGGCTACGACTTATCGGCGTAAACGACATTGAAGATCATCCCCTCCTTGACGTGGACGCTGGCTCCAGCCACCAGACTGTGCAGTGGGCTTCCGGTACCTTCGCGGTAGGTCAGGGTGAACACCACGTTCTCACCCACCGGCATCGTGGGGAACACCAGGTGGACCACTTGGTCGTAGGTCAGGTGCGTGCCTTGGACCTGTTCCTGCCGGCCGTTCACGATGACGGTGAAAACCTGCACACCGTTTCCGCCATGCCCTCCGTTCACAGTGAACTCCTCAGTTCCGGGTTGCGTCAGGTCAATCATTTGGCCTACCTGAAGGGTGACGACCTGGCCCTGAATCTGCTGAAAGAGGGAGGCCGACGGGTCCACACCGCCAATCTGCCGGACGGTTTCCGGCGTAACATGGGCCGCCCGCGAGACGTAGTAGTTGCCGTTAACCCGTATCCGGTAAAAGAGAACCTCTGGGACGTCGGCGGCAGCGCGGCTGACGAAGCGCTCCATCCCCTCGTTGTGGAGGTTGACGGTCTCGTTCTCGGCGAGGTGCCGTTCGTCGTGGGCACCGAGCTGAAAAACGATCCGGCTCTGGTCGATGCTTGCCATGGCCTTGAGTTGGATGGGCGTGACGGTGGAATCGCTGGTGAGCAGTTCGAGGCCATCGAGGGTGCAGCGGTACAGGGTTCCTGGCTCAGACGTATGCATGCGGTACTCCTTGTAGAAGACGAGGGAGAGTGTGCAGACGTCGAGGTGGTCTGTCTAATCCCTGAAGGACTCTCTACCGAACGAAATGCGGGCTTCCTACAGTCTGGTCTATCCAAAACTGTATAATTGACTCTACCACCATGGATACATATCTGTCAATAGAAGTATCCGGTTTTGGATAACGGTGCGTTCAGAAGATCATCCAAATGTGTATACTGGACACAAATGGAAATGGAGCAGTTATGAAGAAGCTGGATCACAGTAAATATCCCGGCTTGGCCGGCTTCCAGGCGCCTGTGGAAGCAGACCCCAATCTTTACCGCCGGATTGGGGTGCGAATCGCCAACGCGCGAATTGCGGGTCGTATGACTCAGGACGAACTGGGGACACTCATCGGCGAGAGTGCGATTTCCATCTCCAGATGGGAGAATGCGAGCAGAAAGCCGAACGTAGAGGATTTGGAAAAGCTCGCACGCGCACTAGAGGTGAGCATTCTCTTCTTCACCCAAGAAGATGACTCGACTGAGGAGGACGCTCTTTACCTCCTAAATAGGGCTGCCGGTGAGTTAGAAGAGTCAGATCGTGAAGAATTACTTGAAATTGCAAAGATGAAACTCGAGCGACAGAAACGTGCGCTGGTCATTCAACAAATCAAAGATTATGAAAGAGTGCTCGGCGCAGAAAATATAGAGTAATCGAACGATTCTATATCAAAATCTCCTGGAGTATAAATATCAGTTCGCTTACCGCATCCCCAACAGCAATCTAGCTGACCATCAATAATTGGGATCTTGCATCGCAAGCAGTTGCGATGCATCATATCTGAACCATTCATAATAACTTTGACCATCTTCCATTCGGAAATATGAGTAGGAATACATAGAAATTGCATTTCTTTGAATGCAGCTTCATCGTCTCTCCGGAATTGTTTTGCTGACCCCACAATATTTTCAATAAGCCCGCTATTCAATAAACGATAGTATGCTGCCGTAAAGCTGACACCGAATATGCGTGAAATCATCGTGACATTTGCATTATTGTAACCGTCGACGATCTTCTTAAGCATACTTTCCGGCACCAGAAGATGTGAAGCGAATTGATTGGCTTCACGCTCCAATCGACTCAATCTCCTATTGTATGTGAGTTCAAAATCTTCATCAACATCGAAAAGAGCGTGCTTGAATTCGTGTGCGGCTGTAAATCTTCGTCTATCGTAGCTTTGCCCTCTAGAAAGTAAAATTATAGGGCGGATATTACGTTTTGGTTGTCCCCCTATATGCGTACCAGATAATCTCTTAATTGGTTTTATGTAATGAAAAAATATGTTCAACTCTTGTAAAATATGGAAGATATTGATAGGTGGCTCGATCAAATCACAAGCTTCTAAAAAGTCGGCGACTTCTTTCGCTACATCATTCAGGAAAACCACAGACTGAGCATATCAGGGAAGGTAAGTCAGCATGTCTCAACATGCGATCTACCGATACAGTCAGGAGAACGACGGGTTCAGTGTTTAAATTCATTTTATTTTTTGCTGTGCTATTAACCGGGTGACTGTTGCTGGATGAACCTGGAACAGCCGGGCAGCCTCGGCTCTGCTGTAGCGCTCCTCCTCTACCCCGCGTATTAATTCGGCCTGTTGTTGGGGACTGAGCTTGGGTCTGCGTCCCCCGACCCGGCCCTGCGCCCGAGCGGTCTCCAGACCGGCACGTGTTCTCTCACGGATCATCTCCCGTTCAAACTCGGCGAAGGCCCCGACCATCTGCAACATCATTCGCCCTGCGGGCGTGGTGGTGTCAATGTGCTCAGTGATCGACCGGAATCCGGCTCCCTTGGCGTTCAGCTGGTCAAGGAGGTGCAACAGATCCTTTAGGCTGCGGCTGAGCCGATCGAGTTTCCAGACCACCAGCACATCCCCAGCCCGGAGGTGGTCGAGGAGCTTGTGCAACTCGGGGCGGTCCCACCGTCCGCCGGAGGCGTGCTCCTGGTAGATGCGTTCAGCACCCGCCTTCGTCAACGCTTGCACCTGTGTGGCAGTGTCCTGTTCGTGCTGCTTGCTGACGCGGGCGTAACCGATGAGCATAGTATTCTCCTGTTGCACAAAGGTATCGCCTTTGCTGGCAGTTTTGCAATAGGTTTGCGCAAGCCGAAGATGCCGTGTTGATCACCTATCTGAAATCTTTGCATAAACGACCGTTTGCGCAAGGGTCTGCCTTCGAGTACTCGTAAGTTGTGGCTCTGCACAGCTCTGAGCGCCAGCACTCTCGTCCGGTTAAAGCTTTTTCGTGTCCGCCTCCCCAGGGCTTGGGAACCAGATCCAAATCAGCCACAGCGGTTACGCTTGCTGCGTGCGATCTCGTTCTGTTCATCTAACTCGAGTGCTGATGCTGTTTGCGCTGCTGTCC
>Ga0160427_10002107_pt1 | contig 12111 bp, 10 predicted proteins | sample SolpanmetagenomL_FD_108194 | JGI IMG/M metagenome (GOLD analysis project Ga0160427, IMG submission 108194) | Solar panel surface microbial communities from Lawrence Berkeley National Laboratory, California, USA - L | ecosystem: Engineered > Built environment > Solar panel > Unclassified ...
AGTTCCAAACCGCAATCTGAAGGATCAACACCACATTCCAGGAGTGAGCTAGCAGCCGATTTAAGATAGTCCACTTCTTGCCTGATTTGAGCTAATGGTCGCTCATATGGATCCTTCCGCTGAAGCAATATTTACCCTTTCTTGGTAAATGTTGAGCTAAATGGCTCGAGCGACGTACAAATCCTGGCGAGAACGAGTGAAGTAATCTTGTTGCGAATCGATCACAATATAAAGAGTGACGGGATTTGCCAACCGAAATTTGTCCCCTAGCGTTTTGGTATTATTCAAAGCAAATCTATTCTGATTTGGAAGCTACCACTATATGTTTATCCTGGCCTGCTGTGGAGTATGAAATCCTCATAAAACTGGTCCATGTTTGTTTTCACTCAATGTTCCACAAGTAGAGCTTGGGTTAAGATGCGGGCAGTGAGCACAGTTTCTGGCTGAAACGGTAATCATGACATTGTGCCTGGACGCCAAATTCAACCTTTGTGAAACATGAGACTTAACCATGGTCAATCGTCTCATAACTGGGTTTTGTCTCTGGAAATGGTAAACGCCAATCTTCCCAGCTCATAAACATTAATATCGCTATGGTGGTGTGACCAATAACCTAAAATCTATCACACTTTGACAGTTTATGTGGATTAGTGTCTGACGAATTGTTTTAGGAAGTTCCATTCGAATATTCGGAAGTCGCAATATGGAGCATACTAGCCCGGCATGTGCTAAACTCCAAATCGCAAGGATACTTGGAAAGGGCTTGATTCGAGCCTTCTACTAAAAGCCAAATACTGCAGTGGTTACCAGGCTTAAGTTATGGCGGGGAACACTCTCGATGATACTTAAGACCTGAACCCGTCATGAATCTTGGAGATTTGCTTTCGACATGATTTCAATTTAGAGTCTATATTTGTGGCTGTATAATCCTCATCGTTCTCCTCCATAGTCGAAGCGGATGTAAATAACACCACAAAATATGGCTCCACCTCATCTTCAAACCGCAGCGGATGTAGCCGAACTAAGAGCCTTGGAACAATATCTTCCAAACTGGCCTCAAAACGTCACGTTCCGATACGAAAACAGCCCAAATTATGTACCGGATACCAACGTTTGGTACTGTGTCATCACTGCAGTCATTGCATTCACAATAACGTCGACACTCGTATGCGCACGATTATGGATTCGAAGTAAAGGCAAGTTTGGGGCGGACGACTGGGCTGTTATACCGGCATTCTTGGGATATTGTACACTTGGATGCATAAATATCGCAGGTAAGATATCTCGAATACAATTGGAGTGATTAAATAGAAACTGATAGATAAAAGGCTTGACGAGCACAGGTTTGGGCTATCATATGTACGATTTAGCAATAAAAGACATAAACAGTGCTATGCTTGTAGGTGCACCGATCTACATAATCCTGACCGCAGAACTAATAGTTGTAGATACAATACCTGCACTCCATTTTTTGGACTCTAAGTCTTCATTTGACTCGAGTTTCCATTCTCTATCTCCTCCTCCGTCTGACACCACATACGAGTCCCAAGTCTAGATTATTTCTACATCTTGTAATTGCTGCTTCATACTCTTTCATCGTCGTCAATCTGGGCATTATCATCTTCGAATGTAAACCGATAACAGCAGCATGGGACATCAAATCCAGGCTTACACCTGGAACATGCTTAGGCGCCAATACTATCAATCTTTACGCTGGTCTTTGTGCCGGACATATCGTGTTGGATATGATGACCATTCTTCCACCTATACCAATCATCGCAAGGTTAAGCATGAGTCGCACCAAAAAACTCAACTTGTATCTCTTGCTGGCTCTAGGTCTTGTATCTGTGTGCTGCACTAGTGTTCGAATGTTTGTCTATTATCGAAAGGTGGTGCAAAATTACGACAAGACTCGTAAGTATTTTTGGCCCCGCTTCTTTTCTATTTCTTGTTTCAATCTCTACTGGTATACTTGGACGCTAACTATCATCAATAGGAGACCTTGTCGCTGTCGGATTCTACGGTATTCTAGAGTCATCTATAGCCCTCACAGTCGCCTGTCTACCCGCTCTCAACCACTGGTTCCGCGTCGGTATACATCACGTTAGAGAGCGAATCTTGATATCACGAGCAAGAATGACTTCCGGCTCTATGCGACTAGAAAGCAAAGTCAACATTGTCGAAGAAAGCGTCGACAGAGAAGACGTCGAATGTCAGGTATTCCACGGACCAATGAAAACGCGATACAACGTAACCGCCGTAACAACGCAGAACGAGCAGTTGAGCCGGAAACCAAGTCGGAGTGAAATACAAGTGGAGAGATGTGTGGAGGTGAGAAGTGAAGTGGCAGATTGATGAATCGGAAAAGTGAGGACAGCAGCGCACGTGCCACCGAGGCGAAACGCGGAGGAAGCTACCTAGATCAGCCAGCCCCACCTTTCGCAGAATGACAAGAGACTTTTTGGTGTTTCTTTTTACTGTCATACACAAATTTAAACTCTTGATCATTCCGTATGAGACCCCATATTCTTTTGTTTTCCCTCTTGCTCTCAAAGAGAATGGGCAATTGAAATTGGAAAGGATTTGTGTGATTACCTACCACATCCTTTTTTTCAAAGACAGGGTTTCCTCCATTGTACTATTAAAGAGTCCTAGATCAAGGTTGGTGTATCCACCTTGAGGTGAATCATCATATGTGATGAAAACCTCATGACTATACTACTTACTACGCGCGAACATACTTCTTCACAAAAATCTGGAGGAAAGCTATTTACGTAATTACGAATACAATCTCTTGGATCCTAGTTGAGTTTGTCTATTTTGAGCATTGATATTGCTTGCAATGTATATAGACTCCATTTGTATTAGAAATTTCCGTCTTATGTATATATCTACTTTATACCTTTATAATTACCTCTCTTGGCAAATTTGATTCACCCACCGTCCCACTTTAGCTTGTACCAAAAAGTGTTGAATTTAAACAAGACAATAGCAATAGACACAGATCTTATTAATATTGATTATTGACGATAACGATGGCAAAATGGGTGGTCTGTCAACTACAAATGTGTCAAACACGACATTTGCTTATTGAAGTCTATCAAAACATAAAGTTTTCGGCAACGGCACGGCGGATACTTTCTGGCAAGGGGATACACGTGCAAAAAGGTACCACTGTATGTTTATCATCCAACAATCTGGGTAATGGCTTGCAGTTTATTTTACCTTCCCTACAGGTTAGTGCCTACATGACACTATAAGGAAGTATTTCCTTGAGCGCAGTCAACACACATAAGATACATCTTTTTAGCGTTATGTTATTACTCATCTCTAAGAGGACAAGGAATGTCTGAAGGGCATGAGCTAGTCGATCGTTTGTGTAACATTTGCAAAAAGAGGAGGAGAGGAAGAAGGGTGAATGTATACCAGCTTGTACAGTTCTTCTGAGAAGGATCAGAACATGCGTTTTGGTAAAGTTTAATCTTACGCGCTGTACAGCAAAGTTATCTGGAGAAGGTCTAGGATCCGTGAATCAAAATAGGAATGGACGAGATTGCATTGAGAAAGATAAACTTTTCCAAAATGCTCTTCATCAAAAGGTGAAAAAGGGTAGCTAGGCATCTAGTCGCCCAATATGACTGACATCTTATGACAATTATTTGGTCAATTGTGCATTCTCTTTCAAGTCTCTTTTTGTTTTGTTTTGTTTTGTTTTGTTTTGTTTTGTGGACTCAACTTGCTCTGGTTTTGTCATGATTGTTGACAGATGTTCGAAAAAGCCACCTCTCAAACGACCATAAGGAATAAACGAGACTTGCAAAAATCAAAAGCGCATGATCATAAGTATGATGCTTTTGCCACTATGATGCAAGGATCGTTAAATTTCTTCTAATTTTCATGCAAGGCACCAACTGAGTCTCTCTTTCTTTTATCGCTCTTGATTTCCCGTCAGGAACGTCACAATCCTGAGCCTGGCATTCTTGTCGCGCATGTTTATTTTGAAATTTCCAACCCTTAAGCTTGCGATGCTGTAACTGTTTATTTTCACAGCACACGATCAATAACAAATAATAGTAACTGGTGTTTGGTAAATAGGCCGAATTCTAGATTTTTGCAACTAAATAGAAAATATTGATCCGTGTTAATGGTACATAATTCAACCATCGTTAGAATTTACAGATTCAAGAATTGAGAGGCAATCCCCAGCATATTCAAACGTGATCTTGTAATAGATTTCTGGCGTTAATTCAAGATTTTCTCCAGAAAGCAAGATTGTTGAAACTTTTTGAAGGGAAGGTTAATGTGCATGAAGCTTAGCTTTTGATGATCCCTGGGTCTAATAATAGAGTTTTGGGCCCAACATTATGACTAACGCGGCACTAGTATACTACTGGTGCTATAAACACATTTTGACAATTGGGCAAAACTCAATGCGCTTGGCAAATTTACTGAGGTAAGTAGTTAGCTACGTGCTAAGTATCTAGCTTCATGGGCAGTGCATACACTATAGATCTCGCCTGTTCATCGTTCATTCCCGAGCTCTGAGGGATGCATACATATTTGCTATAGCTCAGGGATGTCTTATTGTATCATAGGATGATCTGAATGAGTCTTGCGATCGACATATGCTATGTCTTAGTATATAAGTAAACCTCAAAGAAAGGGGCGCTTCTTTTTACAAGATATTTTTCACAAGACGCACAGACAGACTTAGACAACACTTCGACAAGACATCTACATCCTGCAAAAGTCTTCGTCAATACTCAAAACAAATCATCATCAATTGCATCCGATCAGAACTGCCACTCACAAAACACTGCAAATCGAGTTGCGACTTTTGTTACAATCACCGTCAACGGTATCTACGACAACAATGGTAAAGACCATCTTTTCTGTCCTTGGCCGACAGAAGCTACAAGCGAAGGAAAAACGCTGGGTCGCACTGCTTGCCCTACGATCTACGGGTTTTATCTTTGCCATCATTTCTCTAAGTCTTGTCCTGGGTTCAGCGTTTGCTAAAAGCTCAAATTATACGGCTGGTTATGGTATCGCGATAGTTGGAATAACGTACATCTCAGTGGTAGGTCTTATTCTTTCTGTGTTCTCATCTTGAACCAACAAGTTTTCTCCATTATAAGAACCCAAAATGCCACAATTGAGTGACTAACAAGATTTCCATGGTCTGTAGCTTTCCTGGTCCGCCTTTGTACATCTGCTTAATATCCTCTTTTTCCTACTGAGCTCCTACCCTCTTCATCCAGTTGTCAACATTATATTCGATCTCATCGCCTGGTTCGCTCTTTTGTGGCCTGGCGTAGGCTCCGCTCTTGGTCTTTCATACTTCTACTACCGTAGCTCTACAGACTCAATCTCATCACTCTGCGCACAAGCCGGTAGCGACAACGGCTATAGTTCCAGTCCATACTACACAAATGACGGCTCCTCCTCTTCATCTTCTACATATTCGTCATCAGATTCCTACGGCAATAATGACAACACAATCGGATACACAACACTTGGATACAACTCTTCGTCAGAATGCAACAAAGCCCTCAACAATGTCTTCGCTTTACAAATCGCCGCGATAGTGTTCCTTTTCCTGGACGTTATCATCCATTTTATCCTGTGGGTCTGGGCATGTCGTCGAGCACATACGCGACGTATGGACAGGAAGAGAATGTTTAGAGACGCTGCAGAGGTGTTGAAGGTCAACAGGGAATCAACAAATACGGCATATGCACATGTTCCTGCTGATGGTATTGAGACTGTCGTTGGCTCACCGGAAATGCAGGAGCGACAACGACAACAACATCCCTATCAAGGAGTATATGGCGGGGAGCCGTCGTCTGCTACGCAGCATTACGAGCAGCAGCAGCCGACTGGACCGTATCTAGAGGAAGCTCATGGTCATCAGCCTAATCAACAGCTAAGGAGTATGGAAGTGTAATAGATGTTGTTTTCTTATTAATCTTTCGTTTTTAAATTACATCGCAAAAGTCATATACCAATTTGTTACTTAAATTCTCGTTTCATTAATCTTCTTCTTTTTTTCCCTTCCATCTCTTCCATTTAACAATGGTGGATATTATGCATATATCTGGGTAGGGGAGCATGTTGTCTGTCCCTTTAAGAAATATCTGCAAAACACTGTCAACCTCCATAATCCTACCTCTTCAGTACATATACTCTCCAATTATAATGAATCATGGCATAGACAAAAACATAAATAATGAATTTAAACTATACGTAAAAGAATATAGGTAGACTATCAATTTTACATAATTGGAGATATGTGTGAAAGTATTTTGCGAGGATTTGAGGAGGAACAAACCATCGTGCTGTTAAAGCTCTCCGCTCTTCAAGCAAGCACGTGATGGAGGAAGTCCTTCAAGATTTGTGATGTGTTGTCATAATACCTTCCTTTCTTCTTTCTCTCCTCCGTGCAATCTTCTCTCCTCTCCACCATCCTCATCCTCTCTCTATATATATATAATTATTGCTCCACAAAGACATCATCTTCATCTCATATTGCACGCCAATTCTTTTACTAAGATATTCGTATTCTTGCTCTCACAATACCCCGAATCAAAGGTCAATTTTCCTTGGAGGGTTTGCTCGTCAAACATAAAACGGCAGAACAATCACGAAGATGACGAAGATGACGAACATCCAGAACTTGGTGTCAGATCAGACCACTTTCAGATATCGGTCATGACGACAAAAACCCCAGCATGGAACTGAATGGTTGAATAGACCAAGTCGTGTGAAGGCTGGTAAACGACAGAAGAAGGTCGTTGTGCCACAAGTTGACAACGGAACATTTTGGTGACGACGATGAAGACAATCGAAACAATCGAGACAATCAAGGCGTTGAGTAGGTGACAACCACTTTCAGACGTTGATTTATGCTGATAAAATTTTAGCTTGGATGATTTCAACGATCCGATCAAAAGAACCGTACGAGACCTGGTGAACGACGTATGGTTCGCAAAACTAGAATTTTGCAATCAACAGTAAAACACACTAGAAATGTGGGATTTAAACGTGTCTGTGTGGTGCGGCAGACGGTGTTTGTCAATGTCTCGATACATCAAACCGATCCTTTTTGCGACTGAATCAACAGCACCATGATGGGCGGAATGGAAAACAAGTTCTTTTTTATAAAGAAGATCACCATGCGGCAATCGACGATTGAACGCAGCGGGATGTTGTAATTCTTTACGAGGATGGACAAGAGATTTCCCTTGGAGTTTGTTGAAGTTTATCACTAACGAATAAAGAAGAACATTCGGATTTATCAAGGCCTCATTGGAATTGGTAAAGATACCATTTGAGGATTGAGTAACAAGAAACACCTCAGCGAGCTGTCGGAAAGTCTTGAAAGGAGATTTGAGAGAATCTGTTGAGAAGCTATGGTCATTGATTAATCCTATAGCACGTACCCTTCTTCCCAACAATTGCACCAACTTGATGCATGTAAGTCGTCAATTCAAACGAACCATTCTACCACATATTCTCTTGATGAGGCCGAGGGTGTCTAGAAAATTTCATTGTCTTACCATAAGGACAAAGTAATGACAACATCGGCGTATAAACTACTGAAAGAAAGGTGTATATTGCAGAGACTGAGCCCTAGGAAAACGAGGGCTGAAGACTTTTCTACAAAATCATGGTGGTAGAGTCTATGGAAATAACGATAGTAGCAAGGTCCTCTTTTGTGCCTTGAAATGCTTCAGAAAACAGAAATATCTGATAATTGTGCCATAAGTTGTTGGATAGGTTTTCAAATTTTGTACCAGCCTACTAATTCAAGTCAATAATAGATCCAGCCAGGAACGTGATGAGCCATGCCTAGTATTGGTAGAGAGACCCTCTATCATATGGGCGCATGCTTATTGTGGTATGTTGTAGCGTGAGCGGGTCCAGATTTCGGGTGTTGAAGAACAAACCCAATGGTAATGTTAGCAAGGTTTACCTCGACTTACTAGATTCGAGTTCTCAAAATCGAAGAGTAAGGAGCTCGTGAGGTTTACCGACATGAGCGAAATAGACAAGCGTCTTCACTCTACACATCAGTAGCATTACCATATACTTGATATGCCCAGAGGTCAAAAGAAAAAAAACTAAGGGTTGTGGAAAGATTCGATCAAGCTTCAGTATATGGCAGCGTGCAATACGTCAGATTCATTGGAATCAAGGTTTAATTTGATACAAGTCGGTTGCAGTTGGTCCATTGTATTTATCTGCTAATATGTCTTAGTACTTCACGTGAGGGTCAAGAAGTTCAGAAAAGGATCAAAGAGAAGTTTTCGACCTAATGAAAAAAATGAGTCTCGAAGAGAGGGACCACCTAAGATAGACTTGTCAAGAGCGATATAGCTACTACACTGCGCTGTATGATTCACATTATACCAAAAGATCTGGTGGGAAATGGCATAAACGTCGTCTAGGCAAACGGCCATATATAAAAAGCCCCGACATCATAATGATGAGTGAGCATACTGGGTCCCGAGAGTCAACTGATTACCAAGGTTGGTAAGGGATCGACTCGTGAGGGGCAAGAGATAGAGCTCAGGCACCTCAGATTCGACAGAGATCTCGAATGAACAGAGTACAATGCAATCAAAGATGGGCGCTTCATTGCCCATGTCATGCCTTCGTTTAGCGCCAAAGAAGGACAGATCATTCTACAACAACCCACATGTGGTCAAAGATCATCCTGAGCTTACCAATTTCGTACTCAATATTACTATCGACAACAAAGATCACTACTGGCAATATAGAAATGATAATATCCGTAATTTTACGGGAGTCCCCGACGCTCTAAAAGAAGTGATCAAAAATCAAACAAGGATAGAAGGGGTGAATAGACCACAAGGAATGTGCTCTTTCTAATATGTCTTCTCATGTCAACCCTGACCTAATCAGTGGTATATATGATGCTTATTATAGTTAAATCTATCGATTAATGATCTTCTAAGCAGCCAAAGAGTTTTATTTAGTGACTCATTTCACAGAATATAAGTAGATAAAAAGGCATCCGGTGCCATAATATCTAAGGGGTGTTTCTTCCTTGTTATACTCCATTTTAAAATTCACATAGACTGGTTGGTTATCACTAAAAAGGAGAAAAACATTCATTGGAGCAAAGAGCTTAGACGGGCAACACGATACACATAGCTATAGATCAAATAAATAACGATGTAGAGAATAATTCTTACTTTCGTTAGAGTAACAGAGAGTGCCAAGGGGAGCTGTAAAAAAATACCACTGGATGGTTTTGGAGTGCTTAGATGGATTATCCAGACGGATAAATACATCTGGCGTTACTTGTAACAGAACAAAAACAAATCATAGAGTTTATACATGTATGCTATGGTCATGTATAAAAGAATTCTGCTTCCTATCACATCAAACCATATACAATCTCATTGCAGTGAAGTCTTGGTGACCATCTTCTAAATAACAATAACTCAAATCTCGAATTAAAATAAAGTCATATATGATAGTACATGGTACTCATTGCTCGCCATGGTAGGTAAGAAGATGAGATGCATCAATCATGATTAGTATGTATAAGTCTCTTACTTGAGAAATAGGCCGAAGCCTGATAAAAAGCTTGTCATTGACAGAAAGGAGGAAAATGAAAATCGGGTCAAGAATGTTTTGCAACCAAATTCATAATTCATTAAGCTAAGTTCTGTATATCGTATAATAAGCAAAGTTAATCCAAAAAAAAGGGCAGAAGGACAAACGATTTCTAAACTGCTGGTAGCATCTTCAAACCCTATGGTATTTAAAGAATAACAAAAAACGCCCGCCAAAGTGAAAAATGGACAACCAGTAGTCCTCTATCGTCAGATAATGAAGGGAAAACCATTAAACTAAATCAGGATCTCAATCCTTCACTAGTGAGTCATGTGTAAAGAGAAAGAAAGCTTTCAAATCCACAACTTGTTAGCAGCGGAATGAATAGCTCTCGAAGCATTCAGATCCGGATTATAAGAGTTCTCTGGATCCTTGATCCAACTATCCATGACAGAATCTCCCCATTCACTCCACTCACTCCACAATGTATCATCCAATTGACTAACATTCTCTCTCCTCGCCGCCTTCATAACTTCTCGTGCAACGACGACACTAGCTTCTCTAACACGGTCAATCCTAGGATAGATCAACCCCATTGCACCCTCTTCTGGCGTCAAAGACTTGGATAATGCAACTGCAGACGCGTATACCATCTCGTCTGTGACTTTTGTAGCCTTTGACAAGATGGCACCGAGACCGAGACCGGGGAATATGTATACGTTATTTCCTTGACCCGGATGATATGTAGTCATTGGCGAACCGGCAGTCGCTTTCATCGTGTATGAGGGGAAAGGGGAACCGGAGGCAAAGATAACAGTACCGTCGGTGTAGTCGACTGCTTCTTGGAATGTGCATTCGGCTTTACTCAATGGGTTGGATAGCGGGAAGAGGATGGGGCGTCTGCCTAAACCACCAGATTCCACGCAAGATCGCAAACCGCGGATGACGCCTTCGGTGAAAATACCTTGTGTTGCGGCGAGACCGAGAAGGGCGGTAGGTTTGACGTATTCGATGACTTCTTCAAGTGTTTTGAATTGATGACCTGCATTGTCGATTCTAGCGAAATACTTCTTGTGGTCGGCAAGTTTATCGCCACGGTCAGCAGTGACGAGACCTTTGGTATCGACGAGATAGAACTTTTTGCGGGCTTCAGCTTCGGAGAGACCTTGGCGGGTGTAGTATTGCATGACTTGTTTTGCGACACCAACGGCTGCAGAACCAGCGCCGGAAAAGACGAGTCTTTGGTCTTGAATTGGAACACCAGAGAGAGGGACAGCGTTCATGTAACCGGATAGGATTACAGCTCCCGTACCTTGTAGCTAGTTAGCTGAAACATTTATAGAATGAGAGAAAACCACTACAAAACACACCTTGTATGTCATCGTTGAAACATCTGTATTTATTTCTGTAAATCTCAAGATGATGAAATGCCTTTTCTGTCTCGAAGTCTTCGAATTGAATCACCATGTCTGGGAACACTTCTGTTGTCGCAGCCATGAATTCATCCATAAAGTCTTGAGCTTCTTTCTTAGATACCCTTCTTTGTCTTAAACCCATGTATAGAGGATCTTTCAAATTTTCCTCATTCTCTGTACCATAGTCCAAGACTATAGGTAGAGTTTTCTCTGGTTTGATGCCAGCGGCCGCCACATATAGTGCAAGCTTGCCTATAGGAATACCAACTCCATTGACACCCAAATCGCCTAGACCCAAAATACGACTTCCATCTGTGACTACGCAGATATCAGGATTAGGATAGGGCCAGTTGCGTAGAATGGTTCTCAGTGATGCTTTCTGTTTTATGCAGATATACAGTGCCTCAGGCCGTGTATAGATTTCTGAATATTTCAAGCACACATCACCAATGGTAGGTGTATATACGAGAGGCATCAATTCCTGAGTTGAACACAATCAAAATTAGATTTCTATTCTTGGTTTTTTCAAGAAAGTATATATTATTCACCTTGGCATTATCCATAAGTAGTCGATAGAACAAGTCCACATTTGTCGCTTTCAAGTTTGACAGGTACATGTACTTATCAATACCAGTCTCACGACTTCGAATGACTTTCAACGCTCTGAGACATTGGATATTTTGTGTTTCCATAACATGTGGCAAGAGTCCGGTCAAGCTCATTTCGACACGCTCTTTTGGTGTAAATGATGTGCCTATAGGATAAGGTCAGTATATGTATCCAAAAACATTTCTTCTCCATTTTCGTAGAACAGTCTCGTCTGACGAAGAGTTGAACTTACCCTTGTTCCATATTGGCTCTCTCAACACGTTAAACCCTCTTCTCACACCATCAAGTACATTCGGTCCTGTCTCCCTTTGTTTGACCGGCATGCTCTTCTCAGCTGCATAGCCAGTCAACGTATCCAAATTTGCAGTCTTCATCATGTTTTCTATAACATTAACAGGCACCATAGATGCTGCTCTCTGTTTCGACAGCGACATTCTTTTTGATAGAGATTGTGTGCTGGAAACTGATGATGCGGGAGAAGATCCACCACTAGGTGTTA
>Ga0160427_10002108_pt1 | contig 12107 bp, 11 predicted proteins | sample SolpanmetagenomL_FD_108194 | JGI IMG/M metagenome (GOLD analysis project Ga0160427, IMG submission 108194) | Solar panel surface microbial communities from Lawrence Berkeley National Laboratory, California, USA - L | ecosystem: Engineered > Built environment > Solar panel > Unclassified ...
ACGAGCACCGATCCCGGTGCTCGCTCACGGCCGCTTGGCCCTTTCGGTCGTGCGGTATGGGTTGAACACCTTGAAATCGGCGCTGGTCAATGTGCTGTGGAGCCCGTCCCAGACACTCTTCATTCGCGACTTCCTCGCCTGCGTCGGCAAACTGTCCCCTACTTAGGTCAACGACAGCGGTTCGCAATCCATCAGAGTCTGGAAATGTTGATAAGTAGCCGAAGCGACATATCTCAAACATGTGAGAGCGATACTCAACTGCCTAAGGCACCCGCTCTTCTTTTACGTTTAGTTGAGGAACGGGAGCCGCAATAATCACTGGCTCGGCTTTTGAAGAGTGAGAGACAGGGCCCACCTTTGAAGACTGCGAGGGTGTTTTCGTGTCGGATAAGGTATTCAGTCTTGACAGCGTGGACGTGTCGTGTCGCAATAAGGGAATCAGCCCTGCTACCAAGCTACCAAATGCTGCTATCAGACCTGCAAGAGCGATATTACGCGCCGTATTGCTGACACGGTCGGAGTTGACTGCCGCTTGAGATGAAACGGCTAGTGTTTCTGCGCTGGTATAACTGCTCACAAGACTTGTCCCTACGCTTTGAGCGTCCGTATGAATATTAAAATCTCTTTGAAAAGCATCTTGCTCGGCTTTTGCCCGGCTTAAACGAGACTCCAGAGTAGCGAAACGCAATTCCACATCCTCTCGATGTTCTTCGTTGTGTAGCTGCCAAGTTCCAGTTGCAGAGTGGTAGAGAGAGCTCGTGTAGGGCCCATAGATAATTCCTGCAGGATTATCGAATCGACGGAAAGTACCAAACTCCAGCAGACCTCGCAATGCAGCCTGAAAGGCCCTAGCAAGGGCCATGACTTCGCCTTGGACGGTGTAGTCGTCCAGCCGGGGTTGCGCAGCCTTCCAAGCAGCTTGTAACTGGGCCAGCGCTTTGCGTTGGGCTTCCAAAGAGTCTGGGGGAGTAATTACAGCTGAGCGGACTGAGGTAAGGTCCAACGTCAAACCATACGTTCCTTCCAGTAAAGCCAATACACGTTCAGCCCTGAAACGTGTCGCTTCCCGTTCCTTGAGAAACCGCAGAACGTATGTGCCAGCATCCTGTCCAACCCATTGAGCAGCCTGCGTTGGTCTAATGCGCCTTGCATTAACTACAGGTACGTTGAGATCTTCTGCTAACCGAAAGACTTGGCCAGGGAACATTGAAACTGATCCCTGAACTGCGTGCCAGTTATATACCATATGCCATGAAATAGAGAGTTCTAAACCTAGGGACGCGATCAGGGCGTCGTCAAGATGCTGAGGATGCCGAATGAACGCTTGGGAAGTGTTGGGCTCAACAGTCACCCAAGTCGAAGCTAAAAAGTGTATGCCATCGAAGCTGATTTCCATTGGTCTCGGAGGAGCAGCTGAGCGAATTACCTTATCGAGATCAGGCAAATTCAACTCGAACTCAGCTGATTCATGAGTACCAAAAGCATTCACTCCAGCAACGACCGTACCAGTATATTGAGTCGCCAGTATCATTAAAGCTGCGTGATCCTGTATCAGGAACGCTTCGGCTCGTAGTCGGTCCAGGAGGGTTTCCGGCCTTTGCCCAGCTCCTTGATGTTCTACGTCACGAAAGCTACGCACGACTTCTGACGCTCCTTGAAGTCGGGCATATGGAGAAGTCTTACCAATTTCCAGGTGGCCAGTGGCAACGAGCATGACCCCTGGAGTAGTGCTTTCGTAAAATGATGGGGTGTCATCAGGAGCAGTCATTACCGAAAAGTGTATCGCTGAGCTAGGAATGTTGTTCGTCAATCTCGGCGCAGGTTGGCCTCCAAGAGAAGTTACGGGAAATAGACGTATCGAACCTGCTGCTGTGGTCCGTACGCCAAGGTTAACCATGAAGTTGAGAGGCGTATCGATTACTACTGTGGCAAGAAGAAATAAGCGACGAACAGTGAACGCGTCTTGAGCCGCTCCTCCCACTCCTCGTCGGCCTGGGCCGTCAACCCGGAGCTCAGGCCGTCCCGTGATTCCTATGTCGTCATCAGGTCTTGCCCTAGGTGTTCTTCATCTGCGCGGGCCACGGGCGTTCACTGCACCCCCAGTACTGCAGGGCCGCTTCGAGGCGGCTGGTCACGCCGAGCTTCTGGAAAATGCGCGTCAGGGCGTTGTGCACGGTGCGGTCCGAAAGGCCGAGGGTGTTGGCGATCACCTTGTTGCTGTGTCCGTGCGAAACGCCCTGGAGCAGCAGGCGTTCGCTGGACGTCAGGCGGCAGACGAGTCCGGGCGTCTGTCGGAGCGGGCCGTGGTCGAGCATCTGCCGGATGAGTCGCGCCAGTTCCGTGATCGACGGCAGGCTGGTCACCAGCAGGCCGGGCTTCAGGGCCCAGAGGTCTTCGACGTATTCGGGACTGCTGCCGTGGGAGACGACCATCAGCCGGGCGCGGCGGACCGGAGCGGACGCGGTCAGGACATCGATGGCGTGTCCGAGCGGCTGGTCGAGGATCAGGGCCAGGTCCGGCGGCAGGGCGCCGAGCGAGGCGAGAAGCAGCGCGTGGACTTCCCGTTCGAAGGAGGATTCGCGGGCGCTGTACGGTAGTTCGGGTGCGGCGGGCATGGGGACCTCCTGCTGAGGCGGTGGGCCGTACGGCGACATCTTCTGTGGGTCGGGCTTCGTGAGCGTCTGCCTTTCTGGGGTTCGCGTGGACGTTCATGCAACGGGGGCGTTCAGCGATTGCCCTGACTCACGACAGGTAGTATATGGGAGACCAGAACATGAGGAGACGACAGATGTCAAGGAGCGAGAGATGACCGGAAAGCTGACCGCCCGACGCCTGAACATCTTGCGGCGCGCCGTCGAGCTGGAGCGCGAACTGGAACGCAACGTGAACACTGGTGACCTTGTCCTGGCGCTCGGGATCACCAAGCAGACCCTCTCTGAACACCTGAGTGTGTTGCAGGAACTCGGGCTGCTGACGAGGCGCGGCGGGCGCTACGGCCTGATTCAGCTCACCCAGGAAGGCCGCGCACAACTCGGTGAGCCGCTGGGCCTGCGCATTCTGGGTTGCATCGCCGCCGGAAAGCCGAGATCGGCGGAGCAGACAGCGGGCGACCCGTCTGTGGACCGCCTTCAGGACCTGCTGCGCCTGGCGGACGACGATTATCTGTTGCGAGTGGAAGGGGAGAGCATGATCGGGGCGGGCATCCATCCTGGCGATCTGGTCGCGGTGCACCGGACGACGGAGATCCTGGACGGAGAGATCGTGGTGGTCCTGGTTCCGGACGAGAACTGCGCGACGCTGAAGCGCGTGTACCGGGACGGGGAGCATGTGCGGCTGGAGAGCGACCATCCTGACCTGCCGGCCATGACGTATCACGCCAGTGAGGTCGAGATTCAGGGCCGGTATGCCGGGCACATCGCGCTCCGGCGTCCCAGGAGGAGTGCCCGGCACTGACGTGAAATCCAGCTGAATCCGGAGATGTGCGCAAGAGCGAAATGGCCTGAGCTATTTCGCTCTTAACTAATTATTACCTAGAAATTAAACTTGTAGCGTAAGGAGGGAACCACAGACACGTCCGCCCAACCCCCCGCCCTCATCCGGAGGAACTCCATGATGCATTTCAGACCACTCCCGACCCTCACGCTCACGCTGCTGCTGACCGCTGTCCTGGCCGCCTGTAACACCGACGCCCCGGCCCCCAACGCCAAGGACACCACGCCACCAACCGGCTCTCAAGCGACCACGGCCAGCGTGAGCACAGGCAAACCGACCGCGCCGCCGCCCGGCGACCACACCGGCGACCCGGTGCGCCGGTTCAGTGCCCAGGCGATCACGGCCGGAAGTCCGAACGTCCACACCATCGAGTTCGACCTGTCCGCCCACTCGGTGACCCACATCCAGGGCAAACCCGACCTGGTCAACGACCTGCCGGCCGGTATGCATGCCGCGTACCGCTTCAGTGGCGACAACGTGAAAATGCGGGTCAACATCCCGTCCAGCGCTTTTCCCGACAATCGCGGACGCGTCGCGGTCCTCAACTCCAGCGCGAGCAACCCCGCCAACTCCACCGGCGGTGTCCTCTTCGCGGACACGCTGCAGCCGGACCCCGGGATCAGCTCCAACGAAGTGGCCAGCCTGATGCAGGGCGTGAGCGGGGTGCCTTCCAACAGCGGCAGTCCGTACACCAGCCAGAGCAGCGCTGCCTTCAGTCAGCAGAGCCAGAATTCCGGCGCGAGCACCGGCACGGCCGCCAGAGCGCCCGGCGAGAGCGGACCCGCCTACGTGACGGCGCAGCGCACCACGACCACCAACAACGGGCAGAACACCATCAACACCACCCTGTACTTCGATCCGCAGTACGGCATGATCACGAAGCAGAGCAGCTCCCTCTCGGCGCCCGAAGCGACGGCGACGAACAGCAGCCAGATCAGCTACACCACGCCGAGCGACCAGCCGACGCTGCAGATTCCGACCGGCATCTACTCGAGCCAGACCATCAGCAGCCGCCGTGCCGGCGAGAACCCGATCACCATCGAAGTTCAGACCACCTACGCCAACACGCAGATCAACACCCTGGCAGATTCGTACTTCAACGTCGGAGGCCTGTAATGAAACGCCGTCATCTCAAACTTACCCTCGCGCTGCTCGCGCTCGCCACTCAGCCGCTGGGGGCGCTCGCGGCCGGCACGTCGCCGGGCGGCGGCGGCAGCTGCGAAGTGGTGACCTGCTCGGGCGGCGGCGGCGGCAGCACCACTCCGCCGGTCCAGTACTACCTGAGTCCAGGATATGGAGCATCGTATCCCTACTCGAATTCGAACGACGGCACCACCGACTACTTCAACGGCTACGGCATCCAGGGTCTTCTACAAAACTCGAGCAGCTCAGCGCAGCCAGTCACGGCCACAGCGCCGGCAGCCAACTACAGAAGCTTTGGCATCGTCGATCAGGCCAGGGCGTTCGCGGGCGCCATTCAGTCCGGCGGCACGTCGGCCAGCAAGATCATCGTGCTCGGGCACAGCACCGGCGTGGCCCGGATCCGTGAAGCCGTCGAGCATCAGTCCGCATACGGCAACATGAACAAGATCGTCGGCCTGGTGTCCATTGGCGGTGCCAACGACGGCGCCGCGATCGCGGACAACGCCCCTTCGCTCGCCGGCTTCCTCACGACCGTCTACGGCGCGATGTTCATCTTCGCCTCTCCCGCCTCCGCAGTCGCCGTCGTTCCTCTTACCACCTATGCCAGGAACCTGGTCGGTGACATGCTGAATACCGCGACAATCCCGGACCTGAGACCGAACAGCACGTTCTTCCAGAGACTCAATAACCCCTCGTTCGGTACCGTGCCCACGTCCATCCGGACCCTGCAGATCGAGGGCGGCAACAACAACCTCGACGCGTTGATCGCCGGTAACTTTTCCACCCAGACCACGGCCGGCGTGCAGGGCATCAGGACGGCCGCCGCGAACGTGATGACCATCGTTGCCGGGGTCGCTTGGGTTGGCGCCTTCTGGACCTTCGGCGCGACCATCCCGATGGCGCTGGCCTTTACGGCCGGGTCGTACACCACTGCGAACCTTCCTGGCATCTGGAACACTTACGGCGTCGGCAGCTCCCAGGGCGACGCGTTCCTGACCAAGGCGACCCAACAACTTCCGAGTGCGATGGGCGGCACCGCCCTGACGCCAGTGGTGCTCTCGAAAGCCGTGCATGTCAGCGCCTACGGAGAACTCAACGTCCAGGACAATCGAGACTACAATCAAAGCGCGACAATGAAAGCAGGGCTCAGAACGCTTCAGCAGGCCGTCAACATCCCATTTTCCGCTCAGTAAAGACCTCATCGCTTACAAGCGAACACCCTTCCTCTGATCTTAAAGACGAACGTACGGGGATGCCCGCTGCTATACACTGAGCAGCAGGCATCCCTCTACTCGTAGGAGTTCATCATGACTTCAGTCCGTACGCTGATGTTTCCCGGTCTCGTCGCCCTGACCGCCCTGCTCCTCGCCTCCTGCTCCAATACCACGTACGTCGAGCCAGGCGACGCCCCATCTCCTGGCGTCGCCCGCTTCACGCCCGCCTGGCAGCTGCAGCAGCCCGGCCGGGGAGCCAGTGCCCTGGTCAATGGCCTGCTGCTCACCGACAGCCTTGACCCCTCCGCCAAAACGGAAGTGAAGACCCTGGCGGCCGTCAATGTCGCCACGCACTCGCTGGCCTGGAACGTCCCCACGGCACCTGGCCGCGTTCAAGGAATACGGCCCAGCTTCACGCGACTCGGACCTAACATCGTCGCTCTGCTCGTCGACCGACCGACTCAGGACTATGTTGCTCGTCTCGCCATCTATTCCCCGCAGGGCACACTTCTGCGCACCATTCCCCTGCCCAACACCTACGTTGCAACCGGCACGGAAGTCGGGCCCCAGGTGATCGGGGATCAGCTGCTGGTCGCGGACGGCGCGCACCTGTACGCCTACGACGCGGCCAGCCTCAACACCGATACGCCCGTACTGCGATGGCAGAAACTGGTCAATACCGCGCAGACCAACAGTGTCCAGATCACTGGCCTGGACGCCGACGCGGATGGAAACCTCTACATCGGGACGATCACCAACGAAGTCATCTCCTACACCCCAACAGGCCAGCAGCGCTGGAAAGTCACTACCACCACCAGCCCCAATTACGGACACGCCCCGTTCTCGCTGGTGCTCGACAACGGCCGGCTGTTCGTCGAATCCCAGGACGAAGGGCTGCAGGCGTACGACCTGGCTACCGGAAAGACGCTCTGGGACAAGCCCGCGGACCTGCTCAAGGCCTGCCCGGGCGCGCCGACCTCAACTGCCACCTACCTGATAGCCGGCGGGGGGAAGGTGTACGCCGGACTGTTCGGCGGCGACTGCCTGCCCGCGTACAACGAATCGGACGGCTCGCTGGCCTGGTCGTTCACGCCCACCTACCGGCAGTCGTTCATGAGCCGCCCGACGTACGTCAACGGTGTCCTGTACGCCACGAACGGCCGGACGTACGCGCTGGACACCGCGACAGGCAAGCTGCTGGCACAGAGCACCGAGGATATTCCTGCATCGGCAGGAACATTCCTCCCCTACGACCCGGTGAGCGGAGAGATCTACGTCTGGGGAGGGCAGACCCTCTACGCCTACAAAGCGCTTCGGTAGATCAGGCCCGATGAGCAAGCACGCCTGAGCGCCTCACCCAGCATCGGCACATCCCCTTCACAGCCCCATGGCGATCTCGGTCCTGCCCAGCCGCCAATTGATGCGGTCGATCACCAGCCGCAGGCGCTGTGTGGAGTCGGTAAAGCTTAGGACGAACCACGCCAGCACGTCCTCCGGCAGTCGGACGTTTCTAATGAAGCGGTGCAACTGCTTGAGCTTGCTCCGCTGCAAGACATTCCCGGGCAATTGGGCCGCGAGTTTTGGGAGCCGGACGTTCTCGCACGGATACCGCACGAGAATCAGGGCGGTCGGGAGCGCCAGTTTGGGAGCACGGAGCCTCCAGGAGTGATGGAGGAGGAGAGCGAAAATTGTAGACTGTGATAAGCAGCTCAGGGGGAGGTCTTCATTGACAGAAACACCATCCCAGAGCTGCTCTAGCTTTTTATCCCGCACCAAACTGTCCTCTCCTCAGCCTTTTTCCTTTCACGCCAGGCGCCTGTCTTCCCGCGGGGCCGCCCGGCACGCCATACTCAACTGCGATGCAGAACGAGAACTTCACCCGCGAGTGGCGCACGCTCCCCCGGATTCTGCACCTCGCCCAAAAACGCCTGGACCTTGTGGTGGCTGCTGCCTATGGCTGGGATTGGCTGCTCGGCAAGAACGAGCTGCCGGCGAAGTTGCTGGCCCTCAACCTCGAATGGGGAAGGGCGGAGAGGCCATCGTGAACGTCGACGACTTCAAGCGGCTGCTGCTGCACGGCGAGTCGGACTGGCTCGACTACAAGGCGGAACTGCACCCCGGCATCGAACAGCCGGGCGCGGACAAACCCACCCGGCAGGAGGGCCAGGGCGCGCTCCTCAAGGACCTGATGTGCCTGGCAAACAGCCCCTCGCCGTCCAGAAACCGGTACCTGATCCGGGGTGTCAAAGACCAGAAGTCCGTTCGCCATCCACTCGGCGTGCCGATTTCCCTCGACGACGCCGACGTGCAGACCTGGCTGGAAGGTCGCTTCGACCCGCCCCTCCAGGTGCAGTACTGGCAATGGTCGCTCGCAGGCGAGCGTTTCGTCGGGGTGTTCGAGATCTGTACCCGTCCGGGCGTGGTGCACGTTCCGGCGAAGGCGCTGGGCAAAGCGCTGGTGGAAGGGCAGGTGTGGTGGCGTCAGGGGTCGCGCAACACCCTCGCCGGGCGAGCCGGTCTGGAGGTGTTGTTCGGCCCGCCCAGGCCGGTGATGGAGGTCGGCTGGCAGCTGCAAGAGGGCAGGACCTCGCCCAGCGTCGCGTTGGACGGGTGGGTCGGGGAGCGCATGCGGCAGATTGAGGCGGCGTTCCCGGAGCGTCTCCGGAAAGCGGCCGAGCATCTGGCCCGAATGGCGGCGTTGCCTGGTGAGTCGGTGGACCGTCCCGCACAGGTGATGACCATGACGCGTTTTGTGCCAACCGTGGATGCTCAGCTCGACCCGGTCGAACTGCAACGTCTGGCATCAGCGCTGGCACAGTGGGGCGTGACGCTGGAGACGGACCTGGAGGCGCTCAGTGGGCTGTGGAGCAGTCAGGAGAAGATCTGGCCCACCGCGCTGGGCGGGATGCTGACAGTGGGCGGCCCTGGCCGACATTGGTACGAAGCCCTGGTGTCCCTCGTGCAGCTCCTCGGCGGGCTTCCCGGTGAACTCGGGCGGGTGCGTGCACAGGCACAGCAGCCAAACGTCACCCTGCAGGTCGAGAACATCGGCGTCGGTCATCTGCCGGACGCGCAGCTCAGGTTGATTCCCCTGGACAACGCGAAGTTCCATTGGCCGCTGAACCTCGTGCGTCTGATGGTCTCCCCGAAAGTCGGCGAGCCTCGGCCTCATCCTTCGGGTGCGTCGGATATTCTCCTCGGCACGCTAGAGCCGCAATCGATGCTGATCATTCCCAACCTGCCGCTACGGCGTACCATGGGGCAGACTAGTCACCTGAGATACGAAATCAGGAGCCGCGCGCTGGCTCAGGTTCTGACCGGTCAGGTGTTCATCTTCTGAAGGCCTGATCAGGAGTGCGGAAGTGAACCACACCGCAATCATCCTCTGGCCACTTCACTCGATTGCCGCCCTGCTGGAGCATCCCTTCAGTTCAAAGTGCCCCATTCACTGATCTTCAACCAGCTCTCCAGGGAAACACTCTCCCACGGATCTCTGAAGTATTTGTGGAAGGAGTTGTTCGGAAACGCCGCGTTCAGCAGATGCCGAAGCTCATCGGCACTCTGAACCCCAAAGAATGGCAACCATGGCTGAAGTCGTTTCCTGCTGACCCAACGCTGGATGATCGGCAGTGATCTGGTCCGCTCCCAATAAGGCCCAACCTGGCAAAGCCAGCGCGAACGCCACATGCGTCCCTGCGACTGCGAAGTCCCCCCCAGGGAAGACTTCAGAAACAGCAGCACGTCAGCCTGCGCCAGCGTTTCCACCGGTACCTCACGCAGGGTCGCTCGATCAATCAGCCAGGCACCGATAGGGGAATGCCAATTTTGCCCTGAAACTTGTCTGTAGGCACGCTCGATCATGTCCTGTTCAGGGATGTGTTGAAGTTCTGCGAAGCTGGCGGATTTCGTCTCCTGATACCTCTGAAAGAAGAACGTATGCTCTGTGAATTCTGTCAGGGATTCGACTTGATTCTCGTTCGCGAAGACGGCCGCCATGTACAGCACAAGCTCCATCAGGACAAACTCGGTGTGGTAGAAGCAGGCCGCGCTCAAAATCCAGCTTCCCTTCTGATGTGCTTCCCGGAGCTGGTCGCTGACCCGCATCAACCGCTCGAAGAACTCGGTGAGTTGCGCTGTTGGAACTTCCCCTTGTCGAACGCTGTGAAGCAGGATGGCGACGAACCCGTCTCTTACCAGGGTGAACCGTTCCACCTCTTCCAGCACGACTTGGAAATCTAGGCTCGCTTGCCCCTGTTCGCCCTTCGCTGCGGGTGGCATGGCCCGGATCACACCCTCAACCTGCTCTAGATAATCGCGCCACGCGCCATCCGCAGATTTGTCCTGATCCACGAGCCTACGGATGCGCTGAGCCTGCGCGTGCCCGGCCGCGGGGGTCGGCGCGTCGCCGAGAAGGTGACTCGGCACCTTGCCGAGCGGCGGAGCCACGAACTCTGGCTTGTCCAGTAAGAAGCGGAGTAGTTGGTCGTAGTTCTGGTCATACCGCTCGGACGTGCTCATGTCGATGTACTTCATCGGCCCGAACATCGTCGGCAGATGCCCAGGATCACTCTCAGCCAGGTCAGGGTCCCGGTCGAAGATCACAGCGATGAATCGGCGCTCACGTTGAGTCTTATCGGCTCCACTGTTCCGGAGCTGCTCGTACACGTGCTGACTCATGATCATGCCTTCCTTGCCGCTGCCACCCTGACGGTTATTCATTTTCCGGACGTAAAGCGGATCACAGATCGCTATGACCTTGCGCACGTCCCCCCGGACCGCGACCTGCTCCATGAACTGATCAGTGTCGTCGCCGTCCCGCAGGTGATACCGGTCGAAGACCACGTCGATGCCGTCCCCGATAAGCTGGTCCACCAGTGCTTTGACCCTGGCTTGCTGCTCATCGCTGCCCCAGGCGTAGCTGACCATGGCTTTCACCGGAGCTGGAGGAGAGTTGAGCGCGTCAGAGACGGAAGTCATGACGGCATTCTACCGATGAGGGTTCAGAGCAGCATGACAGATCTTGGCAGAAGTGTTCCTGCCGTACCACTGGCTCCTACCTGGTTATGATGCCGACATGGACTCTGCCATCCGGGCACGTATCGAGGCGCTGGCCCGAAACCATCGGGCGCACAGTACACCTCCGGGGAAAGCATCGAAGTGGAGCCTCACTGAAAACGTAAGGAGCGGACTGTACCAAGCGGACGACGTCGAGGAGGGAAATACAGTTCGCCTGATCCTCGTGCAGGTCATTGTGGTGGCCTACCGTGAAGCGAGAAAGAACGACCCGGAGGTGGCCAGCTGGCTGTTCCGGTCATATCTCGAAGATCATCCGGAAGCGCCGGGCAGTCGGCTGTTCGAGAAGTGTGACGGTCTGCTGGAAGCGGCCCACACTCTGAAGGCGGTCGCCGGAACGCGCGACTCTCGGGTTCTCTTCCAGGCAACGAAAGAGGTGCACCGAGCGGTTGGAGAATTTGTCCCACTCCTGATGGCCTGGCTCGCTCTGCTCTGGCAAGTGAAACAAGGGGAGCAACCGGAGTTCAAACTTCTGAAAGCACAGACGCCTGCGGGCACAAAGGTCAAAAGATTTACCGAAATCACCAACGGGGAAGACGGAATCTTTTATCTCCTCTCGCGGCTGATCAATGTCCAGCTGAGGAATGCGATTGCTCACAGCACGGTGACGCTCGATGAGGAAAACGCGCGGGTCTCTTTTTCTCGGATCGAGAACGGCGTCCGTGTCTACGAGCATATTGACCTGACGAAGTACATGGCCGACATCTACATGCATACCCGACTCCCTGCCATTTACCTGGCGGCCCTGTCAGGCATCCTAGTGATGGAAACAGGAACGCCCGAAGAGCGGCTCAGCCTGCCAGCCGTCATCATCCAGGCCTTCAGTGGAGTGAAGCTCACCGGGCCTTAAGGAGTGCCGAGACTGGCGTGGATACGACGGACCCTTCGTGCGTCTTCGTGGACGTCACAGTCTGCCTATCGGCAAGAAGGCGCGTCACCTTCAGCGTGCGCCGTGTGACTGCTGACCTCAGCCTTGCTCGACTACACTTCCCGCACTCAGTCCATCTGGAGGAGTGAGGTGATGTTCTGTCCTTTTCGTCGTTCGGATGGCAAGCGTCACTGACCTGAGTAGGGGACAGTTTGGGGTGGGATAAAAGGCTAGAGCAGCTCTGGGATGGTGTTTCTTGCGATGAAAACACCCCCGAGCTGCCCACCCCATTCTATGGTGCTCGCCCACCTCGCCAA
>Ga0160427_10002109_pt1 | contig 12098 bp, 5 predicted proteins | sample SolpanmetagenomL_FD_108194 | JGI IMG/M metagenome (GOLD analysis project Ga0160427, IMG submission 108194) | Solar panel surface microbial communities from Lawrence Berkeley National Laboratory, California, USA - L | ecosystem: Engineered > Built environment > Solar panel > Unclassified ...
ACCTTCTCTATTAAACTAGTCTAGATTAGGGAGCTTATCGGACTTCGGCCCTCTATAAGGCGCTTCGCTCGAAAAACGAGACGACTCTTTAAGGCGGGTATTTTTAGTAATAAGGAGTTCATTATCGCTAGTAAGTTTATCTACACGAGACTAGTAGGCTAATACCTACTCCTTAGCTTATTCCAATAAATCTAGGTGAGTATCGAGCTCCTCTTAAACTTCGATGACACGATTAGTTAGGGTCTATTCTTCCTAAAAGAGCCGATCGTGCTCTATAAGCAGCTCCTTTATAAAAGCTAAAGTATAGTCGCTTTTCTCCTTTATTAAATCCAGTAGTTCTACGCCGGTACGCGTCTGTTTAACCTAGCTAGTAATATCTTAATATTCGGTAGCCTCTATTAATAACTACCTCCTATCTTTTACTAGTTTTACTATCCTACTTAATGGTTGCTTTAATAAACAAATAGGTAAAACGCGTAGTGAAACTACGTAATCGTAGTTAGGAACGTATTTATTTAACGTGTTTTAAATCGGTTAGGATTGTAGGATAAGATGAGTCTTATTTAAGTGAAACGAGTACTAGAAACAGGTTTAATAGACTATTTATTCGAGTAAATAAGACTAGGGAACGAAAGAGGGAAAAGTGAAAGGTAAAAGTAATAAACACATACAATGCTAAGGATCTTAGGGCTGAGTAAGGCTTGCCCTACCCGCAGTTGCCGCTTACGTAATCCCTAGCCCTATACTTCTAAATCCCAATCGTCACAAAAATGTCCTTATAAATAGTAATATTACTAATATTACTGCTCTCGCTCTCTTAAATAGGTATAAGGGGTATCGGCTTTAGTAGAATAGGAGGTAGGACGTCGATCTAAAGCATTGCTGGAATAGTATAGCCTAAACGGTAAAAGATCTATTCTACGAGGCTAGGGAAAGTCGCTTATAACGCTATAATACCGAGGCCTTTTTAAATATCGAATACCTACTATACGGCCCCCGGAGAGTATATAATTTCGGATAAAGTAAGCCTAATAGTAGGATCTAGTATAGCTTAATTAAGGCCTTAAGATAGGTACTCTCTACCCGGGAGAATAAGGCCTATCGTTATAGAGTAGAGCTGGCTTTTAGAGTCCTGCGTCTACTACGTTATACTAATAGTAAGCTCGTAGTTATTATACGCAAGACCGATATTGCCCTCTATAGCTATCCGTTTTAAGTTTACTATTACCTTACTCTTTAATGCGTTAATAGTCTATATGGTAGAGCTATAACTTACTATTAGCCTAAAAGAGTAGTATAACTGAATCGCTAATTTATGGGCTCCTTTTAAGTATAATTTAATAGTAAGTATCGTCGGTAAATAGCTTAAAGATCTTAATCCCCTTATATAGTAGATGTTAGAGATAATCGAAAGGATTCGGGTAAATAGGGGAGGTATTTAATACTTGTAATTTATATAGAGCGTAGATAATAGCTCGAATAGCCTTAGAGCTACGCCTTAAATCTCTGCCTTAAGCTCGCCGATATCTATTAAATAGAGGTTCTCGTAGTTATTAATATTATATTACCTTAAGGTAGGTATCGCTTTAAGTAAGTCGAGTTCTCCTATAAGTACCGCATCTGTCCTGCCCTTCTCCTTTATAAAATTATCTACTAATACCTCGTTACTAAGTAAGGTCTTGCGTAGCTCTCCCCGTATTCTATACTCCTTTTTAGAGCCTAATATAGTAGTCGTGAGCCTGCTTATAGTCTACCTCTTTACCCGTATATACCTTAGGATTTGCTTTATCTAACCCTCCTCTTTATCTACTAGGTATATAATAAAGGTTCGTTTACTCGGTCGACTACGCCTTCGCGGCGCTAAGGAGGCACTAGATGCCTAAGTATTACTCTAGTCGGCTAAGAGTATTAGATTAATAGCTTAGAGTAGTATCGATAGCGGCGACGGCGGCGGCGGTAGTAGTAGTATCTAAGCTTCTAGTCGTACCGTAATATTGCTTTAACGAGTACCGGGGCGTTTATTCTACTTCGGGGGTATAGTAATTAATAGGTGTATAAAAGGTTGAAGGATTTTATTGCTAGCTAACTGTCTCCTAAGTATAACACTAATATATAGGTGGAATTATCTATATATCGTTTTGCGGGCGTTCTTATACAAAATCTATGTAACCTATTTAATTTTAATGCCTAGGGTATCTAGCCTCTCTAGGAATAAGATCTCGCTAGACCCCTAGGTTTAGCACGTAATCTAGATTCCCGAGAGGCTAGTTTACGAGCTAATAATAGAACAATAGTAGAGAGACTTGCATTATAAGTACTAGCTAAGAATAATTAATACAAAATATAGTAAAGAGGAAGAAGAGGATTCGCAGCTTAATAGTCTAGAAAACAAGAGATTCTAGCTATCGGTTATAGAGCTATCGTAAATGCAGTTAAATGTATATGGCAGTTGTGATGCGAAGTACAAAGTCTTTGATTTAATTTAACTTAATTTAATGTAATTTAATAGTTATTAGCGTCGGCGGAGGTGCGGATGAAATCCGTACTCCTATAGACCTCCTAGGGTACGATAACGTATATAGCTATCTAAAAGAGCTAAATATAAGATCTAATACTATTAAATATTACGTAGTAATTATAATTTATAGAACTTTCTATATCCTAGCCTCCGTTATTTAAAGCTAGTCTACTATATTATAAATAGAGGGATATCCCCGTCGCTCGAATAGGAGTAATTATAACTAATTAAAGAAGAGATCTAACCGAAGGGCCTATTTTAGTATACTTATAAAGCGTTATTTATAACCCGTAGCTATTATTTTTATATATTTATTTTTAAAGTAAAAGAGATCTATAAACGCTAAAGAGAAGTCTAGAGAGCTAGGGAGGGTAGCTACTCTAACTAGATATATAAGAAAGAGTAAGTAGGGTAATACCTACCTAGTATAGATTTTAGAGTAAAACTCCGTAACCCTAAGTAGTACCTTAAAGTTAGTATACTTACTTATAAAGGAGTAGAGATATTTAAAGCCCTTAGCTAGACGTTTAGATCGGAGCTATAGGCGCCTCGGCTATAAGGAGAACTTACGTTAGACTAGAGTATAAGAGATAATATAACCCGGGGATTTAAGCTTACTATATAAGTAATCTAGTAGCGCGTTAGGGTAGTTAAACCTCTTATAATACTAAGTAAAGTTACCGTAACCGGTCTAAATCGCTAGTAGCCTATATAGAATAGACTGCTTAAGTACGAGCTCTAGGGGAAGTTATATCTTATACTCTAGCCCCTAGCGTATATACGTATTTAACAGAAGTAGCTTAGTCTTATTCTACTATATAGTTCTTACCTTCTCGTAAAGGCGTCTAAACTTCGTCTTTAAGCCGCTATAAATAGACTATATCTTAGGAGTATTAGAGTCGAGGGATATCCTAGTACCTAGGTTAGCTAGCTTATCCGCGGTTTCGTTACCTTTAATACTAGTATAACTAGAGGCCTAGCGGAAGTAAATTTAAAGGGTCTATATAGTATTCTAGATATAGTAAAAAGCCTACTATAAAGAGGGAGTAGTATTCCTCTAGAGATACTAGATAACTAAAGTACTATCGATATAAAGCTAAATATAGTTATACTAGAGATAGATAGGAAGATCGAGGATTCGCCGGAAGCCCTTATAGCCCTAATAGCCTCCGTATCGAAAACGTAGGAGTCTTAACTAATAGAACTATTACCTAAAGTAATAAGCTTATAATTTTAGTAAATAGTATATCCGTAGCCTACGAGCCGGGTACCGTTCTAGTACTACTTAGAGCTATTAGAAAAGATAGTAATATTATCGGGTAGTAGCTAAGCCTACTATACTTTAAAAGCTTTAAAAGCTTTAAAAGCTATATCCTTATTAATACCGCCGGTAAGATTCTACTAGTAGTCTATTAAGTAGTAGAGAGGCCGAAGTATAGGGCGAGAGACGCCTACGAAAAGCGTATCTAGTATCTAAACCTTAGTCTTAGGCCGTTAGAGGGTTCGTATACCCCTTCTCTATCGTATAACGGGGGGTATAATACGTAGTACTAACGGGTAATTTCCGTCGACTATTTATAGCCTAAGTATAAATCTAAGCTTTAATTCCTCTAAGGCGGTAAAGGCGGATAGAAGGCTAGTATCCTAAAAGAGCGTAGTAGTTAGTATAGTATACTAGATAGAGAGGACGCCCCGGACTATAGAGGTAATAGTTCTATTAATAACGTCGACTACCTAGCTAATTCTAGCTAAGACTTTATATATCTAACCGTTACAGGTATATCGTAGAGGCTTATTTCTACCTATATACTATACTTCGGCTCCGTAGAGAATTAAGAGAAGTATATATATAAGAATAGCCTTCCGGAGTAAGAATACCGGAGGCCTATAGATAGTACGGGTAATACTACGGATGTGTTATACTATCTATCTAGCCTTACTAGCTTATTTAGCGACGTACTACTTAAATAAGAGCTTATAATCGAACTAGACCCTAAGCTAGTAAAGGGCGGGTTACTATATCTTATCGGCTATAGTAATAGGCGTAATAGTTAGTACGGGACTAACTATATAGAGGGGATCCCTAGAGTTACGCTTCTTAGTAAGATATATTATCTTAAGCTTCTCCGGGGCGAAAAAGACCTTATTTTTATCTCTCTAGACTATAATATCCCGAATATCCTAAGCTAGAAGTATAATATTTATATCTAGCGATAGTAAGTAGCGGTATAGACTAATATCGTCTATATATCTAAAGCGGAAAGTAGTATCCTAATTAAGTAGCTCCGCGAGATAAAGTATATATAAAATTAGTAATAGAGGGGAGCTCTATAGAGTCCCGTATTAGATATCGTAGAAGATAGTAGTTAACTTCTCTAGGCGTACCCAAACCCGCCGATTATTAAGAAATAAGAAAACAAGCTTAAGAAGAGAAAGAGACTAGCCCTATTTAGATATACGGCGTAGTAGCCGTCGAGGAAGTAGAGCGTTAAAAGCTCCCTAAACGTCTATAGTAGTTATAGTAACTTTACGTTTAGCTATAAAGGTAGTTTCTACGTTATATATAAAGGAAGTAACTAAGTCTATTATAGCGTATTTAGAAAGGGCGCTATAGTACTACGGGGAGACGAGACTAGAGATAAGTAAGGTCTAGGTAATACGTTTAGCGATAATACGCTCTAGGCTTTTAGAGACGTATAATAAGAGGGTAATCGAGCGCTATAAGTAAATAGAGGTCTTATCTTTCTTACCGACTTTCGATATTATAGCGACCTCGGTAAGTTTCTAGGTACTAGAAAAGTAGCTTAGAGTAAGATAGCGGTTAAAAAGTATATAAATACTACTAGAAATCTTAGACTAGTAGACTCGTAATAAACGGACGGTAACGCCGTCTATACTTAGAGAGGTACTTAATACTCCGATAGTATAATACGTAACTTCCTCTATAGAGACTAAAGAAGTCTAGAGAAGTAGTATAGAAGTAGAAGCCTAGTCTACGAGGGGATCGAGGTCTAGGTTATCTAACGCGGAGAACCTATCTAGTATTTCTATACGAAGAGCTTTAGCCTTCTCTATAGTATTCTCGATCTAGACTCTATTAATAATAAGAGAAGGGGCCTTAAGAGAGGGGGTTAGCTTATACTATCCGATAATCTTATAAAGGTCCTTATTATTCTTAATACCGTTAATTCTATCCGCCTAGTAGTCCCGTTTTACCCGTCGGGTAATACTATAAAATTCCTAGATAGTAGCGTTAGGGCTATTACCTACTAGCTAGTCTTCTATACTAGCTAGGTATACGCGGAAGGCGGCCTAGTAGTTCTCCGTCTACTATAGGACTATATAGCCTTTCCTAGTAGGGGAACTAGCTATCTTAATAGTAAGTCTAAATATTTTTAAGAGCTCTTCCGCGTAGTAGTCGAGCGTAGCGGTAGTTCTAAGACTCTAAGAGTTAGTAAGCTTTATAACCCCGACCTAGATAAGACCTATAAAGCGAGTAAGAGCGTACCCGGAAACGTAATACTAAATCTACTTAAGTAGTTCGCGTCCGCGGCCCGGGAGTATAGTTATCTAGATCTTATAATCTAATACTATATTAAGGTCTTTACGGACGATACTCTTTATAAAGAGTATATTTAAAAAGATTAGATTAAGAATATAACTAGACCGCTAAGTAGGAACACCGGGGGTACCAATAAAGTCTATACTACTTTAAAGAGACTAGTTTACGAGCCTACCGCCCTAATAGATAGACTCTATACTAGGCTTAAATATACTATAATAGGCGTTAAAGTTACCTCTAACTAGATATTTAGTCGTAGAATTTACCGAAAGACTAGTAATATAGTCTATAACTTCGGAAGTAGTAGGTTATCGGTAAATATTAAGAATAGAGAAGCCATTAACCTTAATCTAGAGAAGATCTCGGCTATAAACTAGCCTTATCTACTAGAAAGAAAGCCTAGTACTCTACCTATACTAGTCGTATTCGTAGTACTTTTCTAAGATAATAAGAGACTATAGAAGAATCCCGAAAGATCGTCGACGCCGTAGATAGTATTAGAAAAAGTTACTAAGTTAAGATTTCAAACGGGCTTCTTACCCGCCTTAGCCCGGGTATTAGTAGTAGGGGTATCTAGAGTAGAATTTAAAAGTACGTTTTCGTATACGGTAACTACGTCCCTAGCTCTCTTCTTATAAGAAGAGTCCGGCTTCTTAGCCTACGAGTTATTAATAATAATAATAGAATTACGAGGACTAGTCTAGATCGGCTAAGTTATAGAAGTCGGTATAGAACTATTAATAAAGGTATTATTAAGAGCCGCGGTATCGCGGTAAAAGTAGTTACTACTACGGCGGATAGTAGTAAATTCCTTCTTTATAAGCCGAATAATAACGCTATTATAGCGAGTAGGGGCGGCTAGGTAGTTAAGATAACCCGTAGAGAAAGGACTAAAATAGTTGGCGTATCTTAGTATAGCCAAATACTAAATTCTATATAGACCGTTATAATCCTTTAAAGTACCGCTATAGTTATAATAGCGTTAGTATTATAAGTATTTAATAGGGTTATAGAAGCCCTAGTAACTAGGGTCGTGCCTAGAGATCGGCGTCTTCTTAGTAATAAGCTTAGAAGTCTTACTCGTATTAAAGAGCCGGAATTAGTATACCGGCTCGGTAAAGGAGATAATCTAGGTCGCTTTATCTATATTAGTATTAGTACTATAGCAAGAGACTCGGACGCTAGCTAGACGAGCTCTAGCTTAGACCTTAGTCTTCTTCTAGATAAGAGCTTTATTAATAAAAAAGGGGTCGCCGGTAATAGTATAGATTATTATAGGGACCGCTAGAAGGGTATAGTTAAACTAGGTCTCCGGTTTCTTTATTTTAAGGCTAGATATAGTACGTAGTACTTCGAACTTATACTAGATAAAAAGAGCTTTTATAGCTAGATCGGCTAGAGTAATTACCTAGTCTATCTTCGTCGCTATAATAAGTAGAATCTACTTAGTAGTTAAGGTCTTTCTAGAATCTTATAATTTCTTAGAGATTTACTCGTGTATCGCGAATAGAGTATTATAGTTTACGAGTTTAGGAGATATAACGGTAACTAATAGGCGGTTATCCTACGAGCTAGAACTACTAGTAGTACCTACCGAAGTAGACTTCCTCTTAGAAGGCTTACTAGTACCGGCCTTAGCTAGAGTACTACTATAGAATTTATTAGGGCCTAAAGAGTTCTAAGTATTAGCTAATTTTATTAGGGTTAGAGGGATTCCCCCTCTAGCTTTTACTACTACCTCCGCCTATAAGAAAGACTAGAAGAAGAAGATATTAGTAGGCTACCGCTCTAGTTATACCGCGAGTAGAACGTATTAGCTAGTATCTATATAGATAGTATTAGTAACGTACTAAGAAACTAGTATATAGATATTATAAGCGAAGGCTCTACTTTCTTTATTGGGCTAGTAAGTAATAAACTCGTTAATAAGAAGACTAAAGTTATTAAGAACTATTCGCTAAACCCGAATAGTATAGTCGATAGTAGCTAATCTATCTCTAATAGTAGTAGAGGCTATTATTAAGGCGCGTATAGTATTACCTAGCTTAAGTATAGTAGGGACTTTAATATTAAGGTCCTTATATCTTTTACTACTACGAGAATTAAGGTTTCTAAAAAAGAAGAGCTAATATAGTCGAGTAAAATCGGCCGTATTATTATCTATCGGGCGAGAAGATAAGATTATAGATAGTACTATTATAGAAGTATAACTTTATAGATATACGTAGATAGCAATAAGCGTTACGAGTAACGTAGTATTATTTTTAAGCCTATATAGCTAGTATTGAGAAAGTTACGTCCAAAAATCGAGTTTAAACAAGTTGTTGTAGGTGCGAAGTACAAAGTCCGAGGAAGCCCCTGGATTATTGACCCTTTTGATCACGTGCTCTCAGGATCGTAACTTTCTCAGCCAAGTCTTTTTGCAATTATATTGTGCTTACGGTCACCGGCATCTGTTACACTAGGGTCGACGCTGTGTCGCAAGTGATGGATGCCACGATGGTGCGTGTTCTACAACCTTTGCAGTAGTCGCAAACATTGACCAAAAGCTGACTCGGAGACACATAGCCATCTCTCGGAAGCTCCTAGACGAAGCGCGCAATGTCCCCAAGATCCGGAAGCTGGACATGAACAACATCATGGAAATCCGGCGCGCTTCGAGGGCCAGTGGTGTAACACAAGTGCAGCCGCCAAGACCTTCCTGGCCAGGACTATCCTACCACAACAGAATCTGAACTGGAAACTGATGCGTCATCTGGAACGCCCATGATACACCTTGCACAACCACAACACGCAAATACATGCAGTCCGACAACAATACATGATGTAGCCCCGAGCCACCAGTGATTGAGTGAGAAGCGTCATTAAGGCAAACACCTGATGAAAGACACTTCAGTCAGGCAACAACACAAGACGAAAACCCTCAGCCACAATGTCTTCAGCAAGACCCATCGTCAAGTAAATCCTCCCAAACTTCAGTCGCCTGCAAAGAAGACGAAGACCGCCAGCCACCATTGTCTCCAGTAAGACCTATCATGGGCCAACCCTTCCCGAACTCCAGTCACTTGTGGAAACTTCAACATGTAGCTCAGTCGCAAAGTCATCAGCACGGAGGGCACCCAGAAAGGCAGCGAACCCACGCGCACCACCCAACATAAGATCCTCGCACCTCCCAAGGTCGATTTCTTGGCTACTTCCCAGATTGAGATTTACGCACCTCGACAGACAAGGAGTCACGCAAAGGCATTACTGGAACAAGACAGCCAAGTACATGAAGCTCCGATGCATCCGCCTGCATTTCCTGCCGCGAGACCTTGACGCCATCCTTGACCTTCGAGATGCCTACGATCCTCCTTCTGGAGCTTCATTCGGAAAAAAAACTTGATGCGCAGAGCGGCACGTAGGATGAGGACGAGTAACAATCGAGAGTCTGCATCCGACCGTGCCTCCGATCACGAACCCTTGCCAAGTTGTTCGACATCCTCATCCCGTGCAACCACGCCTTCGCTTCACATGAAGAGCATCCCGAGCATCGACCGCGGTACTCTTGCGAAACGACGTCTTGCTTCAACACCTCCCCTGGAATCTCGCTCATCTCTCCTGCCGATGGATGGTATTACTCTTGTTGGTCTGGCTTCGGAAAAGATAAACACTATCGTTGCAAGATGAGGGAGGGGATTTCGGTGGCTGTTGCAGGCGCCTGTCATGACAACCACAGCCCGCTATTGAGATTGTCGTGGTGGTTCGAAGATTTTGTCAGATTCAAGTCTGGTGTGAAACGAATGGTAGGGTTGGCTTGTCAATCTCATCCTACCATGGACGTCTCATTCAGCCTGCTCCTGAAGCTCAAAGCCACAGTAACAGCCATCATCATGTCTGTAAATAGCACTGTGTCTTCCACCGATGGCACCAACGTGTCCACCTCCCGACAACGACAACAGCAATTTGTCGCTATCCTCCTCGGACGATATAGGACACCCTCAGCACGTTCAGAAAGAGAAGGAGAATGCTGGCAACAACGTCATCGGGCGCAGCAGCAGCTTGCTCAAGAGCGTTGTCAGCAGACAGCTTGAAGGCAACTCTACGAACGACAAGATCCAGCACGTCGGTTTCAGCCTTGTCGACAGCCTCAGCAGCAGCTACTTCTCTCCCATTCCTGCTGTTCACATCAGCTTCATTCGGCCTAGATTTGATCCAAGGTGGATAACAATGCGACAAAAGGCTCGGCACAGTCGGAGCCATATACCAATTGTCAACTCCACTCAGCAATGCGCCTATGAAGGAACAATCAATTGACTAATGCAAACTGAGTCTGGTTCAATTGGAGTTCAGCAGATGCGATTCGCCATCGCATGCGGCTTTCTTTCGAAGATATCGAGAATACGGCCGCGTGATTTGAGCTTCACATCTCCTTCATAAGCTAGGTTCTGTTACGCTTTCGACGATTTACACCAGAACGGAGTTGCCGGCAGCCATGAGTTTTCAATCTTCTGTCTACTTCGCCGCATGAAATCACAAATAAGAAACTTTGCTTGTTACAGAAATCAATAGAGTCGTACCACTCACGGTTGTGTTAGATTCACCGGGGTCGGAGTCGTCGGCTGGCGAGTGTTCTTTGGGCCAATTACGCAGCGACTTCTTTGTCACACAGAGTACGGGTTGTTCGACCATGATTGAGGAAAACTCTATGATCCAACAAGACGTTGTACCATGGAGATCGTATTGCATTTCTCAGCACGCGCTGCTTGGGGTGTCAGCAAAGCATTTGGAAATCCGGGGTCGGTAGCAAGGTCCGCGGACGGAGCTGTCCGTCCATGCGTTCATTGATTTGGACCTCGATACATTCGAGTTCATCCAAGTGTGTTCACTCATTGCAACTCTCTTCGACTCCAACGTGCTGGTGCCGTCGAAAATGATGTATACACTTGCCCGCAACATGTTTTCGATGTCACGAGTGCTCAAGATGAAGGCCCATGTCATCCCGACTGGACACAGCGCATCGCAACCAACAGGCAGGAGAAGTCTTTCGATCCTAGAATGGATTGGTGTCATTGGGCTTCACGCGTTGTCACGATTGAGATGCCGCGATTCTGGGCTGTAGGTTGTGGAGACGTTTCTTCGCTGCGATACTGAAGGAGAAACACCAACGCGGACAATATGGAGCTTCTCACCAGGCGAAGCTTTGCCTGACGAGGTCCCAAACAGAGAATTGGACTGTGTTGGAGAGAAGATGCTTGTCTGAAAAGATGCTGATCCGAGAAGATGCTGACCCGAGAAGATGCTGACCCGACAAGATGCTTGTTCGAGAAGATGCTTGTTCGAGAAGATGCTTCTCTGAGAAAATGCTTGTCCGCGAAGCCACGCTCGTGATTTGATGGCATATCGGCATGGTATACTTCTTTCGTCAGTGAGGAGTCCTCACGATATTGGAAGCGTCTACAAGTTGTTGCAAGCTTCACGAAAAGCTTCCTCACCGTCACATCATGAGATAGGTCTGGAGAATGCAATCGCCCAGAGAAGTCGCATAACTTCGAGGGGAGCATAGCTGGCTACCATGCTTCCAGAGCTGAGAAGGACCATGATGATCACACAGTTCATACTTGGTGTAAATCCCCAACGAGCAGGAGGGGCAAGTCGGTAGCGAGACTGGAGAGACTGATTAGTAATGTGCTTGCAGGTCGTGAATGTGAAAAATGATGCTGTTGTCGTGTATCGCCACCTCAAGCGAGGGTGGCTGACGTGTGAGGGAATGTGACGACTAGGTCGTGATAGATCATTCATGATGAATTGTGCAAAATGTTCTTTGAAAGCCGTGGTTTGCTTCTAACTTGAGCGAATTCGCTGATTCGAGTGTTTGAAATGCTGTGTTTTGATCAAACAACGAGAGCAAATTATTGATTCTATTTTGGTACGACAACGTGTGAAGACGTAGGCAAAGGCGGGGCAAAGGTGCTGAAAAGGTTGGCAAAAGTTACAACTCTCAGATCTGATATTAATCGCAGATGTCTTTCATACCCC
>Ga0160427_10002110_pt1 | contig 12096 bp, 14 predicted proteins | sample SolpanmetagenomL_FD_108194 | JGI IMG/M metagenome (GOLD analysis project Ga0160427, IMG submission 108194) | Solar panel surface microbial communities from Lawrence Berkeley National Laboratory, California, USA - L | ecosystem: Engineered > Built environment > Solar panel > Unclassified ...
CCTGAAGACGAGGAAGATTACCCTTGCACTGTGCACAAGTCCATCATTCGCAATCAATCCAAAGGGCTTGTGTGGAGTGTGAGCGTGGTGGGAAATGCCATTTGAGAAAACTGAGCTGAGTTCAATTGAAGCATCGGTGGTTTTGGCTCTCTACATACTTTTGTTCATGTTATCTTGCTTTTATCTATCTAGTCAATGACAATAGCTGACTCGAATCTTCAGATACTCGATGGCTTCTTTCTCAATGGTGTCAGCTTCCTGCCTTCGCTTATGCTCGCTTTCGCCTACACTTTCGCCCAAGAAAACCCTATGAGCAGTGTCTCATTCTTCATCTTCACCATTCCCGCCAAATTCCTTCCCTTTGCTATGCTTCTGATGACGTTTGTGATGGCTGGACCAGAAGGAGCTAAGCATCAGATTACTGGCTTGCTTGCTGCACATCTCTACGACTTTATGACACGAATATGGCCGACTTTTGGAGGAGGATCCAACCTCATACGGACTCCACAAATCGTTCAGCAATGGTTTGGTGAAGGCCAGGGGCCTCGAACAGGAACAGTACGAAGTCATGGCACTGCATTTCCTGCTAGAGCTCAGTCAGTAGGACAACAAAGTGCTGGTGCAGCAGGCGGAGGAAGTGCATTTACGAGTGGCTTCTCGAATTGGTCAAGTAGAGGGACAGGAAGGAGACTTGGTGGTGATTGAGCAAGACAGCAGAACTCCTACAATCCATTGAACCTCATCGATTACAATGTAGTCCTCAGTCCTTCTCATCCTTCCCTCACAATCCCTCACACCCTCGTCATTCGTGCTCGTAAACTCTTGGCATCACGTGCCTGCCGGGGTTCAAGTCCGAAGTGGACGTCATGGTACTTTCGAGAACGTTCTAAGCCAATGGCTTGCTTGTTTCTCGAATCAAACAGAGCACTTTCGAAGCAACATTGACTTTCCATAAACGTACATCAACACGTATCTACAATTGTTCGTTTGCATTTCCGCAACAACTCATTCCGAACCCAACCTCAAGTCCACAGCGTCTTATACAACTGATACTCTATCATCTACCAACTCGGCTGAAACACCTCACAAGCAGAGTCACCTGGCTCCCAGCAGTCACCTTCTCGTATAAACTACTATAAACAGCACCCCACCATGGTCGCCGAAACAAAACTTTACGATGTCCTCGGAATATCCCCCACGGCCTCTGAAGCAGAAATCAAAAAAGGCTACCGCAAAATGGCCATGAAACACCATCCAGACAAGAACAAAGGCGACGCAAAAGCCGCAGAAAAGTTTAAAGAATGCTCACAAGCTTATGAAATCCTGTCCGACGCAGAAAAGCGCAAGATGTACGACCAGTACGGACTCGACTTCATGAAAGGAGGAGCTGCACCGCCTGATCCTAACGATCCTGGTGCAGGTGGCTTCCAAGGTGGCTTTCCTGGTGGTTTTGGCGGCTTTGGTGGAATGCCTGGAGGAGGTGGAGGTGGAACAACGTTCAGGTTTAGTGGATCTGGACCTGGTGGCAGTCAATTCTCGTTTGGCAATCCGGAAGACATCTTCGCCAGCTTCATGAGAGGAAGTGGAGGAATGGGCGGCGGTGACTCTGACGGCTTCGGCGGCTTCCCCGGAATGGGCGGCCTAGGGGGCATGGGCGGCGGGATGCCCGGTTCGTTCCCCGGCGCAGGACGAGGAGGTGGTGGAGGCCGTGGCAGGCGCTCAGAAACACCCGAGCCTACGATACTAGAGAAGCCCTTGCCAATGACACTAGAGGATCTATACAGCGGCACGACGAAGAAGCTCAAGATTAACAGAAAAATTTTCGACCCAAACACCCATCAATTATCGACGAAAGAAAATATCCTCACTGTTCCCATCAAGCCGGGCTTGAAAGCAGGCTCAAAGATCAAGTTCCAAAATGCTGGTGATCAAACGCCAGATGGTGGCACGCAGGATATCCACTTCATCGTTAGCGAGAAAGCGCATGATAGATTCACTCGCGACGGCGACGATCTGCGGACGGATGTCGAGATTGAACTGAAAGATGCATTGTGTGGATGGAAAAAGACGGTCAGCACGATTGATGGCAAGCAGCTGAGTGTGGGAGGCTCTGGGCCTACCGCACCGACGTGGTCCGAGAGGTTCCCTAATCTGGGCATGCCGAGGAGTAAGAAGCCGAATGAGAGAGGAGATTTTGTTGTTGGAGTGAAGATTAAGTTTCCTGCGAGTTTGAATGCGGAGCAGAAGAGGAAGATCAAGGAGATTCTGTGAATCAGCGCTTGATGATGATTTGACGCTTTGTGATGGGTTCAGCGAGGCGTTTTGAGGGTCTTTGTAACACAACTGTGATGTTGTATGTAGGTAGAATCATGATAGAAATTTACATCTTTTAGCTACACCATCTTTTTCCTTTGTCTTAACTTCTCTATATCACTTTTTCCACTCTTCTTCTGCCGCTCTAGCAATAACGCTTGCAACAGCTTCCACTCCAATCAATGCTCCGGAACAGCCTACGTATGTTGCCGTTCTCGGCAGCTATGGAGAAGTGTTTTGATGCTTTCCCTGCTCATTCACCAACTCCGTTCATGTGCCCTTCAGCGCGATCTGCTGTTATAATGACACAGCTCGCCCTGCGATTTTGAAAGAATTCGACACTACAGCAATAATGGCCTCACCAGCACGGGATCTGGTATTCGAATCCAGCCAGCAACGTCCAATGTGCTATGGCTTTTCCACGTTCAGGTAACCACGTGCAAGAGTGTTCTAAGAGAAGGAGTGAATTCTCTAATGTACTGCACTGCCGCAATCCCTATTCATAGATGGATGCATAGTTCGTGTGAGAACACAACAGACACATCAATCAAATCCACCAAACTCATCATCCTCATCCTCATCGTTTCCGTCCTCCTCTTCTTCTTCATCATCATCGTTGCCAACCCCTTCGCCATCTCCATCTTCCGTCTCCACCTTGCCTTTCTTAGCCGCATTGCCCTGTCTTACAACATTTGGATCCTCCATCACAAATCCTGCTAGACACGTGATTCTCCGACCAGTCTCATACGTTCCGAGCAGTATACCGATTTGTTTCGTTGCCGATGGGACTACTGTTGGTGTTGTGTTGTTTTCTTTATCATTTCTCAACTTTAGCCCGACTTTCGCCTGTGGACCATCGCCCGCCTCTGGCTCGTCTGTTGCGGTTTCTCGCTGCAGTTGGAAGTCAGATTGTTTCAGTGCCCAGAGTCGGATTGAGCCGTCTGATGTGCCTGCCGCGAGGATGTATTGATCCTCTGTTGCTGAAGATGAGGATGAGGGGGATGGTGTTGGAAGCTTGAAGATATCAATGTCTTTGATGCGGCTGCCACGCTTTGGTGTGCCGACTTGTGCGAGCGGACAGAGTTGTTGTGGTGGTGGTTCGGAGGATTTGCCTTTCTTTGTTGTCGCCTCTGGTGTTGTCATAGCGGCGGCATTGATTGGATTTGTGTCGTAAAACAGGACTCTTCCATCTTCCGTGCTAATCGCCAAAACAGCCATTTCTTGTACGCCATCCTTCTCGTTACTCTCCTCGCCCTCTGCAACATCCTCAGCTCCAGGCAGATACCTGATCTGGCACACCTTTGTCCCGTCAACCTTGACCACACCTCTCACAGCACAATCCAATCCAAATACCACCACGCCCCTCTCAAAGCCAACCGCAAACTCCTCCCCTCCTCTTCCCCAAACTACACTCCTTCCCTCACCTCCTCTAAACCTCGCCTCGCCTACCGCCTCCAACACCCTCCGCTCAAACACAAGCACGCCTGCTTTCTTACCACGAACAAGATCCCACAAGCGCATGCTTTTCTCGCCTTGGCCCACGCTGACGCCGAGTTTGGAGGAGGGATGAACGGCTAGCGCGTTGATGCCCGCTGGTACGTCGCCGGGTGCGCTGGTGTCGCCGGATGGTCTGTTGAGTGCTTTGGGGACTGGCGCTTTCATGGTCGTGAGGACGGTCCAGTCGCGGGTGCGTGCGACTGCAATTGTGTTGTCTGAGGAGGCAGAGAGGAGTTTGGTTCGGGAGGGGAAGTGTAGCGCTGTTACTGTAGAGGAGTGGTGGAGCAATGAGCCGAGTTCGCGGTTCGTAGAGCCATTACTGGTGGAGGATGTTGATGGTATTGTTTTGACGAAAGGGAGGGGTTTGGGTTGGAGCGAGGTGATTGGGTCGTGTATCGGAGCTGTGGAGGAGATCTGATAGAGATTTATGCGCTCGTCTGTGCTGCCGGTTGCGAGGATGCGTTTTGTTGGTTGGGATGTGGTGGAGGTTGTGGTTGCGTCGGAAGGTGGTGAGATGGCCAGGCTGCGGATGCAGGACCCGTGTGCGTGGAAAAGGAAGGTGTCATCGAAGGCTACTGTAGGATTGGTAGGATCAAGAGGGAGGGCGACTGTTGCTTGCAGGCCGTGGAGGACGCGCTCGTAGGAGCCAGTTATTATCTGGAGGGTTACAGAGTTGGATCCTGATGTGGTTTCGTCTGAGGCATCGCGCTTGCGTTTGCCTGTCTGTGTAGTGTTAGTATTGCTGGTGTATTCTTCTGGGTTCAAAGACTCACTGTCGGCGGTGGCACAGCTTTAGAGAGCATATTTGTGTGTATCGGGCACTGGATGAGCTTTGTTGTATGCTCGCCTCGCCTGGTGCGAAGGATTTATTTTTTGGTAAATCATGGTGACATGTGATTGTGATTACAAATCATGGTGACATGTGATTGTGGTTACAAATTCCAAATTCCAAACTTGAAACACCAGAATCCCTGTTGACATGCTTGATCTCTTGCCGTAGGAGAGAGGTGAGAAGAAGGAAAAGGTGTCTCGGATTGCTTGGTGCTTACTTGTTGAACATGCTTTGTATTGCTGAACCTTGTGATCATGGACAACCTCATTACCGATTTACTTGCAAAACGCAATTTCAGTCAAGCAAGAAAAGCAATTGAGAAAAAGCTGAAGCAGAAGAAATATGATGGTGATCATGGACTACAAATTGCTAAAGCCAGGGCATTATTCGGTCTTGCAGAATACCAAGCATGCTTGGTGCTTTGCTCCCACCTCTGTCAGGACGGTGTCCATTTTGCAGAGGACGTCAATGATTCCTATGCTCTTCTCCGGCAACTGAGCCGGCATGTTGAGGTGGCGGAAGAGCTGTACGAGAAATTATGGCGGGGAGCCGTAGCCAAACAGCCCAAAGGACAATCACAGCTGGAGTGGTGCGAGGAGTGGGCGACGCAAGCAATAAAGTATCAGCATTGGAATCAGCTGATGAAAGCTGCACAGTCCTTGAAGCAAGGGACACAAGCAGGCAGCAATGGGTGGAGGAAGTACAGTTTCTGGCTCATTGTAGCACAATGGTTAGCCAGTACGCCGCGGCCGAATGTCCTCGCTAGACAAAACTCACGGAATCTCATGCTCAGCAAGATAAATGCTCAATTGGCGACTAGGCAATTACAAGAAGCAATCAAAACGGCAGAAGCGAATGTACAAAACGTAAGTGCACACAAAAAACATAGTTAATCACCTCTTGACTGGTACTTAGGGAAACGTCTCAATAAGTAACAAACTTCAAATGGAGAAGTTGCCCGAGATGAAGCTATTGTTGCACATTTTGAAAGATCAGAAGAAATATGACGATATTGTTACGGTACTAAGCGGCTCAAAAGCCAAATCCATTGCAGGCGATGATGATGATATGGCTATAGCGTTTCAAGAAGCCATACTTGCTACGAAGAATGGTGCAGAATCTTTGGCATGGCTCAAGGACTTTCTGGAAACCACCAGCAACGCCGACAATGCTTCTTCTCGTATTGACGACTGGCAGGTTTGGAAAGCGCTTTTAGTCTTAGAGGGTGATCGGACGAAGGATGTGGATGAATGGAAGAGGTAAGCTAGTAATTTAGCGAGCTTCGACTTCGGCTAACGGTTCTAGGGACTCGGCTGAGGCACAACAGATCGCACAAACGTATTGTGACACAGATAAGCCCTCTCGTGGTCCATGGTTAGCCAAGTTTGAGCTGCAATGTAGCAGCTTAGTCAGTGATAATGCGACGCGGCAACAAGCGTTTCTCGACCATTTCGAGCGCCATGCCTCATCGGAGTTCATTGTGGATGACCTCCAGCGCAATCTCGGGACTATCAATGGTACCACGTTCAAGAGTATTCGTGATACAATAGCACAGAGTGTGAAGCCAACAGGCTCTGAAGTGATTGGGGAGAAAGTACGTGGCAGTCGTCCAACGTAAATTGTTCTGTACTGATTTAAAATAGGAACAGCTCAAGTGGTTGACTGCTGAGATTAACACTTTGAAGCTCGATCTTCTCTATTTGAAGCACAGTCAATCATCACAATATACCTCGACCAAGACTGGCGATCATGCTTCTAACAACCAGGAGTATATCAGCCTTCTAGAGGCACTTATAGTCAACGCTCTTAGCGTGTATAGACTATCTCGAGCACACACTGCAACAATACACGAAAAGGCAATGCACCCAGGAGATCAAGCATGTCTCGTGGCCGTCGACGCTCTTCTCGTGTTGGGAGAACTGCAGGCAAAAGTCAGTGCCTCAACATTGCAAGCTTTGTGTTTACTCGATTTTGTCCTGGCCGACAACAAGTACAACTTCCTCGCCCGAACACAAGTCACGGGACTCTCTCAAACTCTCGGCCTATACACTCTCGCCTCCCCAGCCTACCAAGCCCTTGACGTCAAGGAGGTCCTCCACGAAACAATGTGCCCACTCCTCTTCCTGCGAATAGGGTCAATGCACGCACCTGCATTGAAAGGCTTCAACAGCTACGATGCCATGACGAAAGCTCTAGAATTCTATAGCAAATCCCTCGACAAAATCCCAGACTATCAATCCTTAGCGCTGGACCATGCAAATTACAGCCAGGTCATCCACATGCACCAGTTCCGCGAGCAGTTATACCTCAGCCCTACTCGTCTCATGCTCTTGTTTGAGCGCAAACGTTTAGCACGCCTAATGCATGACCAAATACCAGGAGCCAGTCCCACAGTCGACCAGCCTGAACTTGCTGATGAGCTGAGAAATGCGTATACAGGGTCGGTAAATGTGCCGAAACGAGCACAGCCAGATCGCCATCCCGGTCCTGCATTGACGAAACAGTATAATGAGTGGCTCATGATTGTAGATCTTGCATTTGAACTAACCAGATCGAAACAGCTTGAGAAGGCAGATATCGAGAGTGGTCTGCACACGTTCATGCGTCTGCTCCAGCTGTTTGATGGACGAGGCGGCGAAAAGGTACTGACAGATGCTGAGCTCAACATATTGAAAGCCTCGGAGACTGTGTTTTCAGTACTGTTGTATCTCGTGGGCATCGCCATCCCAGCTGATGTTCTGGGCGCGGATGTCGCTCTTAGCACGCTACACGATACCATGAATACGCTGCTGGAGAAGTACTCGGGGCGTCGGAAGAGCCAACTCGATATCCTGCCCCAATGGACAGATTACCACGAAGCTTATCTTACACTTGAGCTGTGTCAAGTCCTGGATGCGTTGGTGGATAAAGTACAGAAAGTCAAGCCTGCATCCACGACATCGAATGTGGACAGTAAGGCTGTACAAGAGAGTGCAAAAGCAATCAAGGTTCAAGCCAAGGACCTTTTCGAGCGAGTACAGAAGCAATTTGCTGGTTATGTAAAAGAGATTGTGGAGTATGGGAGTGCGCAATTGCTGGAATTGGTTATGGGCGGAGGTGAAGGTGAGACAGGAGAGCATGTTGCACAAGCTGTGTATAATGTGATGGGTGAACAAAATGTGAGAAGGTTCTTGCAGGGTTATGTGAATAGTGCGAAGGTATCTATTGATGCTGTTTTGAGTATTAAGTTGAGGAAATAGGAATGCATAGCATACAGAATTGGTGCTATAGATAGGTAGAAGCATGTAGAGCAGTCATTATACTATATAAACATTCTGGACATACCACATATACCACGTCATGTCGTTTCTGGTTACGACTCCCAGAACCAAGCAGTTGCCAAATTTTCAGTCTTGTGTGCCGGCACCAAGCCTGTACGTGCTACGCTTCATTGTAGCCAGCCGCAGCAATGTCCCTGCGTAAACAGGCTCCTGTCCTGCGCTGTCTTGCTATGGTGGTTCGGATACATCTCTTACTCATGCGGTGTCTTCGATACCAGTTCCTGAAATACGACAAGCTCTCTTACATGAAAACTCCTACCCATCACCATACCCAACCCATCCAAACCAAGCAACCCTCTCAAGGCAACCCACCATTAACCTCAACAACACTCCCATTGACGTACCTCGCCTCGTCCCCCATCAACCAAACAACCACATCCGCCACCTCATCCGCCGTCCCAAACCTCCTCTGTCCCACCTGCTCACTCAGCGCCCTCACGCCTTCCTCTCCTTCAACGACATTACTATTCGTTGGCGTATCAATATACCCTGGTGCTACTGCGTTGACTCTGATGCCCTTCGGACCCAGTTCCAGCGCCATTGATTTTGTGAAACCGATCACGCCCCATTTGGTGGCGGAGTAGATGGCCATTCTGTCTGCGCCACGTGTGCCTAGGACGGAGGCGACGTTCACGATTGAGGACCCGGAGGAGAGATGGGGGATGCAGGCGCGTGTGAGGGCGTAAGTGCCGCGAAGGTTTGTGTTGACCAGTTTGTCGAAGTAGGCGTCGGTTGTGTCGGTCAAGTCGTGCGCGGTGGGGTTTATGCCGGCGCAGGAGAAGACGTGGTGGATGCGATGGTACTGCTCGATTATACGATCGATCCATTTGTTGAGGGCGGCGGTATCGCTTACATCGACAACGTCGCACCTGTACATGTACGTATTTGATTTCAAAAGGGTAGCTGTTTCTGCTAATCCGGCCTCGTTAACATCTGAGAGGTGGAGGTAGGCGCCACGCGAAGAGAACTTGATAGCTGTGGCACGGCCGATTCCAGATGCTGCTCCTGTGATTACTATCACTTTGTCTGAGAAATCGGTAGGCATTGTTTATACAGGTATGGGTTAGTGATAGGGCAGCTAGTAAGAAGATGATACTCTAGCAAGCAAGATGCACGATTCGTTATATGCACGAGTTTTACGTTTTTCTTTCATATATTACAATCACCGTCAAGCCACATTCCTGAATTCTGAATCACACGTCTCGATACTGTGGATGGTGTCCTTTCCGTCCTTGCAAATTGACACTGAGAACACACAAGCTCGTGCCTGGCACCACGAATTAATAATCACGAACCTGATGTCATATCAAAAGCTTGTTTCATCCCAAGTTCCCTTTCGTTTCTTCATCCCAAAACCAACTCCCACCACACCCTCTACCTCAAACTCACCACCACCCTAACCACAAAAATGGCCTCAAGCACCACCCTCAACTACTCTCTCCTCTCCATCCCCGCCTACTACATCTTCTCCCTCGCCCCTCACCTTTACGCTGGCTCGCTCCTCTCCAGCTCCGGCTACAAAGTGAACAACGCCAACCCCAAAGCCTCCCTCTCCCCTTCCGCAACCCAAGGCAAAGTCCCCGACGAAGTCTTCCAAAAGTACCAGCGTGCTGAAAATGCCCACTCCAACAACACCGAGCAGATGCCTTTGTTCGCTGTCGCCGTGCTAGCCAGTTTGTTAGCTGAAAGGGTCACAGCTACTGGTGTGCAAAGGGCGTCAGTCGGACATGTTGATCCCACGGGCTTGACAACATTTATTGCGAGTTGGTTTGCGGTGAGGACGGCGTATAACGTGGCGTATGTGCAGATTGCGAGCCATGAGTATAGTTTCTTTAGGAGTACTTGCTGGGCTATCGGAACTGGGCTGGGTGCTTGGCAGGTAAGTTTTAAGTGACTGAGGGAGTTTGCGATGGGTGTACTGATTTGTGTTCTAGATCTACAAGGCTGCTGCTCTTCTTGGTGCTTGAAGTGGAGGAAGATTTGAAGTGTGTGCTTTGAACTGAAGGGTCATGTCATGGACGACACACTTCCAGGAGAATGATGGACTCGCAGCAGTGTATGATTATGGTGTTTTCATTAATCTTCGCTCTATGTTCTTCTAATAAGCTTCGTTCAATATACAACTGGTCTCAAGTCCTGTGCTCATCCTACTCGGGGCCACTTGCGTCTCGAGAAGACTGCCTCGGTCGAGCCTTATATGTGATTTGTTTGCTGTGAAATGACTGATCTCGTCTCGTCTCGTTTCCCCTTCCTTTCATGGTTTTGTCTTGTTGTGGCAAGGTTCACATAACGACTGTCCACATCAACCATATCTGCGAGAAAACAACGTCTTCAACCTAGACATAACCCATCACAAGATCGAGGTCGTAGATCTCAGAGTTATGCATGGCGTGGATATATCTCAGCTAAAGGTACGACACTGACAACGGACCCTGGACATTGCAATTCGGCAGATTCGATCAATACCTGGTAGCTTCAGATGCATACCACGTGGAAATCTATACAGCCTACAACGAATCATTCTTTTGGTCGTTGAATTCGTGCCCAGCATGAACCTCTCTCACTTTCTTCTTTGTCTCCATCATTTCATGATCGATGACAACATGGGTCAACCCCAGACCAAAGGACAAGACGAGGCAGGTACGCATCCTACCGCAGCCCTCTTTCCAATTTCCGCCCGATATTTCCAAAACAAACAGCGCTGCAAAACAGCACACTAGCAGCCCACGTCACCACACCAATACTCTCATACGTCAATCCCAATTTGCTCAGCCCAAGTGGTAGCTCGTGTATGATTATCTCTGAAGTCCCTACGGTGCTCGATCTATTGCTGAGATGTGCTTCGGCCGGATTTGATCGTCGGGTAGGTTGAGGTAAGATGGCCGGATGAACAGTGAGTAAGACTGTAGCCCCAACGATGCCAACGACGGAGGAAAGGAGGAATCCAGCACGGGTGCGGTCAATTAGGTACCAGATGCAAGGATTTGCGAGAGCGAGAGTGAGGGACAATTGAAGCGTTGATTGCCAGGGAAGTCGACGCTGTAAAGAGTAAGTGATTTGGTCGTGCGATGGATGCAGATGAACTTACAATAGCAAATGCAATGCCTACAAAAGCACCGATACTCCTCACGGCCGGGTTCCAATCAGCTCCCAGGCTCGTTCGTGTATTCTGCTCCCGCTTGACATTCGTTGTTTCCGCTTGCCTGAGCAGGAAATCTTCTTTCTCTTCACCTTTCCGCCTTCCACCTGCCTGATCTTCCTCGCATTGTCCACCCATCAATTCGTCCACGTAAGGTAGTGCATTTCCTAGAATGATGGAACAGGCACCCCAAAATGCCAAATACCATCGACTGGCCATATCAATGCCCTCGACCTTTACTGGTGCGACAACCTTCTTGTCTTGTAGTTGCGTGACAAACACGCCGTATGCAACACCAATCATTCCCAAAGCTACTGTCCTGAGCATAAACCACGCTGCATCTCGAAGCACAGACCGTGGACGGTGATCATGGCTCATAGCTCGCGGTCTTCCCATTCCTTTGACCTTTCCGCCTGCCTCAGCACTGCCTCTGCGGTTGCCGTTCTCTCCTTGCTGACCATTTCCTTCCAGCCTCCTTCTCTTGCGATCAGCTTCTCTTGCCAGATCTCCTGTCGTTGCTGTCATGAAGAAACTCGAACTAGTCCTGCTGATACTTCCTGCACTTCCACTGCCTCGCTCTCCACTTGGACTCCGCACAGGCGTCTGTGCTCCATTACCATACGGTGTCAATCCAGATCTTTGACTTTGACTGGCTTCTAGACTTTGCGGGTCGTAGTTTTCCCGTCCACTGCTGGACATGGGAGAGTAGATGCCATAGAGGGCAGAGGAGGTGAGATTGAGAACAGATCGTGTCTTGGCGCCGAGTCCGCCATCAGTAGGTGGTCGTAAAGGGTGGTCGGTAGAAGTGGAAGAGGGAGGGGTTGACGATGTCGGCGAGTTGAGTGGGGAGGGATTGAGAGATGGAGCGTCGGTCGTGAGAGAGGAAGTGAAGGTGCCAATTCGACGAGCCTGAGGTCGTAGGGTGGAGGGGTGGTGTGGAGGGTTGTTCGGCATGATGGTGTACTACTTCGTAGTAGGTAGCGGATAGTGTTTTA
>Ga0160427_10002111_pt1 | contig 12094 bp, 6 predicted proteins | sample SolpanmetagenomL_FD_108194 | JGI IMG/M metagenome (GOLD analysis project Ga0160427, IMG submission 108194) | Solar panel surface microbial communities from Lawrence Berkeley National Laboratory, California, USA - L | ecosystem: Engineered > Built environment > Solar panel > Unclassified ...
CTCATGCTGCCAGCTTGCCGTGCCATACAGGCTGCTCGTGCTCACCCCCGCCGGAACGACGCCATCGGTGAAGAACGACGACGAGTTGGTGAGCGTTGTCCGGTCCTCCTGCGTGATCGTCGCCGAGTAGCTGTCGCGGTTGGCGAGAAACAACGCGGTCGCGGATGCACGCCGCACCCGATAGACGCCGTTCTGCACCCCGAAGGAACCGCCGCCGCCCACCGGCGCGCCTGTCACCGTATCAGTCAGCAGGCCTGCCGGGCCGACGCTGGTTGTCTGCAGCACATTCTGCGCTTCCTCGATATCCGAGGTGATGCCGGTGCTGTAGCGGCCGAACACCCGGATCCGTGCGGTGACGGCGAACTGCGCATCCACCGACACCGAGACAGCACCATCCCGCCGACCATAGAGCACGGTGATCGTGCTGTCGTTGTTGGGCGTGTATCGGATCCCGCCATTCCAAGTTGGCTCGTTGATGCGAAGCGGCGGCGCACCGGCGTAACGGATATCCTGATACCCTAGCCCCCCAAGGATGGTGATCTTCCGGGTCAGTGCGTAGCCGAGCTGGTTGGTGAACTGATTCCGGTAAGCGCCGGAGTACGAGCCGTTCCCGTCATACTGGATCGCTTCGAGCACAGACAGAACATTGAAGCGTCCCAGGTTTTCGCCCGTGGCGAACGAAGCCCGTTCCCGGTTGGTGGTCAGGTCTCCGATGGCGCCGTAGCCGAAGCCTTGGTTGACGCCTTGGCCGAAGCCCTGCCCGAACTGATTATTCAGGCTTGCCTGGTCATTATAGGCGTCCTGAATCGTCCCGGTATACGAGTAGCCGATGCGCGCCGTGCCCCAGCCGCCGAACCGGTGTTCGGCATAGGGCGTGACCGAGTAGGTGATCGACTGAACCTGATTCTGCCGGTTGAAGCTGGATACGGACTGAGTCGTTGCGCTGTTGAAGCCTGACCCCAGCAAGGAGCTTTGGGTGATCGATCCACGAACATCAAGAAACAGCGCGTCCGGCACCAGCGTGACCAGCGACTGCCCATTGAAGAACTGGCTGACCTGCGTCTGGCTGCCCTGGGTGGCATAGAGCTGCACCAGTGGGGAGTAGACCAGGTTGGTCTGCACGCGAGACGTGTCCCCTGTCAGCGAGAGCGTCGGGCTCAGCACTGTGAACAGGTCGGCGCGTCGAGGCGCTGTGGTGCGCAACGCGTTGTCGGTTACGCCGACATCGACGCCGAGGGATGACTCGAAGACCCAGGCCGGCGCGGTGGCAGGAAGAACCGACGTCCGAAAATAGCGTTCAAGTTGCGGCCGCAGATCGCCGACGTTGCCGCCGACGGAAGGCAGAAGTCCACCAGTATAGGGTTGCACGCCAAGTTGCCCGGCGGGATCGCCGGACTGGGCATGGACGACCGACGTGAGCAGGGAAGTGCCAATCAGAGTGGCGGCGAAGCCCAGGGATGAAAGCCGGCGCATGATGTCAGGTGTATGAGCCAAAATAGTCATAGGCGCCGAATGTATGGCTTGTGGTCATGCGCACCTTGTTCAGCAGCATCGTGATGGTAGGACAGACACGGACCAGCTCGACGGCCGCCTCGACCTCGGAACGCTGGGTGCGCTCCGCCTCGACCACCAGAACCACCTGCCCCACATGCGGTGCGAGCGTATGGGGGTCACTGGTCGAGAGGCAGGGCGGCGCATCCAGCATGATGAGGTGTTTGGGAAAGCGACGGGCCAACCGGGTGATCGTGGGAATGATCGGTCGGGTGCTGGCGGTGCCACCAACGGTTTGAGCGGCGCCACCGAGCCGGGTTCCCACCGGCATGATCGCCAGATTGGGAATAGCGGTTACCCGAAGCAGGTCCTCCGGCCGTAGAGACGGATCCGACACCAGATCGAGAAACCCCTGCGCCTCGCCCAGGCCGAGCTGGTCGGAGAGCGGCCTGACCTTGGGATCTACATCGATCAGGAGCACCGCATCCGTGCCGTTCTGCGCGATGCTGCCGGCAAGATTGAGTGCCGTGAAGCTTTTGCCCTCTCCTGGGCGTGCGCTTGTCACCATCAGGACGTTGCGCGCGCCCTGCACGTCGGACGCTTCATGCAAACTTCGCAGGATGCGTCCGATGGCGATCCGATACTCTTCCGAGATCCTTGTGCGCGTCGTACGGGCCACCACCATACCGGCCCGCTCCAGCGCATCCAGCTGGATCATGGGGGTAGGCGGCGCCGCACCTCGATTGGCCACAGGTGGTATGGACGTGGTTGCGCCCTGCAAGCCGGGGTTGGGCGCAGGCCGGAGACTTGCCGGCGCCTCCGACCGGCCGGCGCCGATGCTGAGTACCGATGGCGGCAGTTCCGGAACCGGCTCGCGCATCGCCGGGCCTGAAACCGGCAACGGCCCAGTGGCGATCTCTGCCGTGTTCGTTTCGGGCGCATCACTTGGTAGCGACGGCGCAACCCCCGTCCCCATCTGACTCTCGGACGCCGCACCCAGCTTGCCAGATTCGGGCTTTGCAGCCGGCGGAACACTGACGTCGAACGGAAGGGGGGCGGATGGAACCAGCCCCGTGACGGGAACCGCGTTCGGCGGAGGCGCTGTGAATGGCTTGAACCCGGGAACCGCACGCCCGATTGCTGGCGGGTCCGAGGACCGTGCGGCAGGTGTGGCCACGAGCGTGGGCGGAGGCGCCGGCGTGGACGCCGCGATCGGCGGCGGCGGGTCCGAGACCGGCGCAGGATCCGCAGGACCCCGGTCCGGAATCCCGCCCTTTGCCTCGCGCAGCTTGGCAGCTGCTCGCTCAATAAGATGGTCCATGCGGTCGCTCATTACCGGCAAGCCAGTTCCGACGACAGGCTAATCAGCCTTTCGGTCAAAAACGCGGCGGTAGGTCGCTCGTGCTTGGCCAGAATTTTGCTCATTGGAAGGCGTGACGGGTCACGCTTGTTTGACACTCATTATCATGGTCTCAAATGAACGTCACCCAGCGCAAGGGCAGACATGTCATAGTCCGTCAGCTTTATGACGAAAGTCTTAAAGCGCAGTCGATATAGGATTGTCCAAACGGGACAGAGATGCGCAGATTGCGATGGCTGAATCGATCAGCTATGTGGTCGAGCCGATCGGAGGCAAGCAGCTGACCACCGACCGGGCGCGATCACGATCTGGAATGGGTAGGCCGTGGTGATGGGATGACGAGGTTTTTTGGTCGCCACATCGCCCCCGAAATGCTTGGTCTACTTCTTGTCGAATTGACCCTGTCATTCGTGCTGGCCTACGCCCTTTTGGCACCAGACCTTCTGAGCAAAGGGGTCTATGCTGGACCAGCCGAACATGCCGTCGTTCTGGCGGCAACCATCGCGTTCACCTCATTCTTGCTCGGCCTCTATCGGCCGCAGCTCTTCTTTCGCACGCGGAACCTGCTGATCAATACCGCTTTTGGCGGGGTGGCGGCCTTCCCCGCGGTTTGGGCCGTCGGCATGCTTCTGGGCATCCGGTCTGTCACGCTGGTAGGGCCGGATCCGCTCTGGCCGATCAAGATCCTGATGGTATGGATCGCCGCGCTGTTCGGACTGCGCCTCTGTTTCATGGCCGCGATCAGATCGAAGCTGTTCGTGCGTCCGGTGATCGTGGTCGGTGCCGTGCCCATGACCGCGGCCGTTATCCGGTCCGGTCAGGCCGGTTTCTTCGAGGTTGTGACTCCGCAAGCCGATCCCGCTGACCCGGTCGCCTTGCGCAAGAGCGGCGTGCGCCACGCCGTCACCTCTGCCGAGGTGTTTGACGCCCTGCCGCCTGCGAGTCGGGACGCCTACACCATGGCGGGGGTGCAGCTGGAGCGGGAGCCGGATTTCTGGGAACGGCACCTCAAGCGTGTCGATATCGACCACCTCTCCACCGACTGGTTCGTATCGTTGGATGAGCGCCCGATCGGTCGCGCGCAGGCGTTCGTCAACCGTGCCGGCGATGTCGCCATCAGCTTGGGCCTTCTGATATTCACCTTGCCCCTCATGGGTCTGGTCGCCCTGCTGGTGCGGTGGGACAGCCCTGGACCAGTCCTTTACAAGCAGGAGCGGGTCGGCCTGGGCGGGCATCCTTTCACCTTGCTGAAGTTCCGCAGCATGAAGACCAATGCAGAGGCACGTGGCCCGGCCTGGGCGCAGCAAGGGGACCCTCGCGTGACCCGCGTCGGCCTATTGATGCGCCGCACCCGCATCGATGAGCTCCCGCAGTTGGTAAACGTGTTGCGTGGGCAGATGAGCTTCATCGGCCCCCGTCCCGAGCGGCCGCACTTTGTCGAGCAGTTGGCCGATGTAATTCCGTTCTATCGCGAGCGCGCCAGGGTAAAACCAGGCCTTACCGGCTGGGCTCAGGTGAATTACCCCTATGGCGCCTCGGTTGAGGACGCGCGCGCGAAGCTCTCCTACGATTTGTTTTATGTGAAGAATCGTTCGGTGTTACTGGATCTGCTGATCATGTTCGCGACGGTACGGGTGATCTTGTTCCAGGAAGGCTCGCGTTAATTCAAACGGCCTTCAAACTGTGACATCTATGCAATACAGCTTGAAAACTTGAGGCCATCGCCCGTAGTGAAGGGTGCTGATCTGCCTGTCAGGCTGAAGCTTTAGGAATATTAGGTCGAAGACTAAGCTGGTTCGGTCGGCACGCTGATCCGATCCATCGTTGACGGCCAGCGGCATTAAACGGCGGGATGTGAATCGGGCGATGCAAAAGAATTCGAGTGCACCAAAGACGTCGGCAAAGTTGCCTGCTCCCGCAAGGTCGAAGCGGACCGCCCTCTATGCCAGCGCTGCGATCATCGTCATTGCCGCCGTTGCGGGTGGAGGCACCTGGATGGCCCTACGCACCACAGATCCGTTGAAGCGGGCCGAGGCGCTGGCAGCCAAGGGCGACATGCGCGGCGCGCAGCTCGAACTTCGGAATGCCGTCCGCGAGAACCCAAACAATGCCGAGGCTCACCTCCGCCTCGCCCAGAGCCAAATGCAGCTGGATCCGGTCGCCGCCGAAAAAGAGTTCAAGTCCGCGCGTGACCTGGGCGCTGACCGGTGGTTGATCATTCCGCAGCTCGGCCAGGTTTACCTGACGCAGAACCGCTACCAGGACGTGCTCACGGAGGTCCCGCCGGACGGTCCGAAGCCGGAGATCGCTGCCAGGAACCTGATGCTGCGCAGCATGGCACAGGTCGGGCTCAACGATGTTCCGTCTGCCACCACCAGCCTGGCGCAGGCCGAGAAACTCGCGCCGGGCAACACCGAGGTCCTGCTGGCGTCCGCGCGCCTCGCCGCCGCTCTGCGTGATTACCCGCTGGCTGAGAAAAAGGCCGATGAAGCTTTGGCGATCAGTCCCAAGCAGGTCGACGCCCTGCTCATGAAGGGTCAAATCCTCGCTGCGAAGGGCGACAGGGAAGGAGCGCTCAACCTCGCCAACCAGGCCGTCGCCAGCGACCCCGCATCCGTTCCGGCCCGGCTCGACCGCGCCAACCAGCTGATCACGTCTGGCCAGGATGCGAAGGCTCAGGCAGACGTTGCGGCTGTGCTGGCGCAGCAGCCCCGCAACGCCGGCGCCACCTACATGAACGGTGTTCTAATGGTCCGCGGCGGCCGCTACGCCGACGCCCAGCTCGAATTGCAGAAGCTCGGCCCCGTCATGATGCGGTTCCCGCGTGCCCTCTACTTCCAGGCACTGGCCGCCGCGAACCTGGGGCAGGTTGAAACATCGATCGAACTAGCAACGCGCTACGTCGCGCGTATGCCGACCGATCCCGACGGTGTTCGGTTGGTGGCTCGTGCCGAGCTGTCTGCCCAGCGGCCCGAACGGGCGATCGCCGTTCTCAACAAGGCTGTCGCCAGCGGCCAGAATGATAGTCAGACGCTCGATCTGCTTGGACGCTCCTATGCTCTGATGGGCCGTACGCCCGAAGCGATCGACACCTTCAAGAAGGCCAACGCACTTTCGCCGAACGACCCGACGATCCTCACGCATCTTGCCTCGTCTGAAATGCAGAGCGGGGACCCGGGCAAGGCGGCGTCTGCGCTCGAACGGTCGATGGAGATCGCGCCGACGCAGCCCAACACGGGTGAGGCGCTGGTGGCTGCCGCACTGGCAGCGGGAGACATGGACAGGGCTGAACAGGCGCTCAATCGCCTGAGGGCACAGAGCGGTGAGACCGAGGCCGTTGGCATTCTCACCGGAATGCTGAAGCTGGGCCGGCTCGACCTCGAGGGCGGCCGCGCCGCCTTTGCGGCTACGCTGAAGCAGTTTCCCGATTCGCTGAATGCCAAGCTGAACCTCGCAAAGGTTTTGATTCTGCAGAACCGCCGGCCCGAAGGCGACGCTCTGCTGCGGGAGATCTTAGCCAAGGACCCAGCCAACCTGGCGGCTTTGAACACGTCCGTTCAGCTGCTGGTTCAGGAGCAGCAGTATCCACAAGCCATTCAGCTGATCGAGGCGGCCCGAGCGGCAATGCCGAAGAACATGGTGTTCACCTCGATGATCTCGGACGTGCTGGTGCGTTCGGGGGATCCGCGCCGGGCGGTCGCCATGTTGCAGGGAATGCGGAACACCGAAGAGCTGCCGCCTGCTTTGCTGGGTGCCTTGGCGAGGGCGCAGGTGGCCGCAGGGTTGAACGACGAGGCCCGGAACACCTACCGGGACGTGCTCAAGAATACGCCTGGCGATCTGGCGATCCGGCAAGCGCAGGTCGAGCTCATGCTGCGCAGCAACGACGTTGACGGCGCGCAGGCTTCGTTGCGCGATGCGCTCGCCTTGGCCCCGGGCAACATCGGCATCATGTCCTCGATGGTTGGGCTGGCGACCCGTGCAAACGGCCTCGACGCCGGGCTGCGGCTGGCAGAGCAACTTCGTGGCGAGTCGGCAAACCTGCCCAACTCAACAGTGCTGAAAGGCGACGCGCTGATGGTGGCGGGACGGTACGGAGATGCCGTGGATGCGTTCCGCTTCGAGTACAAGGCCACACCGAGCACGCCGCTCCTGCTTCGGCTGGCCAATGCGCTGTCGCTCAACGGCAAGAGCGACGAGGCAACCTCCCTGCTCCGCGAGGGTCTGCTTCGGACTCCGGACGAGCCCGATACCGCACAGATGCTCGGCTTGCTGGACGTCAAGGCAAAGCGGTGGGATGACGCGGCGACACACCTCACGACCGTGCTCTCGAAGCGCCCCACCGATCCTGTCGCGATGAACAACCTGGCCTGGGTATATCAGGTCAAGGGCGATCCTCGGGCGCGCAACCTCGCACAACGCGCCTATCTTCAGGCGCCAACACCAGAGACTGGCGACACGCTCGCCTGGATCATGGTCAAGCAGGGTGACGCAAAGACGGCAGTGCCGTTGCTGCAGCAGTCCAGTTCGCAACGGCCGGCCGATGCCACAATCAAATATCATCTCGCCGTTGCGCTCAATGATGCCGGGCGCAAAGATGACGCGATCAAGGTCCTGCAGCCGCTCATCAGCAGCCCGGATGCGTTCGACGACAAGACGGATGCCCGCAAGCTGCTCGAAACGTTGTCACCGATCCCAGCGTCCCCACCACGGAAGTAAGCCAGGGCAATCGTGAAGCCCCTTCGTCTGCTGACGTTCACCACCCTCTATCCCCATGCGGGCGCTCCCAATCAGGGAGTCTTTGTCGAGAACCGGTTGCGGCATCTCGTGGAGACGGGTCTGGCACACAGCACCGTGCTGGCACCGGTCCCGTGGTTCCCGACCCGCTCTCCCCGGTTCGGCAGCTGGTCGCGATCGGTGCTGGCGCCCCTGAAGGAGGAGCGGCATGGCATCACGGTCCTGCATCCCCGTTACGCCGTGATCCCAAAGGTCGGGATGTCGGTCGCCCCCGCCCTCCTCTATGCGTCGGCCGCACGCGCCTTGTCCCGGCTCATGGCGGGCGGGGCTAGGTTCGACCTGATCGACGCCCATTATCTTTACCCGGACGGCGTCGCGGCTGTCATGCTCGCCCGGCGCTTTAACTTACCGGTCGTCATGACAGCGCGCGGATCGGACGTGACGCAGCTTCCGGATTATGCCCTGCCCCGCCGCATGATCCGCTGGGCCATGGCCCGGGCAGACGGCATGGTATCCGTAAGCGCCGGGCTCAAGCGCGCCATGACCGGGCTCGGGGCAGACGCGAACCGGATCACCGTGCTGCGGAACGGCGTGGACCTCGAAGGCTTCCGGCCGCTCGAAGATCGGGACGCGGTGCGGGCGCAGCTCAGGTTGTCCTCCCCAACCTTGCTGTCCGTCGGCAACCTGGTCGAGCGTAAACGCCACCACCTCGCCATCGAGGCGATGACGCACCTGCCGGAATGGCGGTTGCTCGTGGTGGGAGACGGCCCTGAACGGTCCCGGCTCGCGGCGTTGACGGCAAAGCTGGGACTGGAGGACAGGGTCAGCCTGGTCGGCGCCCATCCACATGCGGCCCTCCGGCGCTTCTACGGGGCCGCAGACATGCTGATCCTGGCGTCCAGCCGTGAAGGTTGGGCCAACGTGTTGCTGGAGTCGATGGCGTGCGGAAGTCCCGTGGTGGCCAGCGACATTCCCGGTAATGATGAAGTGGTCCAGACCCGGGCCGCCGGGTTGATTGCCGGGCGCAACACGGCGGAAGGATTTGCCGATGCGGTACGGTCTTTGTGGGCCGACCCGCCAGGGCGGGACCAGGTTCGCGCCTATGCGGAAAATTTTAGTTGGAAGGCCACCAGCATCGGCCAAATGGACGTGTTCGCAGCGGCATCTAAGCGGTTTGCAGCGGCGACGAACTGACAGGATAGGCTCTTGGGCCGGGCGTCGGCTGTGTTAGCCTCTGCAGCATGGATATTCGTAACACCGACGCCATCATTATCGGGGCGGGAATCGCTGGCGCGACCGTCGCCGCGCATCTCTCAGCTGATCACCGGGTTGTCCTCGTCGAAGCGGAAGAGGCAGCGGGCTATCATAGCACCGGACGATCGGCAGCGATCTGGATCCTCAACTATGGCCCGCCGGATGTAAGGGCCCTCACTGGCCTGTCGCGACCCTTCTTCGAGCAGCCCTCAGCCGGCTTCGCAGACGCCCCGATCCTTGCCCACCGGCCGGTGGTGTTCCTGGCCCCGTCAGACCAGCGCGACCATCTCGCGCGGCTGATCGCCGAAGGCACCGGTCTGCGGGAGATCTCGGTGGGAGAACTCACCCGCCTGATCCCGGCGCTCCGGCCGGGTTATGCCAGCATGGGTGCGATCGAGGACGACGCGTTCGACATGGATGTCGCCGCCCTGCACCAGGGCTTTCTTCGGCAGATGCGCGCCAATGACGGACACCTGGCGCTGCGGAGCCGCACAGGCCGGATCGAGCGTCGGCAGGGATGTTGGCATGTTCAAACCACTGACGGTGCCGCCTATGCCGCTCCCGTCGTCATCAACGCCGCCGGCGCCTGGGGAGATGAGGTGGCCGCGCAGGCCGGCGTGAAGCCGATCGGGCTGGTGGCGAAGCGCCGGACCGGCTGCGTCATTGCACCTGACCCCTATGTCGTGCGTGACTGGCCGATGATCAACGACGTCGACCACACCTGGTATGTAAGGCCCGAAGCCCGCACCAAGCTGATGGTCAGCCCGGCGGATGAAACCGATATCCATGCCCACGACGTGCAACCCGATGAATTCGACGTGGCCCTCGCGATCGATCGCATGCAGCAGGCTCTGGACATCGAGGTTCGCCGGATCGAGCACAGCTGGGCCGGACTGCGCACCTTCTCACCCGACCGGAGCCTCGCCTTCGGCTGGGATGCCGAGGCCACCGGCTTTTTCTGGTGCGTCGGACAGGGCGGCTACGGCATCCAGACCTCGCCGGCCGCCGGGCAGCTGGTGGCCGATCTTGTCTCTGGCCGAGACCCTGGCCCGGCCGCAGGCATCCTCGCCGCGATCGACCCCGGACGCTTCAACCGGCCGCAGAGCTGAGGGCATGACAGCGCAGGTCTCGCTGTTGCACCGGACAGTCTATCATTATGACCGTCCCGTGCAGCTGGGGCCGCAGTGGATCCGGTTGTGCCCGATGCCGGCCCCGGGCCGCGCTCCCCCCGCCTTCACCCTTCGGATCGAGCCAGCCCCGCTGACCCTGCATTGGCTCAACGACGTTCTTGGCAATGCGACCGCACGGATGACCTTGGGAGGGCGCCTTGAGGCGCTCTCCATCGAGGTGGGGCTGCAGCTCGACCTGACGGCGCGCAATCCGTTCGACTTCGTGCTCGACCCGTCCTGCACCACGTGGCCGTTCACCTATGATGCGCAGGATGCAGCGGCGCTGCACCTGTTCCTCGCCGCCGAGCCCGCCGGGCCGTTGCTGCAGGCCATGCGGGACCAGACGCCTGAACAGGCAGAGACCGTGTCACTGCTGCTGTCGATTGGCGCATCCGTCTGCCGTACGGTCGAGTACATCGTCCGGATGGAGCCTGGTGTCTGGTCACCCGAACAAACCCTGCAAGCTCGGACAGGCTCCTGCCGCGACTCGGCTTGGCTTCTGGTTCAGCTGCTCCGCCTGCATGGCATCGCCGGGCGGTTCGTATCTGGCTACCTGGTCCAGACCCCGGACGATGACTCCGAGAATGCGGAACTGCACGCCTGGGCCGAAGCCTATTTGCCCGGTGCAGGTTGGATCGGCATCGACGCAACCTCGGGCCTGCTCACCGCTGCCGGCCATATCGCACTTGCGGCGGCCCCTGAGCCTGACCGTGCGGCACCGCTGCAAGGGACTGTCGAGCCCTGCACCGTGCACCTCGAGACCAGCATGTCCGTCCGTCGGCTTGCGCCGTGACTGCCCCGGGCATCGACGAGATGGTGACGGGACAGGGCGGCGTCTGGCCGCATTGGCGGGGCATTCTCGGTACATTGTCGAGCCTTGGCGAAGACGCGGTAGCAGAACGGGCCCGCCGACTCGAACTGGCGGTCTATGAGGAGGCAAATGCCCCGGCTTGGCATTGCGATCTGCTGCCGCTTCCCCTGACGTCATCCGAAGCTGCTGCACTGGAAGCCGGGTTGATTCAGCGGGCAGACCTCATCGAGCGCGTGTTGGCCGATATTTATGGGCCACAGGATCTTCTCGAGCAGGGCAGGCTGCCGCCTGAGCTGCTTTATGCCAATCCGGATTATCAACGAGCTTGCCGGGCGCACACGCAGGCTCGTCCCACTCGCCACCTGCAAGCCTATGCCGCAGACCTGGTGCGTGGCCCTGACCGGCAGTGGACGGTTGTAGCCGACCGGACCAGCGGATGTCCCGGCATCGGCTATGCCCGGGAAAGCCGCCGGCTGCTGGCCCGCATCATCCCAGAACTTTTTCGGACGGGTGAGGTCCGGCAGCTGCGCCCGTTCTTTGAGGAATGGCAGGAGACCCTGTTGCGGCTTGGCCACCGTGCCGATGGGCGACCCACCGTGGTCGCCCTGCTCACACGCGGCCCGGAGGATCCACACTGGGCAGATCATCTCGCCTTATCCCGTGATCTCGCCTGTGCGCTGGTGGAAGCGCGTGATCTCACCGTCCGCAGCGGCACATTGTTCATCAAGACGCTGCAGGGATTGCAACCGGTCGATGTACTGCTCCGCCGTGTGCCGGGCTCTGAGCTGGATCCGCTGGAGCTTCCCGGTGTTTCAGGCGTCACAGGGTTGCTGGATGTCGAACGCGCGGGTCGCGTTCGGATCGCGAACCATCCTGGCGCCGCAGTCATAGAAGCACCAGGCTTCATGGAGGTGCTCCCGAACTTAGCCAGGCACCTGCTGTGCGGCTCCTTGCTGCTGCCGTCGGCAGACCCCGGTACCGAGACACTTTCTCCTTCGGTCGGACCATGCATCGGCCAGGGACAGATGACGGCCGAACCGATCATCCTGCGAATGTTCCTCATGCACGACGGAGCAGAGTGGCGGATGATGCAGGGGGGCGTCGCCAGGGTCCTCAGGACCGGGGACGCGATCACTGAGCCTTGGCCGAAAGGTGTTCTTCTGAAGGATGTTTGGGTGATGCGGGAAGAAAGCGGCCTGATCCGGGGGCCAGAACCGGCTCTGCAAGCCGCCCTCGATATCCGGCGCATCGCGACCGACATGCCGAGCCGGA
>Ga0160427_10002112_pt1 | contig 12092 bp, 19 predicted proteins | sample SolpanmetagenomL_FD_108194 | JGI IMG/M metagenome (GOLD analysis project Ga0160427, IMG submission 108194) | Solar panel surface microbial communities from Lawrence Berkeley National Laboratory, California, USA - L | ecosystem: Engineered > Built environment > Solar panel > Unclassified ...
CAGCCTTTCGACCAAAGACCGCGCCAGAAGTCAGCCCTGAACCTCCTGGGTAGTTCTCGTAGAAAAGCTAAGGGACCGTTAAACAAGCCGCACAAAAGAGCTCAAACGGTTACTCACGCCTCCAACCATCTCGCCTGCCGCATAAAGGCCTGGGATCGGCTCATCTGTCACCTGAGATATTACAGCTGATGTTTCAGGATTGATCTTCAATCCGCCGAAAGTGAAGGTGATACCGCAAGTGATCTTGACAGCAAGATAGGGACCTTTGACGATTGGAAGTGCCCAGTTGGTTTTATCGAGACGCAATCCATTCTTGAAAGACTTTGTCGACAGGCCATCCTTTACGGAAGGATCGAACTTCTTATCCGGATACTCTGCTCGATGAGCTTTAACAGCCTCGTTGTATTCTTTGATCGACTGCATGAAGCGCGCAGGATTTATGAGACCCTTCTTCTCCATCTTCTCTCCCAACTCCTCCACGGTATCAGCTTTGATCTTTTCGACAACGTCGTCCGAGTACTCCTCCTGCCGGAGCCACTTCGCTCCATCGGCGTCCCAGATCTGAAATGCAATCGCATTGGGCTGCTTGAGAATTTCTCTGCCGAACTTGGCGTATGTGAAATTCCTCATGTCAATCCCCTCATCAACAAAGCGGTCTCCGTCAGCATTGTACATCAGGCCAAGCGGGTACCCTGACTTGGTAAACTGGTTAGTGAGCACTTGATCACCTGCTTCGACTGGAGCCGCTGCATCCCAGCAGGTGCTGTGACACGTGGACCAACCGCCTGCCGGTTTGGCGCCTAGATCGTCTATGGCGATGTTGAGTAGGTCACCTGTGTTATAAGCTGTGCAGCCGTCAGGATATGCGTATAGTCTTGAGATTACAAAACCTACGAGTCCCGCGAACGTAGGCAAGGTCCCAGCCAGGGCCGAGGTACTGAGCACGCATTTTTGGGTTACTTTCGAAACCTCCCGCCGCGAGGATGATACCGCCACGGGCAAGTACGTCATAGCTGGTGCCATCCTTCCTGCGCACAGTAACACCGCAGACTTCTCCAGAGTCACGCTTGAGTATCTTGACCACAGGAGACTCGTACCTCGTCTCGACACCCTTCTTCACGGCGTTGGATTGGTGCTGCTGAGTCAAGCCTTTGCCGCCGTCTTGCACCGCTAGAACCATGCCTCCCCAGAATCTCTGACGGCCGTCAATCTCATACGCTTGTCGGTTGAACGAGAGAACGAATTTGATACCATTTTTTGCAAGCCATTTGGTGGTCGCGCGTGACTCGCTGATCAAAGCCTTGGAGAGGGCGGGATCACTGCGGCCACTGGTGACTTTCTTCAGATCTCGCATAAAGTCGTCTTCTGTGTACGGCTCCATGTCGATCTTATCTGCCATGTCGGGTGTCACGTTGTGTACGAGAGGCAGAACATCCTGCAAGCCCTCGAAACATGTGCGGTACGCGCCAGCTGTGCTTGGATTCTGTCAAAACCACCCTCCGCAACAGCGACGCAAACGACTTACAATGTTGTGTTGCCTCCAGCCCACGACTCTGGAGCCTTCTCGAGGAGTAGCACATGAGCAGCACCGCTCTCTTTTGCGGACACTGCGGCCGAGAAGCCTGCGTTCCCACTCCCGACTACGATCACATCATATGTTTCAGCAGGCATTCTGTCAGTTTCTCACACGAGCGCGGACAAGACGAGAGCCAAAATGTTGCGTTGGGACTTGGGAGACGCCGCGACAACCCCGTGCAAGCGACGCCCGGCGCCCGCCACCCCGAGACGGCGAAGCTTGACGCGCTCAAGCTCCCGCCGAAATCTCGAGTCACCACGAGCCGAAGACCTGCCGCAGCGGGGCTCAATGCTTGTTCCTGTGGGGTCAAGCCTTCACACCTTAAAATTACATCTAGCTTGAAAAGCCTCCGGTTTTGCTCGGACTTCACCAACAGCCGACGTATGCCGCTCGAGACAGATCCCCTTCAAGAGCTTTGCCTGTCCCTCCCCCTGCGACATTAACCAACCCGTGCATCTTTCATCGTGTCACATCATGGCAGAAGTGAAGTCGGATTACGCAGACGCGCAACCCGTCGAGGACCTCTATCATAGCGAGTCTTTGGACGATCGCGTGCACTTCACTGAAGCAGAAGAGAAGGCTGTCATCAGGAAGCTTGACTGGCGCCTGTTGCCGTTCGTCCTCCTCCTCTACACGCTGTCGATTCTTGACCGCTCGAACTTGGGTACAACAAATCTCAATACACCCCGTGACACACTACTGACTGCGACAAGGAAATGCAAAACTTGCCGGAATGGCGAAAGACATCGATCTAGGTGGACTACGCTATAACTGGCTAGGGACTATATTCTACATCGCCTGTCAGTATGTTAGCGACCTCCTAAAATGTAGGCTGACTCCCGGGTCTCAGACATTTTATTCCAGCCGGCAATCATCGGCTGGAAGCAGTTTCCCGCTCACCGATGGGCTACATTCGTCGTCTTCTACTGGGGCGTGATTGCAACAGTCCAGGCAGCCGCCACGTCGTGGGCTGGGTTGATGGTCTTGCGCTTCTTGCTTGGAACATGTAAGTTTTGTCCACGCCGCCGGTAATGGGGTCTGTACCTGACGCTGCCGATAACAAAAAGCGGAGAGCATGTTTGGTCCAGGGGTACCTCTCTACCTTTCGTTTTTCTATCCGCGTGAAAAGGTGGGCTTTCGCCAAGGGGTCTTCGTCTCGGGGGCGGCTCTGGCAAACGCCTACGGAAGTGCGCTTGCGTACGGCATTACGCAGATCAAGGGCACCCTAGCGCCTTGGAAAATTCTTTTCCTCATCGAAGGTCTTCCTGTAAGTTGATGGAGCATATACTCGCCCCCCCTTTTCTAAGGATCTAGTGGGACCCGGTTTTCTGACAAAACATACAACTTCTAGACCATCTGCGTAGCTGCGGCAGCCTGGTTCATTCTACCAGACTCGATCGTGGCTGCTAAATTTCTCAGCCCACGCGAGAAGCAGATCGCCACCAGCTTCGTCGGTCGTCATCAAACCGTCGATTCGGAGCACTCGAAGGGCATCCAGGTCCGCGAACTTCTGCAAGCCTTCAAGGACCCGAAGACCTACCTGCCCGGCATCATGTACTTCTCCGTCAACGTGTCGTTTGCCTCGCTGCCGCTCTTCATCCCGACCATCATTTCAGAGATCGGCGCTTTCACCACCATCGAGTCGCAAGGGCTCAGCGCGCCGCCCTACGTCCTGGTCTTCTTCACGATCCTGCTCGCGTCGTATTTCTCCGACAAGTGCCGTCTGCGAGGGCCCTTCATCACAGTTGCCTCGCTTGTCGCCGCCGTGGGGTTCATCTTGTTGGCGACCACTGAGGGCAAGGTTGCGAGGTATCTCGGGGTGTTCCTGGCGGTGCAAATATTCGTCTGTGTAAGCTTGTTGCTGGCATGGACGTCGAACATGCACGCAACCGAGAGCAAGAGGGCAGGTGGGTACGTGGTCTTGGGTTTTCTGGGCCAATGTGGGCCGCTGCTTGGGTGAGTGATGATTGCACGATCTTTCAAAAGGTCGAGTTTATAATGACGCGCTAATCTCTGACGACACCAGCACCAACGTCTTCCCTGCCAAGGAACGACCGTACTACCGCAAGGGCATGTGGATCTCCTGCGCCTTCTGCCTTTTGGTGACGGCTTGCTCAATCACCTTGTCGCTCATCCTGCGCTGGGAGAATAGCAAGATGGAGGCCGACGGCTCTTACAACCACGAAGAAGAACTGGGCGAGATGCGCGATGCCCCGAACTTTGATAGCCGCACCATTCGCAAATACAAGTATATCCTTTGAGTCTGCCGAGGCGTGTAACAGCCGGGATGTCGTGTATGTAGGCTTTCTTGACGCTGTTGGCATATCTATCCTTTCTTTCTGCGAAAATACATATGCTGTGCAACTTGAGGTGCATTCACGATTCCTAAGCGAGCATCCACAGCCGACAGCAAACTGTCATGCGCAGGCCGCTCCAATATGATCCTGGCACCCCGGGCGATTGGCTCTGCTGGACCGGAAAACCCTTTGGGGCATGGCCAACGAGCGGCCATCCCAGTCTCCTCTTGCGTCGAGACACTCAAATGAGGGGGTCTCTTTCGATGCGTCTTGTGGAGACTTGTGGCAGACCGTCATTAGTGTCGCCGGTGGCGACCAGGAAGGACGGACGGACGTCTGCATCTCGATATCCTCTCCTCACTTCATCAACTGAGGTACACTTGCCTTTGGCACAGCAGGCTTGGCTCTTCAAATACATAGATTCCTGCAAAGACCACTGTCTCGACAGCCAAGCGTCCTCAACGTACAAAATCATCCTCAAGCAACGCCTGTCAGGCACATGGATGGCCGAAGATCACTCAGCTTGCCGGGGTGATTAAAGTTCACATGAAGTTGCCTGCTGGAATCGACGTCTCGAGCAAAAGACTTCCCCTTTAGTAGTCATAGCGCCATCCTTCTCTACTGTATCTCGAGGGTTTGATCAGATTGGTTAAATAGTTAATGTGTCACTCTCTGTAGCAAAAAAACCCACATTTTTTCGCAGCCATCATCAAACCCGTAATGCAGAATCCCATCATGATCATGAACAAACCGAGTTGCCAACAAGTTTGAAAGAAAAGCTCCAGGGGTATCTAAAAGGGGGCGCGCGCGTCTACCAAATGAACAATCACGACTAAATCATCATCGGGGGAAACCCGAAACCCCCCACTGCCACCTCCACCCGCAAAACACATGACGTTCGCACAAACTCGTCGGGCGCCGAGCCCACCGTCTCGTGACGTGCAGCAGTTCCCTCACTCGCCCGCTCTTCCCGCCTCACGCATACAGCTCCAAGCCCGAGCCCGGCCCGCCGTCGCCCTTGTTGCTCAACCTCGCGCACAGGCCCAGGAAGACCACCGTCTCGGTGGCTGCCAGGTAGTTCAGCGAGCCCAGCAACGTCTTCAGGTGTTTCGAGAAGCTTGCTTCGAATTTGTCCAGGTCGTCGACCAGGCGGGCGAGTTTCGCTGGGTCTATTGCCGCCGCCGCCGCCGCCGTGGCTGCTTCTGGCGTTGCTCCGGTTTGCGTGTCGGCCGCCGCGAGGTGCCGGGAGAAGGTGGTTGTGTATTTTGCAAAGTGCGTGCATGTGTTCATGATGCGTGAGTTGATCTGTTTGATACGCGGGTTAGTTGGCGTCAGAAGCAGGGCGAGGGCCATTCGAGGGCGTACCTTGAGCAAGCGCGCATTCGTCAGCATGCACTCCTTCAAACACGTAGCCAGGAAATCGATGTGGTCTTGCATGAGCTCGTCGACCGTGCGTTTGGGCGCGCCCGTCTTGCCCGTCGCTAAACCGCCGCCGCTGTCCCCTCCCTCGCTTAGTCTCGCCATGAAAGCCTGCCAGTTCGGCTCGATGACTTCGGAGGTGCTGAAGTACATCAGCTGCTGCACAAAGTCCAGCATGCGTGAGCGTAGTGTCCACGCACGGCGTTTCCAGTGCTCGATGCGCCGGTCGCCGCTGCGCCGTTGCCAGACGGGCAGCTTGGCATGCTCGGCCCATGAGGCGACGAGAAGGGTCTCAAGATGCCGCAGTGAGAGCAGGTAGCGGAAGAGTAGTTGGTAGCGGATCAGAGTGACGCGGCTGACAACGAGAGAAAGTGGAAAGGGCACGGCGTAGTCCAGGACTAATGCCTCAAAGCCGCTGATGTCTTTGTCGTCGCTGTTTGTCGACATGGGGTTCGCAAGCACGCTGTTCATGTTGTTGTTCCCCGAGTCCGAGTCTATGCCCGTCACATTGACGACGCGCATGAGCCATGTTGTCAGACCCATTTCGTTGATCTGCACGCGTACATCCTCCTTGAAGGGATCTTCGGCCGCCACACTGCCCGGCTGACGGAGTACAATGTCGAGCAGGGATTGCAATTTGCCTACGTTGACGCCGCGCGCGGGTTTCCGCAGCTCGCTTGCCGATAGCCCGAGGAAATGCGTGAAGAAATCGCTGCGGTCAAGAAAGAAGTAGTGTTTTAGGCTGCGCAGGCGCGCGGGTAATGCATGGGTTGTGAGAAGGAGATTGAGCAACGAGGCGTTGGCGTGGGCATAGGCTGAATGGATGTTTTCGAGGAAGAGCGGGTCGGAGAATGATGAAGGCGCAGATGTCGCGGCCGAGTCGTGCGTGTCAATGCCGCCGCACTCGCGCACGACGTTGAGGTACTTGCCCGCTAGAAGAACTTTCTCCTGCACTGCAGCGAGTTGCGGAGGCACATCCGACTCGCGGATCGTGTAGCGTTTTTCCCAGTACTCATCTGTGTAGTCTTGCTCAAGACCTTCGCGACGGATGCTTCTTTGTTCTTTTATAAGGAATTCGGAGTGTGGATCCTTGATACCGCCGTGATGTAACCATTCATTTAACATCTTCATGTACGGCCGGCTAGCGTCGCGAAGAAGTGACGAGAGGAGATGTTTAGCAGCAGGGTCGCCAGACATGGTTGACAGTCTCTTCGATATCAATCCTAAGACAGCACCTCCTTTGCAGACCTTGCGCTCGTTCCCCGCAGTAGTGGCCCCTTCGCGCAGCGACTCAATGATATTCTCAATATCATCCATATCGTCTAGTGAATCCACACCATCTTGTAGAAGCGCATTGTTCTTGAGGATCTCCTGCGCGAGAGCAAACAAGTGCCACAGTATTTGGCTGGTCGGTTTGATGTGCAAGTTCAGAACGTGTAGCGTAAAGCCTTCGTTTGTCAAAAACTCATGTTCTAGCTGGGCCACTAGAACCAGATGGTCCTTAAGAATCTTCCGTATCGCCGCGCAGAGCGCATGATTTACTGATCCAAACTCTTCCCTGCTCTGTACTTCAATAAATGCCTCCAGCGCAACGTAGTGTGTCGCCAAATTTAACATTGTAGAAGTCAAATCGCGCAAGCTCGGATCTAAGCCAGGGAGTAGACTGAACACTGGACCAGCCAGTCTATCCTTTTCTTCTCCGGGGTCATAGGCCTCCGCAAACCGGACGTACTGCCCTTCGATGCCCATAAAGACGAAGAGGAGGTCTTCAAGAATGACCGATTCTTGTTCTTGGAGTGACAAGTTGCGGAGCGGTGTAGGTTGTAATTCATCGGGTAGAAGAGAACTCAGAGGCGGTCGTGTGATGCGTGACGCAAGAGGCGCAGTGGTAATAGGCACAAGCGACGCTCGTGGTCGCCAAGAATCTGCTTGTTCGTCTTAAGAAGAGGTCCTCAGTTTTTGGAGAAGCGCGACCTCCATACCCAGAGAACCATGCCCGCTTCCTTTGCCTTTAGATCCATCCGCCCTCGCTCCGTCCCTACTCCTCGGTCCCGCGTCTCCCGTTCGCTCTTCCCTTGTTCTCTGCCGCTCGTAGCCCCTGGTACTTCTCTCCGTGTGGACCAAAGGGCTCGTGTTCGTGGAGGTGTTTGTGCCGTAACCACTCGTTGGTCTGCCCTTTGCGCGGTCGTGATTCATAATTCGTGAGGGGTTGCTTCGTTCTCGACGTGTCACATCAGTTGTGAGAGTTGTCCGCTCGCGCACGACGGTAGAGAGGTCACGAGCTTGGAAGGAGGCAGACATGTCAGGGAGTGTCTGTCTGTGTGCGGATCCATGGGCGTTGTTGGTTTGGTCAAGGGAGTGTATATAGAGTACAGAAGTGATGCAACGCGACGTGTCGAGCGGAAAGGGTCAAGACAAGACTTGGCATTGAGCGGAAAAGTCCGCGCTCCGGGGTTGTTTGATGGACCGGACTGGACGGCGACGATGATGAATGAACGAGCTGCCTGATACTTACTTGCTACACCCTTCCGCAACCTGTGTTTCTTCCACCGCTCTGCGTATTCAAATCACAGCTTCTCGACTGCGACTAAGGCTTGATCGTGCTCTAATATAGCTCTGCAAGTCCCAACTGACCCGAACTCTGCCCAAAAACACACGACACAAGCATGTTCATTGCAAGATCAGAATATGGTAAGGACACAACCACCTCCCTGAGGCTGTAATACTACACCGACACTAACTCTTTCTCCTAGATCGCGGGATCAAGTAAGCTCTCCTCCGCCCGTCGCTCCGCCACACGGTCCATCCTAACCCCCGTGCGTACAGCACCTTCTCCCCCGAAGGCCGCCTCTTCCAAGTTGAATACTCCCTCGAAGCTATCAAGCTCGGTTCCACAGCAATAGGCGTAAACCACACCCTCTTACCCCACTCACTCACAACCCAGTTCTAAAGTACCTCCCTTCAGGTTGCCACATCGCACGGTGTACTTCTGGGCGTCGAAAAGCGCGTCACGTCGACGCTCCTTGAAGCCTCATCGGTCGAGAAGATAGTCGAAATCGACCGCCACATCGGATGCGCCATGTCAGGCCTACAAGCAGACGCGCGCTCGATGGTTGAGCACGCGCGCGTCGAGGCGCAGAGCCACGCGTTCCACTACGCCGAGCCGCTACGCGTCGAGAGCTGCACGCAGAGTATCTGCGACCTAGCGCTGCGGTTCGGCGAGGGTGCCGAGGGCGAGGAGAGCATCATGAGCCGGCCGTTCGGCGTTGCGTTGCTGATTGCAGGGTGGGACGAGGAGGGCCCCAGTCTGTACGTAACCCCAGTGCTCACCCGCCTGTGAGGATGCCCCCCGCGCACAGCGCTAACTGCTTGGCCAGATTCCACGCAGAGCCTTCGGGCACCTTCTACCGCTACGACGCCAAAGCCATCGGGTCCGGCAGCGAGGGCGCGCAGGCGGAGCTACAAAACGAATTCCACAAGTCACTGACGCTCGCCGAAGCCGAGGTCTTGGTGCTCAAGACGCTCAAGCAGGTCATGGAGGAAAAGCTCGACGCGAAGAACGTGCAGCTGGCCAGTGTGACAAAGGACAAGGGGTTCAGGATCTACGGGGATGAGGAGATGAAGGGGGTTGTGGAGAGGTTGCCTGCGAATTAGAGGTGATTGGAGGGGGGGGGGGGCTGCTGGCATGAAGTCGGGCGACGAAGAGCGCGCTGTAACGATATGAAAAGAACCATCATCGCGACAGCAAGATAGAGACAACCCCGTCCGTCCACGGAAGCGCACTGCTGAGAGCGCCCACGGCACGTGAATTCGTAGAGTGTGTATACGATGTCTTCCCAGGCGACACACACAATCGAATGAGAGATCCCCAGCTTCCTCTTCTTGCACGTCAGCCTGCTGCCCCACGCCATCAGAGAGTAAGATGCCCTTGCCGGTGGGCGGATGAGAGGTTGGACGGCGATGCTGAGTAAGCATCAAGGTGGGCTTGCTTGCAACGTCGCTTCTCCTCTTACATCAAACATGTCCAGTGCCCGGGCACGAGATTCGTACAGTCTTCGTGTTGAGCGCGGCATGTCGCGGCAGTCTCTTCTGGCGTGGGTGAGAGAGAAAATGAAGCTTCTGGAAACAATTGCTAGCGCGTCAACTATAGCTATCTACCTAGAGACTTGTAGAGTCTTGGGTAAGCAAGCAGACGGTCACTAAAACGACATGCAAACATCTACTGCAGCAGAAGTCCTCCTCCGCTTCACTGTTGGCCTGGGCTAAACATGCATGTTCGAGAAGCCGCATCAGCCAAACCAAGAAAGCATTGCAAATTCTCCAGGTCGGAACACTGCAGAAGTGTGATGTTTGTTACGCCTTCACCTGATCAAACACGCCTGTGTTTACGAAAAGACCGATCACAACATATCTAAATGTTCTACACCAAGCACCGTGAGACGCACTTGATTAAAGCCAACTTCACTCCTGACCTCTAGCGTTCTCAATTTCATCGTCTCTGCATCGTCTTCTGCTCCAACGCAATGCTCACTAAGACGGACGCAACCAAGATGTTTCTATCACGTTGTTTGTGGGTCTTCGACCTCTGTCTTCTGTCGTACTCTGTGTTCGACGTAATCATCTTCACTACGGCGCAGCTCGAGCACGAGCCCTCTCTCGTCGACTTGAACATGTCTGTATTTAGACTCTTGGTTGTCCCATTCCTCCTACACCTCGGCGTGTACACGCTGCAGCTTTTGTATCTGGTTTGGGCGAAGCATGTCTCGTGGAGTCGCCGGACGGAGCGTCATCTCGGAGAACGAGAACTCCGTCCGGCGGCATCGTTTCCGCTGGCAGCAGATGCAGCAAACCCGGAGCTTGACCTTGAAACACACTCGATTGTCGAGGATTACGACCTGGAGCCTGCAAAGCGTGGTCGTAATCGTGGTAAGAAGGAGTGTTCTCAAGCCTTTACGCAACACCAGGGCCTTGGAAACGAAGAGACGGTACTTCGTGCCCCCCTTAACGACCAGCCGCAGGAGCTTGAGGCACTTCCGCGGAGGTTGAGTGTGGTCCTCGGTCTATGGGCTGCATGGTTGGATGATGATGGGGGTGATGACGGTGGTGGGCTGGACTGGTGGCAGCCGCCTCGCTGGGACACGGGAAAGAGACGGGCGTTGTGACTGCGGGAGAGACCAGCGCGATGTGCAACAAGCCGCCGTTTGAATCATGACGTTGTGTTGTGGAATTGCTGTCATGATATGTGTTTCTTCTCATGAGGCGACTTCATAGAACCAAGATGAAGAGAAAGGAAAAAATCTCACAACCCTAAGAACGTCTTTCATCCAACCTCAACATAACCCAGAGGAGATTCTAGGCGTTTTCAGCGTTGATGTTGTCAGCTTAAGTACCAATCTTGCTGTGTCGATCCTCTACAATAGCCAAGCGGTCGTTTGTTTAGCTCTGTTCTCACTTTTGGTATCATTTGAGAACCCAGTTCGAGAGTTTCGCCTACAGTAAGTACTTGGGCACTCCTAGTCTGTCGCAGTGGCCAACCCAGCCTGCTGACGGTGGATGGAGTGCGTGTTGCTGAAAGACATAAAAAGTCGCGCCCCTAGTCGCGCCCTACAAGTACGATCTTCGAGGGCTCTCGTTTTCGATACAAATAAAAAACACACAATACACGACAACCCATCAGCACCACCCCGCATCCGCAATGCCCGCAATAATGGGCGACCCGGCGTCCGCCACCATCTACCGCGCAACCGGCGCCCCTCCATACCCGTCCCCTTCCTCGTCCGCACTGCCCCCCAGCGTGGCGCCTCTGCACATCACGCTGCGCGACGCCTCGCCCGCGACAATCCTGCCCGTGTCCTCGCTCTCGCAAGTGCCGCGCTCGCTCGCCGACTTCCTCTGCCAGGCCATGAACGCCGAGATCGACGCCGGCGACACCTACCCGATGCTGGAGCCCTTCCCGGCCGATGCGTTTGCGAAGTATTGGTTTGCCAACTTCGTGGCCGTCGCGGTCAGGGGCGACGTCGGCGGTGTTGGGGGGTTGGCGCAGATGGAGGGCGACGGGTGGGAGGGCAGGGTGCTGGGCACTTTCTACATCAAGCCGAACTACACGGGCAGGAGCAGTCATGTGTGCAACGCGGGGTTCTTGGTCATGAAGGAGGCGAGGGGGTTGGGCGTGGGGAGTCGACTAGGGAAGGCTTATGTGCAGTGGGCACCGGAACTGGTAGGTGCTTTGGCGCACTTGCATGAAACAAGGGAAAGTGCTCTGGGTGAGTGAGGGTTTTTGCTAACGTGGTGTGTGGTTGGTGACCTTAGGGGTACATTTACTCGGTCTTCAACCTGGTGTACGAGACGAATGTCGCGTCGCTCAAGATCTGGGACGGGCTGGGGTTCGAGCGCATCGGACGGGTCAAGATGTGCGGCAGGCTGAAGAGTTACGATCATCTGGTCGACGCTATCATATACGGCCGTGACCTCAGGCCCAAAGATGACGCGTAGGATGGATGGGTGATGATGATGAGGAATGTGCAACGAAGAAGCCGGTCCGCGAAGAATGAGAAGGAAGCCTAGCAGATTGGCTGCGGTGGTGATGATGATGACTGCTGCATCGATTCAAGCATCCGTGACATGTTGTTGTCGTTAGTGGATGAGCCTTGTCCGGGAAGAGACGATGGCTGCCAACATGAAACCAGACGCAGAAGCAAGGCGTGTATCTAGAGACCAACAGCAGCATCAGTATAGATGTTGTTTGCGTCAAGGTAAGTGCGTAAGTACGAATGAATTATTTCTCTTTCTCTCTCTCTCTC
>Ga0160427_10002113_pt1 | contig 12084 bp, 12 predicted proteins | sample SolpanmetagenomL_FD_108194 | JGI IMG/M metagenome (GOLD analysis project Ga0160427, IMG submission 108194) | Solar panel surface microbial communities from Lawrence Berkeley National Laboratory, California, USA - L | ecosystem: Engineered > Built environment > Solar panel > Unclassified ...
GTTGCGTACATATGCATGTAATGGCTTGCAAGGTCCAAACTGATGAGTCCCTGGAAGATGAGACTCCATCGAAGGAAAGCAGAAGCGAGGAACACAAGTAGGCAGGAAGTTGTGCAGCGATCGGTGACCATGTCCAGTACAGCGCCAAAGCGGGTCGATTCCTCAAAATGTCGCGCTGCCGCGCCGTCTAGAGCGTCTAGAAGGCATGACAGGCTGTAAAGAAATGAGCAGGTTCGAGGGTGAAGGGGCATATAGTAAAGGGAGGCGATTGCGAGGACGACACGTGAATAGCCTGTCTAATGTGTCAGCAGCGGATTCTTCAACGTTCGACAGTGTTGAATACCGATCAAATTTGGAATGAACAGGAATATGTTCTCTTTCAGTGCTGGGGGGGACTGAGAATCTTCGACAGGGTTGCCGTCTCGCTCTTGTAGCGTATTGCTCGCCATAGCAGGCCTACTAGCTGTGGACATGAACAGGGTGGGGTCCCTGTGCCTTGCGCTTTGGTGTCGAATCTAGTTTGGGTTGAATCCGGCTCGAGCTTCGCGCACGCTGTAGCTAGCGAACGGGGATTGCAGCAGATGGCGCGTATTGAGCCTTTGCTGCGCTTCTCGGTCCTATGTCGTGATATGTAAGCCTGTAGGTTTGTGGGAGTAGTGATGAGAACTGCACTTCGCAAATCGCAATACTGTGAACTGTGGAGGTGCAGCAGCAGCAACCTGCAGCGCCGGGAGATTGCCCGCACTGCGCCAAGCAGCATACCACCAAAACAGGGTCCACATGCACACAGTACATACGCCTTCTCAATTGAGGCATAGCGCCATTCTTTGAAACTCCTCACGTTGTAATACCTAAAGGCCTAAAAGGCATGTTGATAACAGATACATACTGAGAATCACTCAGTTTGTTGGTAGACAGTAGAATCTCGCTCTCCATTTTCTTCGGCTGTTTTACGATAATATTTATATCTAGTAGGAGAGGAATCGGAAAGAGCTAGTGCCTTGGAGTTTGAGAACGTAGAGGTGATAGCGAATATTGGAAGCTCTGATGAGAGTTGGCAGGAGAGAATGAGAATTCACAAAGGTAGCAGCTCACGGAGAAGGAAGTCACTTTTGGCTGTGGTCACAGCAGCCTTTGTGAGACACGGTCAGCAATCATCAACCCACATGCACGTACTGGTTGACTGGTCATTGTAAGATTGTGTACAAGCCTTTGCCTTCGTCGAGTAAGCAGGCTTCTTGCCCGGAGATACTTCGTTCACTATGGCCACTGCCACACTGCCTTGAGGAACTTCGCAATGTTGACCTGCTTCCCTTTGATTTCTTCCATCCACGGATGATCCAACATCCGCCAGGGCGTGGCACGATTCGATGGATCGCGCTCGAGACTGTGTATCACAGATGATTAACAAGTTGCATGGAAGTTTAATAGGGGCCACGAAGAACAAACTGACCAACATTCGATAAAGTACTTAAACTGCGTGCTCCACTTGATGTTGTTTTCCGGTTCGTCCTTGAGCTTCGGTACTGGCTGCCGTACAATGTACGTAATCATTTCCAACATGCCGGCCTTTGGTTGTGTTTCGGTACCGTCGGCCGGAAAAGGAAAACGATGTTGTGCAACTTCAAGTATGGTAACGCCCAGGGACCACACGTCCGATGTGATGTTATAAGACTGGCCTGTGATACGCTCGGGCGCCATGTAGTAGGAGGTGCCGATGAAGGTGTCTGCATTTCCACCGGTGCCCGATTCCCCCGAGACGCCAAAGTCGCAGAGCTTGACTTGCCCGTTTCGACAGAGAAGGATGTTGGATGGTTTTATATCGCGGTGGATGATGCGACGGCCATGCAAGTATGTCAAGCCATGCAAGACGCCTTCTGCTACCTTGGCGAGCACCTTCTCGCCCGTACGCCCGCCGAGTTTGCGCACCTCGCGGTAGACGCCATCGAGAGAGCCGCCCTCGCAAAATTCCATGGCGATGGATACCGTGGAAGTTGAGTCGTCGACAAAGGCGCCATAATATCTACAGATATAGTCTGAGGCGCACGACTTGTTGAAGCTGAGTTCGCGAAGAATTTGCTTCTTTACGTCCGGATTGGGATCTGTTGTTATGATCTTGTGATGTATTAGATCACGGTTGCCAGAGAGTTGATCAACAGCTCACCTTCAAAGCAAACACTGTACTGCCACCTTGTAGCTTTGCCCGTGTGACCGCTCCTCCTGCTCCTTCTCCCAAACTTCCGAGCTCCTCGATCTTGTTTTCCCTACTCGCCGCCCTCCATCCTGAATCGTCCAGATCTTCAACATCCAGAGGTCTTCCCTTCTCAAGACTTAACTGAGCCAGATCGGGCAGCATCCCGATGCTTCCCTCTCTTGCCATACCAACCCCTCCATCGTAGCCGGCATTGGAATACTGTGAAATCGCAGATATAGGCTCACCGCTCCCAGTGTGTCGCAATGGTGGGTGAACGAATGGGCCTAGAGCCTGCTCCGAGACGTTCTCGCCTGAACTAGCGGATCTACTTTGCGCGCTTGCGTCGCTCGAGTTGCCAGTTTGTAACGTAGGCATCCTGAGAGGTGGTAATCGATGTGATTGCTGTATGTAGCTTGGTTCTTGATGCCCTGCGTTCCTGCCGCCTAAGGGTGGTGTCTCAAGTCGTAAAGAAGGTGGTGCAGGCCTGATGTGAGGCTGAAGGGCTTGAAACATTGGAACCGTCGCATTGCTGTCTACCGGCCGGACGTTTGGCGACGGAGGTATGTCTAATCCCAAGCGAGGTGTTCTATTACCGCTGCTCTGTCGACCGCCAGGGATAGGTGGCCTGAGAAGTGGTACCGAACCTGACATGATGCCGTCTTCGCTGAGCGAAATGTTCGAGCAGAGCTGTACTTCGTCCTTGAGTTTACTCCGGTGTGGATTGTAGGCCAAACCTCAAATGACGGCGAGCGCCGGAAGTTCTAGAAGTGAACGCGCAGACCGGATACGTGACAGTCAGGCAGTCGTTTCCAAGGATATTTGGCAAGGTGTTTCACAGATAGTGTCGAGGCTTGTGACACTGCGCCTTTGCAGCCTTCGGTCACGATGGGGGTTCCTGGTATATCGTGAGGATCCGGAACGTATAATGCTCCAATGCAAGCAACAAAGAAAGTGATGTGAGACTGCTGGCTGCAACAATGCTTCGACATTGAAGGTGACTGACCATGGCTTGGCCTCGGCCTTACTGCTCCGCCATACAAAACGGGCGAATGTCATGGAGCAAGAATTGATCACATGACCAAGTCATCAACGCTTCAACCCAAGTCTAGGATGAGCGGTGCAAGAGTAGGTTCTTGAGCAGAAAGACTTGGGGATCACAGCGCATGCAATATTAAGTCGACTTGACGGGTTCGTCTCGAAGGTCCTTCTCTGCATGCGGGAGAAGCATACTGCCAACGGCCGTTATTCCCGTTTCGCAGAATTTCGTTTCACTTCGCCTTAGAAAAACTCTTGAGGACAAGGCCGATTTCCTCACACTATAAGACATCTTGATAACGAGGCGATATATGGCTTTAACATTTCCCATGGAGGAACACGAGCCGTCTTCAGAGTCGGAATCAAGTTCAACAAGTCGCCATGATGATCTGGAGCTAGAGCGTAATGGTTCTGGCACCAGAAAGAGGCGCAAGCTGTCTTATGACGGCGACGTGCTTCCTCCAACGTTGTCCAGAATCAAAAAAACAAAAGCCGCAGTCAAAGCGGTATTGATTCCCGAGACGATCACATCGAAGCCATCCTCTATCGTGAAGGATTTCACGGCTCTCAAGGTTGCGCCATGGCTTGTAGGATCCTTAGCTGCCATGGCCATCCAAAGACCAACAGGCATCCAATCGGGTTGCATACCTGAGATTCTCGCAGGAAGAGATTGCATTGGAGGAAGTCGAACTGGTTCCGGAAAGACTGTCGCCTTTGCTGTGCCCATTTTGCAAAAATGGGCGCAAGATCCTGTAGGCATATATGCAGTAGTCTTGACACCGACGAGGTAAGAAGCATGCAACAGGTGTAATCCAGCTTATACTAACAATCCTTAGAGAGTTAGCTCTGCAGATCTTCGAGCAGTTCAAGGCGATTGCTGCACCACAATCCTTGAAAGCAGTCTTGATTACTGGAGGTGCTGATATGAGAGCCCAAGCCCTGGCGCTCTCGCAGCGTCCGCATGTTGTGATTGCAACACCCGGAAGACTTGCTGATCACATCAACACGTCAGGAGAAGATACTGTCTGCGGCCTGCGTCGAGCTTGTTTCGTAGTCCTTGATGAGGCGGATCGCCTACTTGCAGCTGGTCACGGGAGTATGCTTCCCGACGTGGAGACTTGTCTGTCAGCCCTTCCACCATCCACAGAACGGCAAACGTGTCTGTTCACCGCAACAGTAACGCCTGAAGTTCGTGCTTTGAAGGAGATTAAGCGGCCAGCCGGGCGGCCCGAGGTCTTTGTATGTGAAGTTGACACGGATGTCCTTGCCGTTCCGCAAACCCTTGACCAGCAATACCTCCAAGTGCCCGTCACGCAGCGAGAGTCATATCTACATATCCTCTTGCTCACAGCGAGCAACGTCGACAAGTCTACCATCATTTTCTGCAACCGCACTACCACTGCCACCTTGCTGGAACACATGCTCCGACTTCTCGACCATAGGGTAACTTCGTTGCACTCCGGGCTTCCTCAGTCAGAACGAATCGCAAACCTTGGCCGATTCCGCGCAAGGGCAGCGAGAATTCTTGTGGCCACTGACGTGGCGGCGCGGGGATTGGACATCCCGGAGGTTGGGCTGGTCATCAACTACGACGTCCCTCGTGATCCGGATGACTACATTCACCGTGTTGGTCGTACAGCGCGTGCTGGAAGGCACGGCGACAGTATCACTATGATCGGACAACGCGATGTTGAGTTGGTTTTGGCGATTGAGGCTCGCGTTGGAAAGGCCCTGAGAGAGTACGCCGAGGAGGGGGTTAACATAGAGACGAGGGTCATCCGTGAGGGACTCAAGAAGGTGGGAGAGAAGAAACGCGAGGCATTGCTACAGATTGAGGAGGGCAGGAGCGTGACCGGCAAACGCAAGACTGGGCCGGTGCGGAAATCAAAATAGACAAATGTTGTGCAGAGCGAGGTACCTGTCACCAGTCGAGGTCTTGAGGATGCAGCCTTTCAGTCGGACCCATCATCGACAAGCAAGTTGTTTGTGCAGCATACATAGGGACCAAACAGACACCACACACACGGTGGAGCATGGTGATACGAATATTGATGCTCCACTGCGTATGTTGTGTCTGTGACGCGTCGCAAGTGCAAACACAACCTCCTTTTTACTTACCCCTGAGGCTCAGCGTACAGTAACTTTCTCTCTCTCTCTCTCGTCAACAACGGCCCTCGACAACGTCCCCGGCCCGTCACACCGAGCGCACACGAGAACTGCGTTGCTCCGCGCTTGTGCTGGGGATGGGATGAGTTGGGGGCTTGGGTCTGCCTCATTGTTCTCGGACGGGCAATAATGATATCGATACACACCCAGGAAGAAAGAAATACCGCCTGGCGTCACCCGGTTCTTGTGGCGCCAGCGGCTACAGTAAGCTCACTCGAGATGGGCCAACAATAGCAATACTCCACCAGCACAACCAGCACAGCGAGCACATCCAAGTAAAACCTAGGTCTCCCCCATAAAGCTCCGTGATCGTCTGGAAGGCTCCCTCCCTCCCGGGCCCGGGTTGCGTGGTCGTCGACTCGGCTCACCTCAACCTGTGTTTCATGCTGGCTTTGTGTGGATGCTCCTCCCCGCCCGTTGTCACTGCTGCAGCATGCAGTCAACGCGTTTCTCCATCACAAACAAATAAATAAATACTCTTCCTCTCTTCTCCCTTCAGTTCTTTCACGTCTCTCTCCTCCATCTCCTCTATCGTCTTCAATTTTCTCTCCCTCACTCATTCCCTCACCAAAATAGAAAGACTCTCCTTAACCGCCAACCAGCAATGCAGTACTCTACCCTCCTCGCCTCCCTGACCGCTGCTGCTTCTGCTCAGAACGCAACTCTTTCTCCAGTCGCGACCACCGAGACAATCTACAGCACAGATGTCATCACCATCACCTCTTGCGCTTCCACTATCACCAACTGCCCGGCGTCTGCAACTACAATCGTTACTGCTGTCTCTGCAGCCTCAACCTCAGAGTACACCCTCTACCCGGTGACCGAGACTATCTACAGCACCGACGTCATCACTATCACTTCGTGCGCCCCGACCGTCACCGACTGCCCTCTCAGGGCCAACATGACAACGTCTTCTGTTGTCGGCTCCGGCTTGAACGCTACTACCTCTCACTTCCCTTCTCCTGTCACCATCACAACTACCTATCCAGTCTCGACTACCACATATCTCTGCCCAACCAGCTCCACCGGCTTCCCCGGCTACTCCGACGCCACAACCAGCATCGCTCCTTTCAAGACTACTCCCCCTCCTACTGGTCCTTCCGCCACCTCAAGCTGGAGGTCCAGCGCGTCCGAATCCGTCTCCAGCGCGTCCGCATCGGTTAGTAGCGTCGTTTCGAGCCTAAGCCATGCGTCCGCTTCCGCATCTTCGGCCATCGCTTCTGCGAGCAGCGCCCTCGCATCGGCCTCTTCTGCTTCGCACAGCGCCGTTACGGCCTCCGCCACATCCGCTCTGGCATCCATATCATCCGCCTCAGCCTCCGTGGCGTCCGCCCTCGAATCTCTCAGCTCCGTAGCTTCGAGCGCGTCTTTGGCGTCTGCCAGCGCCTCATCTGCTGCGTCATCGGTCGCTTCTGCGTCCCGCAGTGTTGCCGAATGCACCGCATGCGTCACCGCCGCCCCCTCGGTATCTACCTCAACCAGCCTAGTTCTTAGCACCATCACCGCTGGCGGCAAAACTTACACCATCGCCGTTTCCGCTGCGCCGTCTATCAACTCCACTTCTAGCTGGGCCACCATCAAGCCGACGGTGAGTTCTACCGGATCTGGCCCTGCGCAGTATACAGGTGCTGCATCTGTTGTTCGTAGCTTTGCCGCAATTGGCGCGGCGCTGGGTGGAGTCGCTGCGTTTGCGGCCCTCTTGTGAACGGGCTCAATATGAGGGAATTGACTAGGAGCGACGCTTGTAAACGGCCGTGATGGGAGTTGTTCACATGATGAACTGTTTGGGAGCTGAAAATTGGACGTGGAAAAGAGGGCAAATCGACGAGCACGATCGTTTCTGCCCTGAGTCTCTGTTGGCATATACTATAAGAATAATAAACAGGACAAACAAATGAGTGTAAATTACGTCCCCGATCATGCTGTTGCTTGAGCCGCCTTTGACCTGCGTCCGAGTCAAGATGATCGTGCAGCGTGAACAGCAACGCGCCACAGCGAGGGAAGAGCGGCCATAAGACAGAGCACAACAAGATGTCGTTACTTGCAGGAATACCGACTTTGCTGCGGACTATAGCAGACACAATCTAGGGAGAAAACAGCCCATCGACCCTTTGTTCCGTCAGATTCTCTCTTGTCGTCCTGTGACCCAACAGAATCTGTAACCTTGGTCGTTGGCCTTCCTTCTACGCGTTTTATCGGTGGTTGATTTGCAGCAGCGGCTTAGGTTGAGGAAGAGTGATTCGGAAGAGTGATTCGGAAGAGTGTCTGGTTGCTGTCGTCGTCCCGTAGTACGAAGAAGGCGCGAGCGACGCAGTCCTTGCTCTCCAAGAGCTCGTCAAGCGCACTGCTGGCCAAGAGGCATAGCGCGTCTGCTGTCGTTGATCTCATGTAAGGTCATCACCCGCCGCACAGCACGATGGATCGAAGGCAGCATCTCTCGCACACGCCGTCAAGCATGGACGGACAAAATGATAATCCCTCCGTCCGTACTCGTTAGCGTGCCCTGCAGGGGGGTGGGTGGCTGCTTTGCTGACGAAAAGTATACTACCATTTAGCCCCCTACGACGACGCAGTCCGCTTCGAAAGCTGTGAGAGCCATAGCACTTGTGCGCGCAAAGCTCCTTGACTTACGACATCCGAAGCATCCTGCGACCTATGTGGATCCCTTCAAGTACCTGATCGCCATCACATCTGCCCTCTGTCGGCCTTGCTGGCCAGGTGCCCGCCCGCCAACCTCCTCCACATCCAACCGTGCCAACGCCCATCGCCGAAGGCCCTATGACATGCATTCTCTACGACAGTCGTTGCGACCGAAGCATCAGATCCTTATCCTGAAGTGCTATCCGAGGTTCCAGAAGAGTGCGGTCGAAGTGAAGCCGAACTCCAGCGAGCTGAGCTATCTGTTGTACTACGCGAGCACGCGGCGCCGCAAATTACAGAAAGTGGGTGATTTCTTGGTCGATAAGACAAAAAAGGATGTTTCAAGAGGCAAAGCAAAGTAGGTCAACCGTCAGGCAGGCATTGCTTTGACATGCGCCGACTGACTGGAACTTGTTTAGCAATGCGACTGTCACACTTCAGATCGTGAAGGCTCTCATTGACAAATGCCCTCGGGATCTAACTCTGTACGCTCATTCGATACTCGAAGTTATCACGACCATCCTGCGATCTCGCGATGTTAATCTCGTTGAAGAGTCGGTGCCGACTTTTGATGCATTCTGCACTCACTACATCTCAGCGACTCTCTCAGCCGACCACGACAACATACGCCAATTTGATGAGATCGTGCAGCTTTACTGCTCTTACGCTTCCAATGACCGTTCAGGAGAGTCGCGCATGGGTCCGGGAAGTATACCTGAAGCCATAAGATTGAGAACGGCAGGTCTACTGGCCATCAAAAGCTTGGTCTCCTCAGAACCTTTCGGTCTGGACAACGGGCGGCAGCTAAATCGGGTGATGCCTGTCATTCTCGAGACGTTATACTCGCCCCGAAAAAACCACCTGGAACTGCTGCAACAACGAGACGAGATCAAGGAGAAATACGAAAAGGATCAAGCCCATCGGAGACGTCAGAGTGTCAGCGTAGGTAGGGAGAGCCAGGCAAACGAGGTGGACCCTTCTACTGCATCTGCGACAGCCGCAGACTTGGATCAGCGCGCAGATGAGGATATCGGAATACTGGCATTGCAATGTCTACGACAGATATTCGCGGCAAACAACCGAGGTCTTCTACGACAGGCGACGTTGGCCGTCCTACGTTATAACACAAGCGAAGCACAACCAGCAAGGAAGACAACGATCAATGGGTCCCGAGAAACAGTATCTACAGTTTGGATGTCCGATATCTTTGAACGCATATCACGCTGGGCGCCCGTACAGGATCGCTTCATCATTGTGGTCGTCGTAGTCGAGGCTCTTGTAGGAAGTCCAATCAAGGAGTCGGATCTACCACGTCAAATCGGTATGGTGAACATCATCAGTACCTTATTGCGGTCAGATATCAACCACATTGGATTGAGTGTTATGGATGTCTTGGTAGGACTCATTCAACATACACTACTACTTTTGCAACTCGGCGGATCAGATTCAAAGGTTCGTCCACATCACCAGCAAGATGACGGTATGACAAGCTCAACCGGAAGGAGCCCAATTGGAAGCAAGCCAACTGAAGTTGTTATGGAGGTTGTAAACACACCTTCGTCACCGCGTCTCTTCCTCCTTGACCATTTACAACACTGCATTGGGGATCTTGCAACACACATCTACTACTCGGATCAGGTTGGCGATATAGTCTCTGCACTCCTTCTACGCTTGAAACCATCGGTTACATCGGCCATTTCTTCACCTATATCAGCCGTTGAGAACCCTGCTGGCGCGGCTGAAGCCATAGCTGCTTCCGCTAACCTCCGCGAGCAGTCCCATGCGGACGGGTTCTTCTCGTTCGACACTGCCAGGGTCATCGCTCTCAAAGCGGTGAAAGAAGTTCTTGTCATTGCAAGTTCGAGACGAAAAGACGGCACGGATCCGGCTGGGCGTAATCGTGTGGACGTGTCAGTTTGGGATGGTACTCAATGGCTGCTACGAGACTCTGATGGTCGGGTTAGAAAAGCATATGTTGATGCGCTACTGACTTGGCTGTCATTAGAAGTCAAAAAGAAGGACTTTCACGTTGTTGAAGAAAACACCCAGCTTATTAAGAAGGCAGATTCAAAAAAGGCAAACGGGCTGAGCCACGGGCATGGGTCAACAGCAACACTTGGTGGAGCCCATAAGAGCAAGGCTCATCAAGGTCGCGCTCGATCTTCCTTCCTTCAACTCCTCCATCTTGCCATCTACGAAAACGCCATACAGTACGCGCACTCAGAAGCGGATATTCTGCTTCTACATCTCCTACTTACTCGACTAGTGGAGAAGCTTGGTGTGAATGGCGTCAAATCAGGGTTACCCATGATTATGAGACTGCAGGAAAATGTCATGGCGGCCACCAAGCCAGTAGATTTGGTGTCTGTGGGCAGTCTGGTACATGGTTATTTTTGGGCGTTGAGTGAGTATTTCGACTTCGACACAACTCAAGTTGGACGAGCTATTCATGATGAGATTTCGAGAAGATCACACAATGGCATTTGGCTGCGGGATATTCGCATGCCACCAATGCCTTTAGATCGCATTCCGACCCCTCCAACTGGAATTCCACTCGCACGCCAATCGATCGAGTCAGTACAAACACTGAGGCCGTTCGAGGAGCGCGAAGAACTTGTCGATGCCATTGCAGACTCATATGTCGAAGCACTTACCGCTCCACCTACTAGCCCACCGTTATCTGCTGGCCGTACGTTCTCGGTTAGCGCCGCCCGTCCGGCCGCTTCTCTTCGTTCAACGAACCAACAGCTTCCCTTGGAGGTTCGAGATCAGATGCTCACTCCCTGGACGAAAGAAAGCTGCATTGAGGAGGTCGAAACGACCACTGCAGCGGCACTTTCAAATCACGGCTCCCGTCGTGGTAATCCACCTCCTGGACTCGCTGCCGAAACGCCTGGTGCACACACGCCAGCCCAGGCCCGCTCGTTGCACGAACTGCGACAGATGTCCATTGGGTCTGCGCCGTTCCTCGCCGCTGCATTTGGCAACGAACACGGACGTCGCAACATCTCTCCGGGTGGATTAGCAACACCTCTTAGCGATGTTAGTGTCCAGTCAATCACTCGCGTCACAGCACTTAAGCTGGTCCTTGCCGGAAAAGCGCCCATTGAACCACACGGCAACCATGATGGTGGTGGTGGTGGAGGCCGCCTGGACGATGCTTCCGATACTACCAGCGACAGCCTGGTACCAAACTCTTTCTCGACGTCTGAAGGCTCGTTTCCAACCGGCCGTGGCAGCACTCAAGGCGGTGGTTCGTTGCGAGGTATAATTGTCGCCAAGGATGGGACCCGCACACACCATCATCACCAACAGCAGCAGGAGAATGACGATGTCCCACCAATGCCGCAACTCCCCCTCTCAAGTAGCACGCTGGATGCTCCTCCTAGGATGGCTTCAGGCTTCAGTGGCTCGCAACGGCACGCCAGCAACAATATGGCCAAAGAGAACCAGGCTAGCGGCATGTGGGGACGGACTGCCGCTGGCAGGATCGATGCTGCGTCATTGCTTAGCCAAATCGGCGGTTCGACGGCGGGCGTGCGGTCCGCGTCTGGGGGCATGATGACCGCGCCGCCGTATTGAGGCGACTGGAGGATTCTGTAATGGGGACGTATCTCTGGGGGTTTGAGAGCGAAAAAGGATAACGAGCGATTTTCTCTTCGCATGTGTGTTTTACGTTTTCTTACGGTTCCGCGTCCTGTTCGCACCGGAAGCCATATAACCTGCTCGTACCGAGTAGTCGTAGTGTAGTGCATAGTAATCTTCTTTTCTTCTCCCCCGTTAAATCCCTCCATCGTTCGTGGCCTACAGTTGTTTCTTCCCATGCTCACGACAAAGCTACACTGTCACCTTGAGTGAGACGATTTGGCAGCGACGCGAAAACAAGCACTCAACTTTCGAAGTGATTCAATATTTTCGACTTATACCATTTGACTTTTAGCCGCATCACATACGACCATACAACACGGAGAACAAGGCATCCCGTCCGCTCTGCCATCTTTAAGCCGTGTATGGGCAGACTAGTAGTTAGGTGGGTGACCACTAGTGAA
>Ga0160427_10002114_pt1 | contig 12084 bp, 13 predicted proteins | sample SolpanmetagenomL_FD_108194 | JGI IMG/M metagenome (GOLD analysis project Ga0160427, IMG submission 108194) | Solar panel surface microbial communities from Lawrence Berkeley National Laboratory, California, USA - L | ecosystem: Engineered > Built environment > Solar panel > Unclassified ...
CTTTCTGCCGCAGTCGTTCCGGGCGCGGGCGGGCATCCTGCAGCCGGGCACCATGCTCGTCAGCCAGCCAGACGTGCCCAACCCGGTGCTGGTCAACTACCCGTTTCCGGCCTGGGCCACGCGGCCCGACGAGGCGGCGCCGAAGGTGAGCGCGGCGGAGGACATTCAGGACCTCTGGAACTGAGCGCGGGCGCAGTTGCGGTTTCCCGCGCTCAGGACAGTTCCACGGTGGCGGGCAGTTCGTGCGCGTAGTTGAAGTAGGCGGTCAGCGGACCCTCTCCGGTGTTGCGCAGCCAGTGCGGCCACCCGAGCGGAAAGTACACGCACTGCCCGGCCGTAAGGTCGAGTTCCAGCCATTCCTTGGCCTCGTTCTGCAGCCCGGCGCGGGCCGAGCCCGACAGGATCACCGCCAGTTCGGCCGTGTTGGTGTGCATGTGGGCGGCGCGCAGGGTGCCGACCGGAATCTCGACCTGGGCGATCGACACGCCCTGAAGCGCGGGCCACGCGTTGAGGTTGCCCTTGCGGGCCGTCACAGTGGTCGGAATGACGCTGGGCGCCACGCCGGGCAGGTCGAGCCTGAAGTCGGTGGCCACGCGGGCGGGCGACGGCGCTGCCGGTGGCACCGGAGCCGGGGCCGGTGAACCCTGGGCCAGCGCGGCAGAACCCAGTCCGGCAGAGCTGAGTGCGCCCACACTGAAGGTGCCCCAGACTGTGAGCCTGACCGCCTCGCGCCTGGTCATAGGCACGCTCGTCTCGTTCCTGTCCATGATGTCCTCCTCGGGTCGCCCCCTTCGATCGTACACGGAGGCGGTACGGCCGGGGTTACAACCGCGGAGCGGGAGATGAGAAGCGCGTCCCCTTGGCTCACGGGCACTTCCGACCGGTGCGGACCCGATCCATGCGCTACCCTCGGAGACGACGTGCAGGAACTCGACAAGATTGCAGAACGCCTCATCGCCGACCGAAAGGTGCGGGCGCTGGCCGCCATCGGCAGCCACGGCACCGACCTCCAGTGGCAGGGGTCGGTGCCGACGCTCCTGACCTTCGAGCGCGGGCTGCTCTCGGCCCAGACCGAGACGCGGGCGGGGATTCAGGTCCGGCGGCTGCCGTTCGAGAAGCTCGAACTCTGGCGCGAGTGGGACACGGCGCAGCAGGAGGCGCCGCTGGCCGTGCTGGCGACCGGCCGCCTGCTCTACGACCCGACCGGCAACCTGGGCCGCATCCAGCGCCTGCTGCTGAGCCTGGGCCCCGAGCGCCGGGCGCTGTACCGCCAGGAACTGCTGGCGCAGGCCCAGACGCGGCTCGACGAGGCGCGCAGCGAGCTGGGGCGGGGAAGAGGCGTGCCCGAGCAGCTGCTGGCGCTGGTCACGGCCCGCGAGGTGGCGCTCTCACAGCTCTACCCGGCGCTGCTGAGCGTGCTGCACCTGTGGCCCGAGTCGGAAGTGCGGCTGCCGCACGTCTGGCGGGCGGTGGCGGGGCTGCGCTTTCCCAAGAGCGTGTATGGCCTCGAGCGGCTGTACGCGTTCGGCGGCCCCGAGGAGGCGCGCCGATGTCTGCTCGCCACGCGCGGGCTGGGCCTGGTCGAACAGGAACGCCGCGCCCGCGCCGCCTTCACCGCCGGCTACTACGACGGCGCGGTGCGGCTGCTGCGAGACGAAGCGGCCACCCTGCACCGCGCCGACCTGAGCCGCTGGACGCTGATCTCGGCGGCGCGGCAGGGCAAGCTGTCGCAGCTGATCGGGCTGGAGCGCAGTCCGATCGGCCCGGTGGCGCTCGACATTGCCCAGGAGTTGCTCGAGGACGTGCGCGAAGCCCGCTAGGTACTCACCCAGCGGCCTGCTTCCAGGCTCGGAAGCTCAGCGATTGGCGTTCATGAAGTCGAGCGCGTCCTGACGGGTCTTGCCGAGAAAGCTCAGCGGACGGGCGAGCGACCCGGCGATGGTGTAGTGGTTCAGCCCCGGCAGCACGGTGAAGGTGACCGGCACGCCCGCCGCCTTGAGGGCCGCGTTCATCCGCTCGCCGTTCTGCGGGCCGACCGTCATGTCGTTGCCGGCCACCAGCAGCAGGTGCGGCGGCGCGTCTGTGCGCACGTGGTACGAGGGCATCACGTCGGCCGGGTCGCTGCCCTCGGGAAAGGCGTTGGCGGTCGGCTCACCCCGGTAGTCGTAGCTGTACGGCCCGGCGATGCCCACCACGCCCTTCACCGACCCAATCGGCACGCCCGCCTCCTTCAGCCAGCGGGCGTTGTCGACCAGTTCCACGGCGTTGAAGGCGCCGGCCGAGTGCCCCATCACGTACAGCCTGTCCGGAGTGCCGCCGTACTCGGCCGCGTGGTCCCGCACGAACTTCAGTGCCTGGGCCGCGTCCTGGATGTAGGCCGGGTAGCGGTGCAGCGGGGCCAGCCGGTAGCTCATCACCGCCGTCACGTAGCCGGCCCGCGCGAAGCTCTCGCCCACGAACTTGTACTCGCTCTTGTCGCCGTTCGTCCACGAGCCGCCGTGGATGAACAGCAGCACCGGAGCACCGCCGCTCTGGGCCTGTTCGGGGCGGTAGATGTCGAGCACGTTGCGGGGATCGGGGCCGTAGCTCAGGTCGTGCGTGACGCTCAGGCCCAGGGTCGAGGACACGGCGTTCAGAGCGCCGACCGGGCCGCCCGAACAGGCCGCCAGGGCCAGCAGACCGCCCAGTGCGAGAACAGGCAGAAGGAATCGCTTTTTCATCGCGGGCAGTCTAGACGCTGCCGTCTGGCGCCCGGGTAACATCGGTGATGATTGAAGGTCTGGGCTTCCTGAACCTGCGACCGTGAGCACCGAACTGCAGAGGCCGTTCGGAGCTGTCTATACTGCCTTCATGACCTCCGGCCTGCCAGGTGTTCTTCCATGAGTCTGCTCGACATGATCGGCCCGGTGATGATCGGCCCCAGCAGCAGCCACACGGCCGGGGCCTGCCGCATCGGGCTGGTGGCGCGGCAGCTGCTCCGCTCCGCGCCCGTCACGGCCCGCATCGGCCTGCACGCCAGTTTCGCCAAGACCGGCAAGGGGCACGGCACGCTGCAGGCGATGGTGGCCGGGCTGCTCGGCTTCCAGCCCGACGACGCGAGGCTGCCGGCGGCCTTCGCCGAGGCGGCGGCGGCGGGCCTGCAGTTCGAGTTTCATGACACCGACCTCGGCGACGTGCATCCCAACAGCGCCCAGGTCGAGCTGAGCGCCGCGGACGGCGAACACGTCACGCTGATCGCCAGCAGCACGGGTGGTGGGGTGATCGAGGTGATCCGGGTGGACGGTTTCCGGGTGAGTTTCAGCGGCGCCTCGGCCACCCTGCTCACCCGATACACCGACGCGCTCGGCGTGATCGCCCGCGTCGCCTCGCTGGTGGCCGCCGACCACGTGAACATCGCCGCCCTGGTGTGCTCGCGCGAGAAGCGCGGCGGGGCCGCCATGCTGTGTACCGAACTCGATCAGTCGCTCTCGCCGGCCGCCCTCGGCTTTCTGTCCGGCTGGCCCGAGATGGACTGGGTACGGATGGTGCGCCCGATCATGGACGCGGCCGACGCCATCGGCGGAGGCGGCACCGACGGCATGGGCGTGCCGGTGCTGGCCGGGACGACCGCGTGACCCCCACCCTGCACGAGATCATGCAGGCGCCCTCGCCCGCCTCGGCCTGGGTGCTGGCCCACGACTGCGCCGAGAGCGGCCTGAGCGAGGGCGCGGTGAAGGCCGCGATGCAGGGCCGCATCGCCGAGATGAGAGACAGCGTGCGGCGCGGGCTGGCGAGTTCGGCCCCCAGCATCACCGGGATGGTCGGCTGGAACGCCAAAGGGCTGCACGACGCGCCCGACGTGCTGAACGCCCCACTGCTGAAGCGGGTGCAGGCCTACGCGATGGCGGTCAACGAGGAGAACGCCCGCATGGGCCGCATCGTGGCCGCGCCCACCGCCGGAAGTGCCGGCACCATTCCCGGCGCGCTGATCGGGGTGGCCGACCACCTGGGCCTGAGCGACGAGCAACTGGTGATGCCGATGGTGCTGGCCGCCGGCATCGGGCAGGCGATCTCGCGCCAGATGTTCATCTCGGGCGCGGCAGGCGGCTGTCAGGCCGAGATCGGGTCGAGTGCGGCGATGGCCGCGGCCGCCGTCACCGAGCTGCTGGGCGGCTCGTCACGGGCCTGCGTGCACGCGGCGAGCATGGCGCTGATGAACACCATCGGGCTGGTGTGCGACCCGGTCGGCGGCTTCGTCGAAGTGCCGTGCGTGAGCCGCAACGCCTTCTTCGCGGTGCACGCGGTGAGTGCCGCTCAGCTCGCGCTGGCGAACCTGGAGAGCTTCATTCCACCCGACGAGGTGGTGACCGCCATGGCGCAGGTGGGCCGCATGATGCCGCTGGAGCTGCGGGAAACCGCCGAGGGCGGCCTGGCCCAGACGCCCACCGGCCTCGCCGTCACCGCCCGGATGGAAGGGAAGTAGGCAGAGCGAGCGCCGAAACCAGCTCGGCGTGGCTGTGCACCAGTCGGGCGGCCCCCGTCACCGTGAGCTGCTCACTGAGCCGGTCGTGGACGTGCTCGCCCGCCAGCAGGCCCCACACGGTCGCGCCCGCCGCCACGCCCGCCTGAACCCCGGTGGGGCGTCCTCGATCACCAGGCAGCGCCGGATCTCGGCCCCGAGCTGCGCGGCCGCGAACTCGTACAGGTCGGGCAGAGGTTTGCCGCGCCCGCCCACCTGCGCGGGATCGAAGCTGTGCTGCACCAACGTCGCCAGCCCGGCCACCTTCAGTTTCAGGTCGAGGCGGTCGCGGCGCGAGTTGCTGGCGACCGCGAACGGCAGGCCCGCCGCTTTCAGCGCGGCCAAAGTCTGCGCAGCTCCCGGCACTTCGGCCACCGTCTCGAACGAGGCGTTCAGCGCGGCGTCGCTCAGCGCCTCGAAGCCGTCCGGGCGGGTCCAGCCGTATTCGCGCTCCAGGGCCAGATACAGGTTCTTGAGAGAGAGCCCGACCGAGCGTGCCATGAAGTCGGCGTGGCTGATCGTCAGGCCGTGCTGCGAGAGCAGGTCCACCCACACCCGGTTGGCCAGCAGCTCGGAGTCTACCAGCACCCCGTCGAGATCGAACAGCACGGCCTGGAAGGGCAGGGAAGCAAGGGTCACCGGGGCGCTCTAGCAGGCGCTACGGCAGCAGCGTGAAGCAGACCTCCGCCGCGCCGGGCAGCGTCAGCGGACTGTCGTCGGGCAGGCTCGTCCAGACCTGGCCGCCCGACAGCTCGGCGGCGGCGTTCATCATCGGCGCGTCGGCGGCCGGGTCGAGGCTGGCCCACAGGTGGGCGTTGCCCTCCTGCCACAGCAGCGCCCCGATCTCCTCGCCGCCCGCGTAGGCCAGAAGCAGCACCGCTCCCGGCAGCCGCTCCAGCGAGGCCGCCAGGGTACGGCCGAGCGGAGCGGCCCACTCGGGCACCTCGTTCGCCTCGGCCAGCACCGCCGCGAAGCGGGCCATATGCAGCCGTGAGAGCTGCTCGACCACGATAACGCCCGGCTCGGGCGACGGGTGGTACACCCCGGCACGCAGCGTCAGCACCGGCGGCGCGCCCGGCAGTTCGCCGAGGCTGGCGACCAGCGGCGGCGCCTCGTGGGCCTGATGCCAGACCTTCAGCACCGGCAGCACGTCCGGCGAGCTTCCTGGCAGCAGGTAGCTGGCGTTGGCGCCCAGCACGGGCGAGCCGGGCGTGTGCAGCGTAGCCGTGCCCCGAAAGTCGCGCCGAAGCGTCGACAGCGGCTCGTAATAGGACAGCAGCGAGTCGAGCGCCCCGGCCTCGCGCGTCACTCAGAACCCGAACTTGGCGAGCAACTCTTCCGGCGGGCGCTTGGGCCGCCCGGTCTTCACGTCGACCCAGACCCACTCGGTCTGCCCGTCGACCAGCAGGTCGCCCGTCACGGCGTTGGCGATACGGTTGTGGCGCACGGCCTTCAGCCCACCGCCCTCGATCAGGCTGGTCTGAATGTCGATCTCGTCGCCCAGGAGCGCCGAGCGGTGGTAGTGCAGGCTGTGCTTGCGCACCACCGCCACCACGCCGAGCGCCGACATCACCGGAAATCCGGCCCCGACCGCGTCGGCGTGGGCGCGCGCGACCTGCTCGATCCAGCTCAGGTACACGACGTTGTTGACGTGGCCGAGTTCGTCGAGTTCGGCACTCTGCACGGTCAGCTGCAGGGCGAAGCTGCGCAGCCAGTAGGCGGGCTCGCCCGGTGCGGTGGCCCGCGCGGCTGAATCGGGAGGGGAGACGGCGACCTGACTCACTGTGGGACCAGGGTAGCGCGGGCACCTGACACTGGGCTTACACCCCAAGGTTGCCCTAAGCCGGGTCTCAGCAGGTACAAATCTGGCGCGCCCTGATCAGCGCAGGTCGTCGAGCGAGGCGGCCTCCTCGAGGTCGAGGGCCGTCACGCCGCCCGCGTCGTGGGTGGTGTACGTGACGCGAACCTTGCGGTAGCCGATCAGCAGCTCCGGGTGGTGCTTCACGGCCTCGGCCTGCTGCGCGACGCGTTCGGCGAAGTGCACGCCGTCGAGGTACTGCTCGAAGGTCCACTCGCGCCAGATCGCCTCAGGGCCGCCCTGCCAGCCGGCGGGCAGCTGCGTTTTCAGCGCCTCGGCGCTCAGTTTCGTCTTCGAGTTCACCGTCGACGGATCGAACGTCTGCGCGCCCGGAGCCGGTGGTTTCTGAGTCTGCGGTTCCTGCCTCTGGGCCTCCGGCTTCTGGGCGTCTGGGTTCCGGGTCATGGCTCAGCTTACCTGTTCGGGGCTGAACCGCTGTGGCCCCGCTGCTATCCTGCCTGCCATGACTGTCACCACCCGTATCGCTCCCAGCCCGACCGGCGACCCGCACGTGGGCACCGCCTATCAGGCGCTCTTCAACAGCGTGTTCGCCGCGCAGCATGGCGGCAAGTTCATCGTGCGCATCGAGGACACCGACCGCGCCCGTTACAACGCGCAGAGCGAGGGCCGGATTCTCGACATGCTCGACTGGCTCGGCATCGTGCCCGATGCCAGCCCGCGCCGGGAAGACGACAAGGGACCGTACCTGCAGTCGCAGCGGGCCGAGCTGCACCGGCAGTACGCCCGGCAACTGCTCGACGCGGGCAAGGCCTACCGCGCCTTCGACACGCCCGAGGAACTCGACGCGCGCCGTCAGGCCGCCGAGGCGAGAAAGGACAGCTACCTCGGCTACGACCGCCGCGACCGCGCCCTGACCCGCGAGGAGTCCGACCGCCGCGCCGACGCCGGGGAGGCGTTCGTGATCCGGCTGGCCGCGCCGCTGGAGGGCCAGACGGTGGTGAAAGACCGCCTGCGCGGCGACGTGACCTTCCAGAACGCCGAACTCGACGACAAGGTGCTGCTCAAGCGCGACGGCTTTCCGACCTACCACCTCGCGGCGATGGTCGACGATCACCTGATGGGCGTCACGCACGTCATCCGCGCCGAGGAGTGGCTGACGAGCACGCCCACCCACATTCAGATTCTGGAGGGCCTCGGCTGGGAGCAGCCCGAGTGGATTCACACGCCCTGGCTGCTGAGCGCCGGCGGCAAGAAGTACAGCAAGCGTCGCGGTGACCCCAGCGTGGAAGACTTCCGGCGCATGGGCATTCTGCCCGAAGCCCTGCTGAACTACCTCGGCATGATGGGCTGGACGATGCCGAACGGGCAGGAGGTGTTCAGCGTGGCCGACATGGTCGAGCACTTCTCGTGGGAGCGTGTGTCGCTGGGCGGCAGCACCTTCGACGTCGCCAAGCTGAAGTGGCTGAACGGCAAATACCTGCGCGAGGTGCTGAGCCAGGAAGAGGTGGCGAAGCGAATTCATGGTTTTATCAGCGAGCTGGGTGCCACCGTTCCCAACGACGCCTACTTCGCGCAGGTGGTCGCCATGCTCACGCCGCGCATTGAGGTGCTAGGCGACTTTCAGGAGAAGTCGGCCGCGTTTTTCAGCGAGGACTTCGTCTACACGGACAAGGCCGCCGCGCAGATCGAGAGCGGACAGGAGGCGCTGAAGACCGTCCGGGACCGCCTCGCGTCGCTGCCTGACTTCGCCCACGACACCACCGACGCGGCGCTGCGTTCGCTCGCCGACGAGCAGGGCGTGAAGGTCGGCAAGCTGATGCAGCCGCTGCGGGCAGCCATCGCGGGCAGCACCGAGAGCCCCGGCATGTTCGAGATGCTCGGGGCCCTGGGGCAGGAGCGGGTGCTGGCGCGGCTCGACAGGGCGATCCGGGGCTGAGTACGGCGTCGGGCGCTTACAGCTTGGCGGTCTGCGTGCCGAGCACCCGCACCAGTCGGTAGCGCACCGTGCTGCCGTCGGCGGCGGGACGGGGCAGCGTCTCGAGCTTCACGCGCAGCAGCGAGATCGTGCCACGCTGGTACTTGAAGCCCTCGATCTCGCCGTAAAACAGGCTCCAGGCGAACGCCGACGGGCGCTTCACGATCAGGCACTTCGTGGGAACCACGCTCACGCAGTCGGCCTGTTGCGGCCCGACCACCATCAGCTGCTCGCCCTCGCTCAGCGCGGCGCTCGCCTTGTCGAAGATGGTATGCGCGGGCGGCAGGCCCTTCTGCGAGATGGCCGGGGCCGGGTTGACCATCATCGGCTGCACTGCCATGGTCGGGGTAGGCTTCGGCGGTGCAGGCTGCCCGGTCTGCGGGCGCGTCTGCACCGAGAACAGCAGGCGGCTCTGGCTGCCCGAGTACAGCGTCAGGTTGGTGCCGCTGACGATGTACTTGTTGGTGCCGGCCAGCAGGTTCAGGTACTGGGTTTCGAGCGTGTTCAGGATGGCCATGCAGGCCCGCTTGGTGCTGATGGCCGGGCCGAAGCGCAGCAGGTCGTCGCGCGAGACGTAGGTGGCGCGGTAGGAGTTGCAGAAGCCACTGCCGGTGGCGACCCGGCCGTCGAAGGTGATGGTAGGCGTGTTGAGCGCTTTCGGCGTGCTCTGCGTCTTGCCGTCCACGGTCATGCTCTGCAGCTTCCAGACGACCCCGTTCGGCAGCATTCCTGCTGTGGCACTCTGTGCCCCTGCCAGCTGAAGGGTCAGGCCCAGCACCGTGACCGCTCCCAGAACCCCGTGGGATGTTTGCATGCTCCTACTCTGCGGGCCACGACCGGACGAGAGATGAAGTTCATGTGAGAGTATTATGTGCGATTGTTCATGCGACTGGCGGACTTGAAGCGTGCTGCGGCGTACAGGTGCCAACATCGGTCGCCTTCTCCTTTTCGCCTCCCGGCCTGGGCTATGCTTGCTTCATGTCATGGCTAGACCGCCTGCGCGACGGGCTGAGCAAAACCCGCAAACAACTCAACGAATCGGTGGGCGTGCTGGGCACCGACCTGAAAGACGTGTTCACCACCCGCATCGAGACGCTCGAGGACCTGGAGTACGCCTTGATCGCCGCGGACGTGGGGCGCGAGGCCACCGCCGAGATTCTGGAGGACGTGAAGGCGAGCAACAAGCCGCGCCTTCAGGAAGCCCTGATGGACGCCATGACGCTGCAGCTGGAACCCGACAGCCGCCGCGCCCAGTTCCGCAAGCTGGGCTTCACGCCCGACGCCCGACGCGGCAGCGTGGAGCCTGTGGGCAAGGTGGTCATGGTGATCGGCGTGAACGGGGTCGGCAAGACCACCACCATCGCCAAGCTCGGCCAGTACTACCAGGGCCGGGGCAAGCGCGTGATGTTCGCGGCCGGCGACACCTTCCGGGCGGCGGCGGGCGCACAGCTCGGCGTGTGGGGCGAGCGGCTGGGCATTCCGGTGGTGCAGGGACCGGACGGCGGCGATCCGGCGGCGGTGGCGCACGACGGAGCCACGGTGCGTAAAGCGCGCGGCTTCGACCTGCTGTTCGTCGATACGGCCGGGCGGCTGCACAACAAGCACAACCTGATGGAAGAGCTGAAGAAGGTCAAGCGGGTGATCGACAAGGCCGATCCCGGCGAGCCCGCCGAGGTGTGGCTGGTGCTCGACGCCGTGACCGGGCAGAACGGGCTGCAGCAGGCCAAGAAGTTCCACGAATCGATCGGCCTGACCGGCGTGATCGTGACCAAGCTCGACGGCACGGCCAAGGGCGGCATCGTGGTGCCGATCGTGCGCGAACTGGGCGTGCCGATCAAGTTCATCGGGGTCGGTGAGAGCGCCGACGACCTGCAGCCGTTCGACAGCCGCGAGTTCGTGCAGGCGCTGTTCGACGTGGAACTGCCGCAGGAGCGCTGAGGGCAGGCGCTTCGTTCGGGCGGCCGGGACAGGCTGCGCGGGCTCGCGCTGATTTTCTTTGCGTTTTCTCAATCCAGCCCCGCTGGCCCTCACCGGGATGAATACAATCCGTGTATGCGCGTCTTCATGCCCGACCTGCCGCCGTTTCACGACCTGAAGCTCGACGGCGTGACCCCTGTGTTCTACAGCCGCGACGCGCTGCCCGAGGGCGGCGCGGACGGCTTCGTGCTGTGGTCGCTGCACGCCGAGGGACGACGTGAACTGCTCGCCCGCCCTGGGCTGACCTGGGTGTTGACCCTGACCGCCGGCATCGACCATGTGGTGCGCGAACTGCCGGACGGCGTGGCGCTCTACAACGCGCATACCCTGCACGACAACGCCGTGGCGCAGCATGCGCTAGGCCTGATGCTCTCAGCGGGGCGCGGGCTGTACCAGTTCCGCGACGCGCAGGGCCACCGGGAGTGGGTGCGCGCGGGCCACATGCACACGCTCGACGGCCGCCGCGTCACGGTCTGGGGCTACGGGCACATCGGCCGGCTGCTCGAGGGCATGCTCGCCCCGCTGGGCGCCCGTGTCACCGGCCTCACGTCGCGGCACACCCCGCAGGAGGTGGACGCCGCCCTCGCGCAGACCGACGATCTGGTACTGCTGCTGCCGCGCACCCCAGCCACCCACCACATCCTGAATGCCGAGCGCCTCGCGTTGCTCGGCCCACACACCTGGATCTACAACCTGGGGCGCGGCGACTCGGTCGAGCCGGACGCCCTGAACGCCGCGCTGGAAGCAGGCCAACTGGCCGGCGCGGCGCTCGACGTGACCGACCCCGAGCCGCTGCCCGCGGAAAGCCCGCTGTGGCAGCGCGAGAACGTGATCATCACGCCACATGTCGCCAGCACCACCGACGACCTGACCGCCCGGGGAGCGGCCCACGCCGCCGCCGTGATCCGTTCGCTGCAGGCGGGCCAGGAGGCCGAGGGCCGGGTCGAGACCAGCCGAGGGTATTGAGAGGAGAGCAGCGCGCCAGTCTTCGCCCTTTGGCCTGCCGTGCCCTTGGCGGTAGACTGGCCGCCGTCAAGTTCCCGCCCGGACCCGGCAGAATGGAAGTGATTCCAGGAAGCGGTTCCACGAGCGGTCTGTCACGCCGCGTGGCAAGGCCGAAAGCAGGACAGGAGGCACCATGAAACAGGCATCCCCGTGAGTATTCCCCGTTCGAGTGGCGTCCTGCTGCATCCCACCAGCCTGCCCGGCCCCTACGGCATCGGCGAGCTGGGCGTTCATGCCCGCGCTTTCATCGACTGGATGGCCGACGCCGGGCAGCGCTACTGGCAGGTGATGCCGCTCGGCCCGACCGGCTACGGTGACAGCCCGTACCAGGCATTCAGCGCCTTCGCGGGCAATCCGTACCTCGTGTCGCTGCAGGACCTGCGGGCCGAGGGGCTGCTGCAGGACTGCGATTTCAACGTGATTCCCGAGTTCAGTGCCGAGCGGGTCGACTTCGGCCAGCAGTACATCTGGCGCAACCAGATGCTCGACCGGGCCTTCGCCCACGCCGAGGCCGATCTGATGGCCGGAACCCATCCGCTGGCCGCGGCGTTCACGAAGTTCCGGACCGACGAGGCTGAGTGGCTCGGCGACTACGCGCTGTACACCGCGATCAAGGCCACGCAGGGCGGTCTGCCGTGGAACGCCTGGCCACTACCGCTGCGAAACCGCGAAGAGGCGGCCATGCAGCAGGCACGGCAGACGCTGGCCCGCGACCTGCTGCGCGTCTCGTTTCACCAGTTCCTGTTCTTCCGGCAGTGGAAGGTGGTGCGCGAGTACGCGGCCAGCAAGGGCATCTCGGTCATCGGCGAC
>Ga0160427_10002115_pt1 | contig 12078 bp, 9 predicted proteins | sample SolpanmetagenomL_FD_108194 | JGI IMG/M metagenome (GOLD analysis project Ga0160427, IMG submission 108194) | Solar panel surface microbial communities from Lawrence Berkeley National Laboratory, California, USA - L | ecosystem: Engineered > Built environment > Solar panel > Unclassified ...
GCAGCTTCGCGTCCTTCTGGAACTCTGAAAAGGTGAGGGGCGGCTTGAGATTCTTGGCCGCGAACATCGCCTTGTTGTAGAACAGCGCGCGCAGGTAGAAGCCGTACGGCAGCGTGTAAGGGGTGTTCTGGAACGAACTGCCCGCCTCGAGCATCCGGGGCGCGAACTTCTTGGTGTTGGGCCAGGTCTTGAGGTACGGCGTGAGGTCCACCAGCCGGTTGGTGCCCGCAAAGAGCGAGAGCCACTTGTCGGGCATCTCCGCGATGTCCGGAATGTCTCCGGCCTGCACCGAGGACAGCAGCTTTTCGAAGCTCTGCTCGAACGGATACGAGATCAGCTCGACCTGCACGTCGGGGTTGGCCTTCTGAAAGTCGGCCAGGATCTGCTTGAGCAGCACCGTGCGTTCCGGCGAGGTGATCACCTCGACCATTCGCAGCTTGACCGGGGCCGCGGCCGCACTCCCGAGGGCGAGCGCGGTCAGCAGGGCGAGGGCGGACGATCGGCGGGCGACTGGAAAGTGTACTGGCATGGCGCACCTCTGGGGGCGAGAAGGACAACGTCGGTCGGGTCGGGGTGGTTCAGGATTGGGGCATGTCGGCCTCCCCGGCGTGCAACGCCTGCTGCAAGTCGTCGATGAGGTCTTGAGGGTCTTCCAGGCCGACATGCAGGCGAATCAGATCGGCGGGCACGCCGAAGTCACGCTGAGCATTCGGGCCAGGGGGGGACGAGTGCCCGATGGCCGCCGGGTATACCAGGCTCTCGTAGCCGCCCCAGCTCACGCCGAGCTGAAACAGCTTCAGCGCGTTGATGAATTTCCGCACCTGCAGGGCTCCTCCGACCAGCCGGAAACTGAACAGACTGCTGGTGCCCCGGAAGTAGCGCTGAAACCGCTCTGCCTGAACACCGCTCGCCAGGGCCGGATGGTGCACCGCCAGCACCTGCGGCTGGGCGCGCAGCCAGGTGGCCACCTGCATCCCGGCGGCCGCCTGCTGCGCGAGACGCACCGGCAGGGTTCGCAGCCCGCGCAGCAGCAGAAATCCTTCCAGCGGCGAGAGTTTGCCGCCCAGGACGCTGTATTCCAGGGCGTTCATCCGGTCGATCAGGGCCTGCGGTCCGGCGACGATGCCCGCCACCACGTCCGAGTGCCCGCCGAGGTACTTGCTCGCGCTGTGCACCACGAGGTCGACGCCGTGACTCAGCGGCCGCTGGTGGAGCGGCGTGGCCCAGGAGTTGTCGAGCAGCGTGGTCACGCCCTGCTGCCGCGCCGCGTGGGTAATAGCTTCGAGGTCCTGAAGCTGGAACGTCAGGCTGGTGGGACTCTCCAGGTAGGCCAGACGAGCGCCGGGCAACGCCGCGATGAACGCGTCCGTGTCGCTGCCGTCGACGAAGTCCGTCCGAATTCCGAAGCGTGGCAGCAGCTGGGTGAACAGCTTGTAGGCGTCCGGGTACACGTCCCGCACGCAGACCACCCGGTCGCCGGACCGAAGCTGTGAGAGGACCGCCATGGAGATGGCGGCCATGCCACTGGCGGTGGCCCGGGCGGTCTCGGCACCTTCCAGCGCCGCGACCTGCGTTTCGAAGGCCGCGACCGTCGGGTTGTGGCCCCGCGAATAGATGCTGCGCGGGTGTTCACCGCTCACGGTCTGCTCCATCTCTTCGTAGCTCGTGAAGGTGAACAGCGAGGTCTGGTAGATCGGTGGAACCACCGGCTGATGGGCGCCCTGAGCGGCGTCATGGGTCAGCCGGGTGCTGGGACTCCAGGCCGCCGACGCCGGGAGGAGTGGCGCCGTGTTGTCCGGATCAGGCGAAGTCATCGAGGTCCTCCTGGGTGATGTCCAGAATCCGGCTGGCGCACGCTTTGGCCGCTGGTACGTCCTGCCGCTCGATGGCCTGAAGCAACTCGAGGTGAATGGGCCAGGAGCGGGCCGCGAAATTCTGGATGCGCAGCGGATTGTCGAAGATCAGGTGAAATTGATCCTGGAGCGACGTGACGATGTCCTCGAAGTACGGGTTTCCTGCCGCCCGGTATATGGCAAGGTGAAAGGCCCAGTCGGCCTCGGGGTCACTGCCGCCCTGCCCCTGAACCTGATCGGCCCGGGTGTAGCACGCCTGGAGGTGCATCAGCTCAGTGGCGTTCCGGCGCGCGGCGGCCAGACCTGCGGCCTCGACCTCCAGGGCACGCCGCAGCTCGAGCAGTTGCAGCAGCTTGTGCCGTTCCGCCGAGATGCTGAACACCACGTACGTGGCGCCAGGTTCTATGGGGCGGCGCAGGTAACTGCCGCTGCCGTTTCGGGTTTCGATGATGCCGAGCGCCACCCAGCGTTTGAGGGCCTCGCGCAGGATCGGCCTGCTGACACCGAGTTGCTCCGCGATCACCCGTTCAGCCGGCAGGCGGTCGCCCACCTGAACGGCGCTGTTCCGGAGGTAGTTCGCGAGAGAGCTCAGAGCACTGTCGGTCAGTTGGACCGGCTGGACTTTCTGCATGGCCACTCCTCAAACCGAAAGGGAAGAACCATCAAACTGGTTTAGCTGTCTGACCAATTATTGGACGGGCCCTCGGATCTGTCAACGGCTGTGGTGCCTGAACCAGATCCGAAGTGGTTGACCTGCCGTGACCGACCTGCAACCGGACTGCCACCCTTTCTGGTCGGAATGGATGCCTGCGCGTTTCCCGGCGACGGTCATCCGGCACGCGGTCTGGCTCTACCACCGCTTGCCCCTGAGTGACCGAGATGTCCAAGAATCGCTTCCTCAGTGCGGCAGGGAGGTCCGCCATGAGACCCTCCTCGAAGGGAGCCTCAAGTTCGGGCCTCTCCTCACCCAAACCGGGAACCCAGGCAGAGTTCCCGGGGGCATCTCGGGACAGTGTGTACGAACGTCAGTGGCGTCCGCCATTGGCTGTAGCAAGTACGACTTCGTGCCCGAAATTCAGCCGACAGGGAAGTTGGTGTCGCTTTTGCCCGTACGGGATTGCAGGTGTTCGTGCGTCAGCACAAGGGAAGGACTTCGGCACCAGGGTCGAAGACTGAGCCAGTCGGGCTATTCACGGTTCACGTCAAGCTGGACATGCCACGATCGGACGGCACATCGTGAGGAAAGGGCGACCTGGAAGTAGTCCAAGTCGCCCCTTTCGCGGAAGACAGTCTTACTGCGTCTGCTTCCGGACGATGACCACGTCGTACATGGCCGAATTCGGACGCTGCTTGACCGTCAGGTTGGCCGTCATGTTGTCCGCCATGCTGAAATCACCGACCATCTGAAAGCGTGCACCGGTCGTCTTCTCTGCAAGGTACCCCTGCCCCTGAAGCTGGTTGGCGTACAGGTCATAGATGCGCTTGAGTCCCCAGGTGGACTTGAACGAAGACTTCCAGGTAGAGGTCTTGGTGCTTGTGGTCGTGGTCGTGACGACGGCCACCGGCGGCGCGCTGACGGTCGACGAGATCTGGTACTGCGCCACGTCCGTGACCCAGTCTTTCGAGGCGAGCGGCGTGACGATGATCGACAACGCCTGCGCCAGGCCAGCCTGCCCACCGGTGACGGTCACGGTCGCAAAACCGGTCTTCTGATCTTCCTTGAACTGCGCGATGTCGTCGAGATTCAGCTCTTCGGTGCTGGCGAGCGCCAGCACCTTGTTCAGCCCGGCCGGGCCGGCGATGTCGAAGGTGAACTTGTCATCCTTTCCAGGGAAACTTTTGGTGGTGTTGGCGCTGATGAAGTTCGATCCGCTGTCGAACTTGTTCGGCAGGATCAGGTTGACGTTGCCTTTCTGGTCGACATTGAACAGGTACACGTAAGCGTCCTGAGTGGTTTTGACGTTCAGGACGATTCGGTCGCCGGCCACGTACGTCGGGATCTTCGCTCCGGTGGTGTCCTTGGCCGTCCAGACGTTCACTTTCAGCGGCGACACCACCGGGTTGACGATGATGCTCTGCGAGGTGATCTTCGGAGTGGTCTGAGCGGACGCCGTCCCAGCACTGACCAGCAGAGCCAAGCTCATAAGTGAGTGTTTCATGTCTCTACGGTGCCATGGGGCACATGATCGAACCTGAGAACTTGATAACCGCATCGGAAGGAAGTGGGGGTTGACCCATGTTCACTCTTCGGCAGACCTGAGCTCCTCAATCGAGTTACGTCAAGTCACCGATCCAATCAGAGCGACACAAGCCATTCAGGAGCGCTTCCATGCTGTAGAGGAGTTTATCGGGGAAAAAACCGTCCCAGACATGTTCCAATCCCTCACTCACCTTAGAACTCTCTCATTCAGCTCCTACTCCCAGAGGGTGTGCATTCGCATCAGTGGGCCATCGCCCGATCCCCGGCTGTGCCTGAGGAACATCGAGACTTTGTGCCAAATGAGCGCGGCCCTACCGCCCGTGATCCGAATGCCTAACGCATGTGAGGTCAGCAGGAGTGGCCAGGCGGCGCCGTTCGGACTCAGTGTTCACAATCTCCAGCGTGGACTGAATGGAGTCGGTTGCAAACGCTCAGAGAAGAACGGAGACCCGGCTTTCGCTGATCAGCAGGATCTATCAGGCTCTCCAGTGGGAACGTCCGCTGGAGAGTACGACACGATGGTTCAACCACCAGTCCCATAACGCCCCTTTTCATATACAGACGCCACTGCCTTACGTCTGCGAGACCGGCATCCCGGGACTCTCCACCATCCGCCAACCACTCGCTGGGACGGTCCAGGAAGATCAAAGAAGATTGGATAAGCTCTCTTCCTGGCTGAACACGGTGGCCACCATTCTGCCGGGCACCCTGAAGCATTGCGACGAGCCCTCCAAGAGGCCTCTGAAGCCATTGCGCTGCGCTGAAAATTGGTTGGTGTACCTCTACTGGCGAATTTCGCCCAAAGCCAGGAGATCGTTCTGATCCAGGCGCAGCAGGATTGGGCCATACCCGCCGTCCACCCGTCCGATCTGTGGAGTTGGCTGCGCCGACTGACCACGCACCTCCCCAGTTTCTCCTGTATCCCGTGCCTGATATCCAGATGATCGAGCGTCTGAAGCGGTCTCCAAGATCCGTGGAGTTAAGGCGAAGGTGGTACCGCACACAGGAGGTGGTTAGCGTACCCTGAAGCCTCCATCGTTCACCCGTCCAGTTCGTGGAGTTGTTCAGTCTCCTGCCTCTTCAAATAACCTTAGCCCACGGCGCTACACCCGTCCAGTTCGTGGAGTTGTCCAGCTTCCCGCCCGTCCAGGTTGTGGCATCTGACCGTTCTCCACCCGTCCAGTTGGTGGAGTTAGCCAGCCTCCCTCACCCGTCCAGTTGGTGGAGTTCCCATAAAACCGAGGCTGAATTTTCCGCTTCACCCGTCCAGTTGGTAGAGTTTCACCCGTCCAGTTGGTGGAGTTTCTGCTCTCAGATCCCGTCCGGTTTGCAGAATTTTTCCCTCTTCCACCCGTCCAGTTGGTGGAGTTATACCCGTCCAGTTGGTGGAGTTAGAGCGGTTGACCTCGTCTCAGACGAAGGATTGCACTTTCTCTGAAGATGATTCTTCTTATGTTTTAAAGCTTTTTATCTATTAAAATCTTTTGAATCATCTATTGCTGACGTGTTATAGTGCTGTTCAATGAATGAATACAGCGTCCCTGCTCTCCGGCCCAGGTTCGACGACCTCAACCTGGCCGAAGCATCGCTGATCAGTGCCTTGACTCGCCTCAAGGCTGGAGAGACCAGCTGGGAGCATTCGTTTGAGATCGCCGGACGGGAAATGCACGTGGAGTGCCTCGGGAACGCCTATGGGTTTCCTCATGGACCGGACAACGACATGATGCTCGTTCTCAACAATCTGTTCCTGGAACAGGGCCAGCCGGAGGACAACTCGGTGCAGTGCAGCGCGTACGCCCTGCTCCGGATGCTCGGTCGAACCGACAGCAGCCAGAACTACCGAATCATGCATGACAGCCTGACCCGCCTGGCCGGCACGCTGTACAAGGTGTCCGGGTGGCTCGACCAGCCTGGAGGGGCCTCACGCCGCGTGACTTTCCGCTTTTTGGAACGGGTCGAGGAAGTTCAGGGTGGCATGCGCAACCTGAATCTCAAATCTTTCGGTGCGGGCACGCAGCTGAAGATCACCCTGGACGCAGTGGTGGCCGCCAGTCTGGCCTCCTCCCGCCTGAGGCCTTTCGACCTGGACTTTATGCTGAAGCTCTCAGGAAGCCAGAGCCGGATGCTGTTTCGTCTCCTCGACACGCTCTGGTACAGCGATTCCCGGGCAAGTAGAGAGGGTCTCCTGGAATTCGAAGTGGTTGAACTCGGGAAGCTGTTGCGGCTGATCAATTTGAGGCCTGACAGCATTCGCCGAACGATCACGCCAATACACGAAGAGCTGATCGCCTCCGAATTCTTGCTCGCGGCCAGATTTGAAGGTCGGGGCCAGCAACAGCGCGTGCAATATGTCCTGAATCCTCAACGTCCGGATTATCCACTCACGGTCGAGCAACTCGAACTTGTCGGACGGATCAAGTTTCTCGGAATCAGCGACGTTCAGGCGCGCTCCTACGTACGCAAACACGCGCCGACGCGGGTCAAGGAGCGCCTGCAGATGGCCACGGCAATACTTGCGGGCACCACCCGCATCAGGAAGTCGCCGGCGGCTTATGCCTGGGACATCCTGACCGACGAATTGGGGAAGTACAGTTACGTCGCTCAGCCTGACCCGGCGTCGCTGGTCGGGACGTCACCGCAGCCCGCGGTTCTGGACGCAGCCAGGGTGGCGTCCGAGTTGGACCTCAACGCCCGGATTCAGGCTGTCCGGCAGCTTGCCCCGGACGAGCAATGGATTCAACATCGTGCGTCCCTGAAGCTGCTGCTGAGTAAACATCTCGGGTCTGAACTCTGGAAGGTGCTTGAGCTCCGTTGTATGACGGGGACTATCGGCGCATCGGTTCTCCTCGGAGAGGTGAATGCAGCCATTGCGACGCTGGAGATCCAGAGCTACGTCGAGCAGCTCCGAGAAGAGCTGAAAGCCGCGCAAGAATGAGGTTCAGTCTTGCCTCGGGCCGCTTTGCAGGCATTTCGCCCACAGCGTCGATGTGGCCTGGGCCTTGTCGTTGGGGCAACGGTTCTCGCCTGCCGATCCAGAAATGTAGTCCACTCGGCCCCTGAGTCTCGCTGACACCGGGTTGTTGAGAAACTCCAGTTGCAGTGTTCCCGCAGGCAATAGCAGCTCGTGAACTGTACGGCAAGGGGGACTGAACAGCGGCGCGTCGTCTCCGTGGCTGCACCGACTGCCGCGATTGACAATTCTGGCAGGTGTTGCGGCAGGCTCTGCTCAGGCATGACCGACGTCTCCAGAACCCCAGTTTCGCCGTTGACAGTGGATATGGTCCCGAAATACTTCGGAGGGGCGCACCTGTTCGGGCGGCACAGCTGACAACGACTGTGGGAAGGTCTGCATAGTCCTTGCTGGCGCTGGCAGCCTCCCTGGCGGCTTCCGACACGTTCGGGCCAAGTTCTATCCCGGTGAAGGCGCCGGAAACTGTTATGGGGCATGGTGTGCGCCGGACGAATTTTGCCCGGTCGAGTTCTTTCCCCTGAAATATTCCTTCTCAACCATGCACTTCCACCAGCATTAAGCAAGTCCGGTGCAAGTTCCCCCTGCACCTGTGAAGTGCCTAATGACCAACTGCGGGGACACACACCTGATTGACGACCACCCGGTTCTAAAGTTGTCCGGAGCCAGGAGGGGCAGTCGAGTTCGCAAACGCTGGAATTGTCCCGATCCTGGGTCAGGAGGGCTGGCATGGCGAGCGATTCACACTTGAGTATCCTGCGGCAGGCGGCCAAACCGCTGGACGGTACGTTTCCAGACAGCCTGATCAGCAGTATCGGGGACGCACACTTCGTGCTGATCGGTGAAGCCTCCCACGGAACGCAGGAGTTCTACCAGCGGCGCGCCGACCTGACACGGCATCTGATCGAGAAGCAGGGATTTACCGGCGTGGTGGTGGAGGCGGACTGGCCCGATGCCGAGCGGGTCAACCGCTTCGTCCGGGGCGGAAGCCCTGATCCGGATGCCAGAGCGGCCCTGGGAGACTTCCAGCGCTTTCCCACCTGGATGTGGCGCAACGAGGTGGTGCTCAACTTTGTCGGGTGGCTGGAGCAGCACAACCGGGACGCTGCCGTTCCGGTCGGCTTTCATGGGATGGACCTGTACAGCCTGCACCGCTCGATGGACGCGGTAGTCGAGTACCTCGAGAGGGTGGACCCTGAGGCCGCGCACCGGGCCCGGCAGCGGTACAGCTGTTTCGAGCCGTTCGGGCACGACCCGCAGCAGTACGGTCTGGCTGCCGCCTACGGCGTGGAAGAGGCCTGTGAAACGGAAGTGGTGGCGCAGCTGACCGAGCTGCAACGCCGTCAGGACCTGCCCGGCCCGGACGAGCGCTTCTATGCCGAGCAGAACGCCCGGCTGGCCGTCGATGCGGAGCGCTATTACCGCTCGATGTTTCTGGGCAGCGAGGACTCGTGGAACCTGCGCGACACCCACATGGCCGACACCATCGACGCGCTGGCGGCCCACCAGCGCGCCCAGGGGCTGGATGCCCGCCTGGTGGTCTGGGCACACAACTCGCACCTGGGCGATGCCCGGGCCACCGAGGCCTCGTGGGCCCAGGGGCAGATCGACGTGGGCCAGCTCATACGGGAACGTCATCCCGGCGATACGTACCTGCTCGGCCAGAGCACCTACGCGGGCGAAGTGACAGCGGCGCGCCGATGGGACGGGACACACGAACGCCGAACAGTCCGCCCCGGGCTTCCAGGAAGTCTGGAGGCTGAGCTGCACGGGCTGAACCTTCCGGCGTTCTGGCTCGATCTGCGGCGGCCCGAGATGCAGGACGTCTGGACTGAGAAACTCCTTCAACGCTTCATCGGGGTCATCTACGCTCCGCAGACCGAACGCGGGAGCCACTACCTGATGACTCACCCTGCGCAGCAATACGACGGTCTGCTCTATATCGACCGCGCCACAGCGCTCTCGGCGCTCGATTCGGCGGTCGTGCGGTCTGTCGGGGACCTGCCGGATACCTTCCCCACCGGCCAGTAGTGGAAACAGTGCAGCTGAGAATTCCATCCGCAAACTCCGAAGCGGCCCGGCAGTATGACGATCTCAGGGCTGATCCAGGCTGATCCAGGTGAGTCGTCTGTTCACGAAGGCACCGGAAAGCTTGCCCGCTGGGTGCTCAGCGCGCTGAAGCACAAGCCACCTTCTCTCCAGCTAAACACTGCTCCAGCGCCGGTGCGCGAACAGCCGACCGGTCCGCAGGCAGAGTTTGCTATGCTCCCTGCACCGCTTGCCAAGGAGAATGCCCATGCGCCGAACCCTCGTCCCCCTGATCGCCCTCAGCCTCTTCACCGGCGCTCTCGCTCAGACCTATCCGGCTCTTCCGAAGATCTACTACGTCAGCTACCCGTCTCTCGATCCTGTCAAGCCCTTGACCGTGGCCGCGCAACTGCGCCTTCCAACAACCACCACCGGTAAGGTGCCGGCGGTGGTGATCGTTCACGGCTCGTCCGGAATCGACAGTCGGGGTGCCTATTACGCCGACGCGCTGAACAAGGCGGGCATCGCCACCATCGAAATCGACCTGTGGGGCGCACGCGGGCTGATCGGCGGCGCGGCAGGCCGTCCCGGTGGCGTGCCCGAGACGCTGCCGGACGCTTATGGGGCCCTGAAGTACCTGGCGGGGCGGCCGGAGATCGACCCGGCCCGCATCGGTATTCTCGGCTTCTCCTGGGGCGGCGTGGTCGCGATGCTGACCGCCACCACTGCCAACACCGCCAGATACCTGGGCGATGGCCTGAAGTTCGCGGGGCACGCGCCGTTCTACCCGGTGTGCTGGGTCTACAACAAAGTCCCCGGCTACGAGTTTGGAGCGCTGACGGGCGCGCCGGTGCTGATCCAGGCCGGGGAACTCGACACGTACGACAATCCGGATACCTGTCCGAAGCTGGTGGCCAACCTGCCCGAGACCGCCCGGCGCTTCGTGTCGGTGAAGGTCTATCCGGATGCGACCCACGCTTTCAATCGTCTGGAGCCGGCGGTGACGGTGAACGATCCGTTCTCCCACCTGGGCAAGGGGGGGGACGTGCAGTTCGTCCCGAACCCGCTGGCGGCGCTGCGGTCGCGCACAGAGACGTTGAACTTCTTCGAGCGTATCTTCGGCATTTCCAGGAAGTGAATGAACTTCGGTTGTGTTGCCTGCACTGGCGTTTCGGCGAGGTGAGAACAGGGGCGGACTGAACCTCTGTCCATTCCTACCGCAACGGTCGATCATGTCTGGAACGTTTGCCGCTGATGAGTTCTTGATTCCGGTGACGCACTGCCTCAGCGAAGAGCGAAGCGAGTTTGATCCAGCTTTCGTGGAGAGTCTTGTGGCTGATCTCCATGGCACGCTGGGGCAGCAATTCCCGGATGTTGCTGAGGCGGAGCGGGAAGCCGTGGGACAACCAGACTGGGTGCTGAATGGGGCCATCGCCGGGAAACGGCCAGGCGTCTTCAAGGGCGTCCGTTCTGGCCAGGATGAGGTGGCAGTTCAGTCAGGCCCTGTCAGCCTTTTACAACCTGGCGACGGCAATACACCCGACCGGACTGTGAATTGAAGACAAAACGCCACCCGGTCTGCTACAGAAGGAAGTCGGGGGTCCGAGCTTCAACCGTCCTTCCTCGACGGTGAACCATGTCAGGAATCCTCGCTCTGGACTCGCCGTTCTGGCGTCAGTTGACAAGTCATCAACGTCGGCTGTTCAGAGCTGGATGTCAGGGTCGAGGTGCCGCCCGCTCGCGAAGCGTTCGTACTGGAAAGGCGTCACGTCGATGAAGGGCGCCTCGTCCATGGCCAGCTGCGACACGATGCGTGCAGTCGCTGCCGCCTGCATGACTCCGTGGCCGGAAAACCCACAGGCGTTGATCCAGCCGTCTGCCCCGGGCAGATGGCCGACGATCGGCTCGTGGTCCGGAGTGAGTTCGTAGTACCCCCACCAGCTCGCCCGCCGATCGAGGGCTGCCTTCTGCAGCCAGGGAAAGCGTTCCAGGGCGAGCTCCAGGGTCGGTTCCAGCCAGTCCCAGTTCATGCCTTCCCGCCAGCCACGGTCGCTGGGATCCGAGCGTCCGAAGATCACGCGTTCACCTTCGGACCGCAGGTACACACCGCTCTGCAGGTCGAAGATCATCGGCAGTCGTGCTTCCAGGTGCAGCGGGCCGGTGGCAAACACCATCCGCCGGGCGGGCCAGATCGGAAGGTCCAGGCCGGCCAGCCGGCCGAGCTCACCCGACCAGGCGCCGGCCGCGTTCAGCACCAACGGCGCCTCGATCCGACCCGCGGGAACGGTGACGTGCCAGTGTCCCCCCCTGCGTTCGATGCTTCCGCCAGGGCTGTCCAGCAGCACGCTTGTCCCCAGTGCCCGTGCCCGCCGGACATACTCGTGCGTCAGGCTGTGGGCGTCCACCAGACCGTCGGTGGGGCAGTAGGTGCATCCGCCGAGTCCGGCCGGGTCGAAGGCCGCGTGCACCTGAGCCTCCTGGGGGGTCAACACCTGGGTGGGCACGCCGTGGCGGTGCTGCAACTCCACGGCCTGCAGGTGCTCGGCCCATTCGGTCTGTGGCACCAGCATCAGGTAGCCCTCCGGACGGTAGCCGGATTCGGGCATCGCGGCGTACTCGGCGATGCTGTGCTGGGCCAGCAGGACGTTGGTCTCGGTGGTGAACTGGTGGCGCACCCCTGCCACACTCTTGCCGGTCGAGCCGCTGGCCGGGCGGTCCCGTTCGACCAGGACCACCTTCAGGCCGCGCTCGGCCAGCCGCCACGCGCTCGCCGCGCCGATGATGCCGGCCCCGATCACCACGATGTCGGCCGTGAGCGCTGTCACGGGAGGTCAGCGTGGACAACGGGGAAGCCCGAGGTGGGGAAGGTATCGACGTTGGCCGAGCGCTGCTGCACCAGCACGCCCCCGTCCACCGAGACGAACTGCCCGGTGATGTACGCCGCGTCGTCCGATGCCAGGAACAGCGCCGCCCCGGTCATGTCCTCCGCCACCCCGTAGCGGCCCAGCGGCACCGTCTGCTCGCGTTCC
>Ga0160427_10002117_pt1 | contig 12074 bp, 5 predicted proteins | sample SolpanmetagenomL_FD_108194 | JGI IMG/M metagenome (GOLD analysis project Ga0160427, IMG submission 108194) | Solar panel surface microbial communities from Lawrence Berkeley National Laboratory, California, USA - L | ecosystem: Engineered > Built environment > Solar panel > Unclassified ...
TCGAGGCCTCAGTCAATGCAGGCGACGTCTCCACACAGATCGCGGGCCTGACCGGTCTGGGCCTGGTCCTGCGGGAGGACCATCAGCTTGAACGGGCGCTCCAGGAGTTTTCCGATGCCCTGAAGCTCGCTCAGGACCACTCGCAACACCAGCACGAGGCAGAGATTCTGGACAACCTGGGGCAGGTGTACAGCGCGCTCGGCCAACATGTTCTCGCACGTCAGAAGTTCGCGGCGGCCGTGGCGTTGGCCCGAACGCTGGGCGCCGTTCCCAGCGAAGTCAATGCGCTGATCAATCTCGGCAGGCTGGAACTTCAGCAACAGCAGCCGTCAGCAGCCATCGAAGCCCTGCGAACAGCGCTGGAGCGTACGAAAGCGACAGACAGTTTCACGTCTGTCCTGAAAACCTCGGAGCTGCTCGCAGAGGCCTATGCCCAGCTTGGAGACACGCAGCAGCACCTTTACTTCTTGCAGGAAACCCTGAGACTCGAACGGGTGGTGAAGGTCGAAGAGCATCAGCAGAAAGTTCACGACCTGTCACACCAGCTGGAAATCGAACGGACCAAGCATCAGGCGGAAGCCTATAAGCTGCTGAATGAGGCGGCGCAGCAGGCCAAACGCCAGGCGGAGGAGGAGGTGCAGCAGCAAACCCTCGAGCTGGAATTGGCTCGCCGGGAAGTGGTAATGCGCCTCGGGATCGCTGCTGAATACAGGGACGACAAGACGGGAAGCCACACGCAGCGGGTATCTGAACTCGCGGCGCAACTGGCGTCCGAGGTTGGGTTTCCCGGCGATCAGGTCGAGCTGATCCGGCTCGCCGCCCGGCTGCATGACATCGGAAAGATTGGCGTGCCGGACTCGATTTTGCTCAAACCCGGCAAACTCACTGCCGGTGAGTTCGAGATCATGAAACACCACACCACCATCGGCGCCCGGGTCCTCCAGGACAGCCGGACCAAGCTGCTCCAGATGGCAGAAGAGATCGCTCAGTCACACCACGAGTGGTGGGATGGGAGCGGGTATCCGGCTGGTCTGTCCGGCGAGCGCATCCCGCTGGTCGCCAGAATCGTGGCTCTGGCGGATGTCTGGGACGCACTGACGACCGAACGTCCGTACAAGAAGGCGTGGACGGTCGAGAAGGCGCTCTTGGAAATCGATGGCCAGAAAGGCACACATTTCGATCCGGCGCTCACAGAGGCGTTCGTTCGCATGCTCCGGAACGAATTTTCGGAAGTGAACGACGGCTTTCAGGCCCAGATTGAGGAGACTGCACTCGAGACAGGGCGAGGCGAAGCAGGAGGCTCCGCGCTGCTGTCAGCGGAGTCCGGGAACCGTCTCGGTTGGCTGAATCAGCAGGCGTGGTCTGAAAGACAGCTCAATCCGGAGCAGAGTGTGGTGTGGGCAACCGAAGCCTTGGCATTGGCAGAGCAGTCCGAGAATCATCAGGGGATGGCGGAAAGTTTGCGAACCCTGGCGTTCCATGACCTTAGCGTTTCGAATTACAGCGCGGCGTTGGAGCGGTTGAACCTGGCATACCTCGAAATGGATCAACTCGGTGATTTCAGTCTGACACGCGACTGCAAAAACCTTCTGGCCTGGCTCTACAAAGATCTCTACAACAGCGATAAGGCCGTGCAGAACCTGTTGGAGAGTCTGGAACTCTCAAAACTGCTGCAAGATGAACTCGGGCAGGCCAATGCCCTTGCGAATCTCGGCATCATTGTCGGCACCCGGATGGATGACCGTGCAGGGTCACAGGCGTACTTTCAACAAGCCTACGCCATTCATCAGCGGCTCGGAAATCGTTCTGGACAGGCCAACTGCCTCTACAACATTGCTGACAACCATGTCGAACTGATGGAATATCAAGCTGCCCAGGAGTATGGACTGCTGGCGGTAGACGCGTCCAAGGCCTCAGGGAGCGCCGTTCTGGAAGCCGTGTCCCTTGCGGTGGTGGCGCGCGCATTCGCAGGTCAGAACAAGCGTCTCAAGGCTGCGGAACTGCTTGAACAGGCGAGTGCAATTTTCCCCGACCACCAGATCGAGGCCCCACAGGCTTCAGGTTGGGTCAATCTCTACCGTGGAATCAACCTGATAGAACTGGGGCAGCACGATCAGGGAAATGAAATCCTTGAGTCGGTTCTCAACGAAGCGGGCCGCTTCGACCTGAAAGACCTGTTGGTCCGGACCAACCATGAGTTGGCTGTCCATCACCGGGCGCAGGGAAATCTGGAGCAGGCCATGCAACACTTCGAAGCCGAGCGCATGGTTGAAGGCGCCCTCACGAAACAGCAGACCGCCGAACGTACCCATGCCCTGATGATGCAGTACGAGATGGAGAAGGTGCAGACTGAAGCGGAAGCCTACCGAATCCGGACAGTTGAACTGGCAGACATGAATGTCGCTCTGGAAAAGGCCAACCGGGAGAAGAGTCTGCTGCTTTCCGCTCTGCAGGAGCAGACCACCATGCTCGAACGGCAGGTGCGGGAAGACACTCTGACTGGCCTGTACAATCGTCGCCACATCGAAGAACTCCTGCAGGAGCAATTCCAGAAATGTGCGGCGGAGGGAACGGCATTGTCGGTGGCGATGATAGACGTCGATCACTTCAAAAAAATCAACGACACCTTCTCACACGCGGTTGGAGACGAGGTTCTCCGGCGTCTTGGCCGGCTGCTGCTCAGCAACAAGCGTGCAACGGATGCGGTCGGCCGATATGGTGGAGAGGAGTTCGTCCTGATGATGCCCAACACCTCTATTCAGCTGGCGGGCGTCATCATCGATCAACTTCGGAGAGCTGTTCAGAACGCGCAGTGGCATCACATCGTGCCCACGCTTCAGGTCACGCTGTCCATTGGCGCCGCAGACAATGTGGGAAAGAGCAACTACGAGAAGATGGTCTCCGCGGCTGACGGCAAACTGTATGAAGCCAAACACCAACGCAACGCGGTTGAGTTCTGAAGCCTGAAGGATGCGAGGAGAACAGAGGAAAAAAGAGGGTCAGGCCCACCTCGAAGGCGACCAGGACGATCAGCTGTTCTGACATTCGTGAGCTGATATTGCGGACGAATGGTGTTCGATATGCAGAAAAGCAGCGGCGTTGGGTCTGTAACGACGGCCAGATCCAGTTGTAAAGCCTTACCTTTGCCATGTCCTGACCAGAATGACGCCTGGCCACCTGGTGGATCGAGTTTGGATTCCTGCCTCCCGAATACAATCGCCTGATCGATGTCGATCACCACCGGGTTGCCTTTGCGGTCCGGTGCACTTGGTCGAACAATCTTGCCGGTTTCTACGGCGTCAGGAACGACAACAGGGGTTCAACCTGTGGAAGGGGGCAGGAGAAGTTCTGTCTCTGCACGCCCGAATCGCGAGGCTCTGGCCCTATTCCACCAACCTTTCTGCTGTCACTCGAAGAAACAGTCAGCTGACCGCGTTCCAAACTCGGTCAGTCATCGCAGCAGTGGCCGGGACTTCCGGCTTCCCCGACCTCGGGGTTGCCTTCCTGCCAGTTAAGGAAACACGACTGTGGGTGGCTCGGACACCGACTCCAGCCGGGTCAATGCCAGATGAAGCAGGTCCGAGAGGGTCGTGCCCTCGTCGGGCGAACTCGCATGGCCGATCTTCAGGCTGGCGGCCTCGCCGTAGGTTGTTGTGGCCCCCACCCTGAATCTGTCCAGGCGAAGTTCCAGGGCCCGCCGTTCCTGAAGGTCCACCGTCCTGACCAGCGTGGCGAGCACCGCGCCGCCCAGCCGGTAGATCCGGTCTTCCAGTCGCAGGGCCGAGCGCAGATCATCGGCCAGTCTGCGGATCTGGTCGTTGCCGGCCGCGAACCCATGCTGGCGGTTGACAGTCTGGATATCGGCGATCTCGAAGACGCTCAGCGTGAGGGATGTCCGGTGGCGCTGGCTGTACGACAGCTCGGCTCCCAGATCGGTCAGCAGCGCCCTGCGGTTGGGCAGGCCGGTGAGCTCGTCGTTCAGAGCGACTTGTTCGAGCATCCTGGTCTGCAGCTGCCGCTCGAAAGCCAGCCCGAAGGCCCGCGCGGCGGCGTCCATCAGGCTAAGGTCGTCTGGTACCGGCCCCGGCAGCTCGAAATGCAGCGCGTAAACCTCGCTGAGCGCGGTCGCCAACGGAATCAGCAGCACCTCGCGCCCGGGCGCGCCGTCTGTTCCGGCCGGCAGGGTCGCGGTACGGGTCAGTACGCCCTGCGCCGGGCTGCACGCCACCGACTGAAGCAGAAGAGACGCGAGCAGACATGCTTCGCCCGAAAGTTTCCCGGTCAGGTCGGCGTGGTCGGGGGTGTAGGCACCCAGGCAGTGCAGCTCGGTGCTCTGCAACCTCCACAGCGAGCAGACCTCCGCCCCGGCGATCCGCGCCAGCGTGCTCAGACCATGCGCCAACACCTCCTGAACGCTGCCCGCTTCGCTCAGCTCCTGTGCCAGTGCATAAAGTGCACTCAGATCGGCGTTGGCCTGGGCCAGCGCCTGTGTCCTGGCCTGGACCCTGCTTTCCAGATCGGCGTTCAGCCGCCGCATCTTCTGCTCGGCCTGTTTACGCCTGGAAATCTCCTCGTTCAGCCGCAGCGCCGGTTGGACCAGTCTCGCCACCGCTTCTAGCGTCGACCGGGTCTCCGGCGACCAGCCGTACCGCCCTGAGCCCCCCCGGAAGGCCAGCAGCGCCCAGGGTTCTTCGCTCGCCCCGCCGGTGCCCAGCGGCACCAGCAGCAGGCCGGGGTGTGCCTCCGGGTCGTTTGCGCGCAGCACTCCACCCAGCCGTGAAGGGTTGGTCGGTAACGGGGTCACCGGCCCGCTGCCCGCGTAGGTCAGCAGGGTCGGAAGTCCCGGTTGGGCCAGCGCAGTGGGCTGGGTCGGGTCGCCATATTCTGTGGGCAATGGCGTCCAGAGCGACACTTCGCGCACGGCGTACTGTTCGGCCAGCAGGCTGTACACCCCGGCGATGATCTGCGCGGGGTCGGTGACCCGCAGGATGCGCTCGGCCAGCCGGGTGAGCAGCCGCGCCTCGGGGGGCAGCAGGCGCAATGGAGCGTCGGTGTCCGGCAGCGGGCATCGGTAACCCAGGCCGCGTACCGTCTCGACCGCGCCCGCGCCCAGCTTGCTGCGCAGCCGCTTGACGTAGGTGTCTACGATTCTGCTCTCACCCAGGAAGCCCAGCCCCCAGACGCGCTCCAGAATGTCCTCGCGGGTGAACAGTCGCCCGCGTGAAGTGTGCAGCAGCTCGAAAAGCAGGAACTCCTTGGCGGTCAGGGCGACCGACTGCCCCGCCCGCGTGACGGACCGCCGCTTCAGATCGAGATCGAGCCGCTCCTCCGCACCGGTAGCGGGCAGACCAGCGGCCTCTGCGCGCGCCAGAGAAGGCCGCGTCTCCTGGAGTGACGGCACTCTGGAGGAGAGGTTCCAGGCGGCAAGGTCACCCTGAAGCGTTTCGGTCACGGCCATGCCCTGGTCACCTGCACCTTCAGTCCCTGTGGCACCTCGGCCACCCGTATACCCGTATGCCCGGTCGCTGTCACCGCGCTGCCCGTCTCGGTGCTGTTGCTGGGGTAAACCACAGACACGTCAGGGCTTCTGGACAGCCGGCCCGGGTTTCCGTCCAGTCAGCGCAGAGAACAGGATGTGAGAAAAAAATTGGCATAGGTTGGAAGGTCGGGCGATACGAGACGAAGAGGTGGAGGCAGAGAGACTTCTTGCGAGTAGAGTATGCAGACACCGAGCTGACAGATTCCTCACATTCTGCGAGCCTCGTGACACAGCCTTGCGGACTCTGGCGGTCACGCGCGAAGACGGTATCTGGTCGCAATTTGCCCAATACCCAGACAATTCAGTGCATCTCGTGCAAACACCCTCTCGTAGATATTCAGGGTGGTCACCCGGTTGTTCGCAAACGATCATCAGCCTTATCGCCGCCACTTTCCCTTGGGTATCATTTAGGGCAATTGACATAAAAATGCGATGTACTTCAATGCTCGAGCAACGCAAGAAAACATCGTACTGGAGAGATAAAAGTAATATGGCCAAAGGAATTTTCTTTAACAGTTGAACGAGCAAATGCTCTAGGACGCCCTTTGGCTCTAGCATCGGTTTTTCCAGAGCCAACGTGCTGTCCAGGATGGCGTCGAAGTCAGCCATGAGACGCTGCGGCAGTGGAACATCAAGTTCGTTTTCTATCGGCAAGCTCGACAGGGTTCCCGACAGTTTCTGGATGAGGTCTGCACCGAGGTCAGTGGGAGCAAGGCTTCTTCTGGCGGGCCTGTTACGCCTCCGGTCTGGTGCTCGACCTTCTCCTGCAAGATCGGCGAATTACCTGGGAGCAAAGACGTTCCTTGTCAGGCTCCCGGGGGATGATGACGTGCCAGACGTCATTCGCACAGACAACTTCTGGAGCCGCGGAACGAATGGCTGCTGCAATAACCTCATCCGACAGAGGACAAGCGTAACAAGCGGCGCTGTTCTGCCCAAGCACGACGAGCACAGGACGTCTTTTCCCCGAGGGCTCGCATTTCGAATCTTCACCAGCGCACCCGGACCACCGTTCCCGCCCATATCCGAAGATCAAATGGGAACCGCGCTCCCCTGGCGGGGTAACACGCAGTTGAAGTGGCCGTCTGAATTTTAGACGGCCACTGATCTTCCCCGGCCGTTCGCTGATGAACTTGGCCAGGCATCCTCATGCGGTCATGCGTGGTTGTCTACGCTGCCCTGATCGAGAAGCTGAGTGAGAAGCGGTGGCAGAGCCAGATCGCCTGCTGGATGATCGTCCCCCGAAAGCGGTCAGGTGTCCCAAGGGCATTTGTTCTGGCCAGGACGCGGCAGTGGTAAGGTTCTGGGCCAGTCGAAGCAGGCAACTGACCCTGGAACATAACGCCCATCATGACGGTCAGCGAAACCGGGCGGACAGGCCCAGGCGCTGCATCGAAGTGTTTCCTGGTGCAGCAACCAGTCCGGTAGGATCGAACGTTCCCGAGTCGGGCAACGGGTTCTCGCCTGGGGGCGCACAGTCGCCCGACAGCACGCAGGTGGCGTAGACCAGCGCGGCACGCTGACGCAGGAGGTGACCACCTAACCAGCTCGGTCCTTCCCCTTCCAGTGCGGCCCGCAAACCGTCCTGGTAATGCTCGAGGTCCGTGAAGTCCGCGATGGCCTGCTCGCTCGGTGGCACGGCCGCCCGACCATACAGGCCACGGTAGTCTGCGATGTGGTCATAAAACGTGCGTGCCGCCTGGAACCGCGCGAGCCATTCGTTGAAGGTGACATTGCCCGGTGCCGTCACCCCGTCGGTGCGTCCGGGTGCCAGGGTCGGTACAGTTCCGTAACGCAACACCGACGAGGGAAGCACGAATCCCCGGTCACGGACATCCATGACCTGCCCAGGCTGTGGTCCCTGAAGGTGGATGGTCGCAAAGCGCCAGATCGGTACAGTCCCGCTACCGGAAGGCAACTGATTCATTCCGTCACCGTCGTTGTACGTCGTGTCGATGATGTACCCGCCGCTGGAGAAGTGCGTGATCCGGCCACGCGTGTCCCGAACGAGCTGATACGGTGCTGCGCGGATGAGTTCCAGCACCGTCTGTGAATACCCGCTCGGGTAGGTGCGAGCGTAAAAGCCATTTCCCGCCGCCGTCCAGATCCCGGAAGGGACAGTCCGGCTTCCCGGCCCGAGCGGCGCGGTGCCGCTCAAGACGGCCAGTGCCTCGAGCGCCTGATACGTGGCGTTCGGCCGGGCGAGCTCGTCGCGCAACCCCTGGTAGTACGTCAGGGCGTCTCGAACCACGTCCGGGAGGAAAGGTGTGATGGTCGGCAGGTTGACGTACGAACGCGCGATCTCTGCCGGAGTCAGCAGCGGCGCGGTCCGCACCTGAAACGCCGGGTCGTAGTCCGTGAAGCGCTCGCCCGCTTCGATGCCCCACAACAGCGTCTGCACGTCGCTCTGAGCAATGTTGGGATACTGCGCGGAGCGTTGCAGGACCGCGCGAATCAACTCCGCCTGATTGCCTTTCAGGGGTGCCAGGACATATCCGTCCCCGGTGGTCGGCCCGTACGTCCCGGCATGCAGGCAGTAGCTCTGCAACGTGAAGCGGTAGTACCCGGGACCGACGTTGAACGATTGTGCCGTCACCGGCTGCACATTCATCTGCACGTCGCTCATCCAACGGGCCTCCGGGTACGCGTCATTGAAACTGGTGGTGACAGCCTCGCCCGGCGTGAACGGCAAACCCGGCAGGGAGACACTCGGCACAGGAAGTTGAATGTTCGGAAGGCCGGGAAGGCTGAACTGAAACTGAGCTTGCGCCGTTCCCACAACGGTGAACGTGCTGAACATGAGTGCCGGCAGAAGGAAGAAACGTTTCATCGTGCTCCTGGTCGGTGTAGGGGAGACAGACACCCCACCCTAGAATGATGATAATGTCACAGTCTCATCAGGATACGGCCTCTTTCAGGTTTCAAAGGGTCGGGCTGCGCTGCCTTAATCAACCGGGGGTGACCAGCCGTGATTGACTCGAATCCCTACCGTCCCCGTCTTCCGGCGATGCGGATCGGGCACGCAGTTTTCTGTGATTCCTGTCGCTTTTCCCGGCCCTCTCCTCCGCGTCACATCATGGGTGCAGTTCCAGTGTTACCGTGCAGCATGAAACTCGAAAGTGGCTTCGATGCCCACGCAGCGCTTCTGGTGATGGTCGGCGAAGCGTCTCACCGGTCGGCGGGCGAAGCAGGACTGGCCCCGGAGGCCGAACGCCAGATCGCGGCCAGTGCTTCCCGGCTGTGGCCGGCGCTGAAAGCAGGCCAACTCGAAGTCGTTCGTCTGGCGGAGCAGGACGCGGCCGTGGCACTGCTTCCGACCAGTGCGGAGGAGGCGCGGCAACTGGGTGTATCCGTGGCCCGCTGCGCCCGAACCGTGAAGGCGACGTCGGTCGGAGTGGTGGGGCTGGAGGTTGGGTTCGCGGGCGAAGTTGCGCTGGGCATCCAGCTGGGCAGCTACCGCTTCGACCGCTACAAGCCGGACGAAACGCCCGAAGTGGAAACGGTGAGCATCCATAACCTCTCCGAGGAAGACGCCCGTCGCAGCGCCAGTCTCGCGTCGGGTGTCTCGCTGGCGCGTGACCTGGTGAACACTCCCTACAATCACCTCAACGCTGAAGACTTCAGTGTGGTGGCCCGCACCGTGGCCGAAGCCGCCAGTCTGGACATCCGGGTCTGGAGTCAGGGGGAATGTGAAGAGCGCGGAATGGGGCTGTTCGTGGCGGTCGGACAGGGCAGCGCACATCAGCCGCAGTTCATCCGGCTCGTCTACCGGCCCGCTGAACCTTCCGCGAAACCGCGCGTCACGGCGCTCGTCGGCAAGGGGGTGATGTTCGATACCGGTGGATACAGTCTCAAGCCCGCTGCCGGCATGTACGGCATGAAAGGCGACATGGGGGGCGCGGCGGCCGTGCTGGGGGCGATGCAGATCGTGGCGGCGTTGAAGCCGCCCCACGAGGTACGGGCGTACATCGCCGCGACCGACAACGCCGTTTCGGCGCTGGCCATGCGGCCCGGAGACGTGTTCCGGGCGCTCAACGGCAGGCAGGTCGAGGTGACGAACACCGACGCGGAAGGACGCCTGATTCTGGCGGACGCCCTGACCGTGGCAGTCCAGGAAGGTGCGGATGAGGTCATCGACGTCGCCACGCTCACCGGTGCCAAGGTCACTGCCCTGGGCAGCGACGTGGCCGCCCTGTTCAGCAACGACGGTACCCTGGCCGACGCGGTACGGGCCGCCGCGAAGTCCACCCAGGAAGCCGTGTGGGAGTTGCCACTGTACGCGCCGTATCTGGAAAGTTACCGTTCGGAAGTGGCCGACCTGAAGAACAGCGACATGGTCGTGGCGGGCGGCAGCGTCAAAGCCGCGCTCTTCCTTCAGGAGTTCGTCACTGGGCCGTGGGCCCATCTGGACATTGCCGGCAACGCCCTGAAGGAGAAGGCCTATTCGTTCGGGCCTGCGGGCGCCACGGGGTACGGCGCCATGCTGTTGGCAGAATTGGCCTCGCGTCCCTGAACAGGTGCACGGAGATGTCGCCGCGCGAACCGGTCATTTTCGTGTCAGACAGCCTCGATCGCAGGTTTCGAAGCGTCTGAGATGAACTATTGCGCTTGCGCGGTTTCTGCCCCGTGATGCTGAACGGCAATCTGACGGACCACGCAGGGCTTCTCGGAGCCCCGTGTTATCGCCTCTGAGCGAGCGTCGGCACAGTGACGGTCTCAAGTAGATACGGTTGATCCTGTAGTTGCCGCAGGGCAAACTATGCCTTTCTACGTCCGGACCTATGGTAGAGCCACTCCCACGGCGTTCACGTCCTCTAGCGCCGTCTGGGCTCATCCCCGTACTGTCGGTTCGACGCCTGGAGGCCGTCCCGAGGGTTATGGATTTCTGTTTCGGCCGTGAGGTCCGCCGTGCCGTCGCAGTGCCTCAGAGAGAGGAGAGTGCGGCGTTCGTTTGGATAACAGGTTGCCGGATCAGGGAGTATGCGGCTCCCTGAGAATGGTCGCCGGTGATGTTCAGGACGTGGTGCTGGAAGTGGTCTGTTTCCGGAACAACACTTCGCTCTTGTCGGATAGGTTGCGGAAAAAGGTTCGCTCGGTCAGGCCAGCCCGTTCAGCAATCTCAGCCCCTCTGGCCTACTTGAAGTCGTGCTCGACGCCGAGTTTCATGGCGGCCCGTTCGAGTTGGCCGCGTGCACCCGGTCCCGGCAGCCATCGCCTGACTACACCTGATGACAGTCACCGTCATCAGGTGTATGCTTCTTATGTCAGCGACTGACATTGGTGCAGACCTCGGCGACGAGGACGGACCGATCAACTGGAGGTTCACCTATGCGTGTATTTGTCACTGGAGCGTCTGGATTTATCGGTTCTGCGGTCGTTCCTGAGCTGCTCAAGGCAGGCCATCAGGTCGTCGGACTCGCCCGCTCGGACGCTTCCGCGGCCGACCTGACGGCTGCGGGCGCAGAGGTGCTGCGCGGCGACCTGACCGATTCGGACAGCCTGCGTGCGGGCGCTGCGGCCTCGGACGGTGTTGTTCACCTTGCCTACAACCACGACTTCTCACAGATGGCTGCCGCCGCCCAGATGGACCGGGCCGCCCTGGAGGCCATCGGGGAAACGCTGGCGGGCACGGACCGGCCGCTGGTTTTCGCGTCCGGGGTGATCGGCATGACCCCGGGCCGGACGGCCACCGAACTCGACTCGCCGCCCAGCGGAATCCATCCGCGGACCGTGACTACACATGCGGCCCTGGCATTGGCCTCCAAGGGCGTCCGGGTGGTTTCCATGCGGTTTGCACCGACCGTGCACGGTAAGGGTGACCATGGCTTCATGCGGGTCCTGATCGACATCGCCCGCCGGAATGGGGCGTCCGGCTACGTTGGAGACGGTGAGAACCGCTGGCCGGCCGTCCATCGCCTGGACGCCGCCGTGCTCGTGCGGTCGGCGCTGGAGACGGGGAAGGCGGGATCGTCGCTGCACGCTGTGGCCGAGGAGGGCGTGCGCATCCGGGACGTCGCCGAGGTGATCGGGCGGCACCTGGATCTGCCAGTGATCTCGGTCCCCGCGGAGCAGGCGAGCGATCACTTCGGCTGGATGGGCATGCTCGTCGGCGTGGATTCTCCGGTTTCGAATGCCCTGACGCAGGAATGGATGGACTGGCAGCCAACCCACCCGGGGCTGATCGAGGATCTGAACCAGGGCCATTACTTCCAGAATCTCGATTGAGCCGGGAACCGAATCCCGGAAGTATCGAGGACGGAATTCAAGAGAAACCAGGCCAGGGCTCATAAAGATCTCGAGCCGACCGAGGAAAAGCTGTCTGACTGCACCCAGTTTCGTGCTGGGGTGGGATTCGTTGGGTGCCGCCTGACCGGTGGGCTGTTTTGCCAGGGGTTTACCAGGGGAGGGCGCCGGTTTCCGGGTTGTACTCGTCGCTGAAAAACTGTCCGGTTGGGCCGTCGGCAGCAATCAGGGCGTATTTGACGATTCGCGCCCCGGCTTCCTGTACCGTCCCGGTTCCCCGGTGGTTGTTGAA
>Ga0160427_10002118_pt1 | contig 12074 bp, 1 predicted proteins | sample SolpanmetagenomL_FD_108194 | JGI IMG/M metagenome (GOLD analysis project Ga0160427, IMG submission 108194) | Solar panel surface microbial communities from Lawrence Berkeley National Laboratory, California, USA - L | ecosystem: Engineered > Built environment > Solar panel > Unclassified ...
GTAATTAATAACTACCGAGATTAGATATATATAAGGACCTAACCCTGCCGTCACGCAGGAGAATTTCTAATTAAGCTACGATGGCATATTCCGCGCTATTAGCTCTTACCCCTATCGCGTAAGTAGTAATTGGATAGGGGAGAAGAAAAAGGATTTCAACAACCTCTTTAATATACTCTTTGCGTACTACCCTCGTATAAATTAGGAGACTAAACCCTATTACGAACTTCTTTACTTATACGTCGAAGTACTTAGCGATAATATAGACCGTGTGTCCCCTGCCTTAGGCCTATTTTCGACCTATTTTAAGGCCGAATCCGTAAAATATTACTAGATGTACCCTAATCTAAACTTAAGGAATATGTTCTAAAAAGATTATACCACCTTTCTATAGTGGTCTTTAGTATATATTAGACCTAGTAGAGTACGGGGTGGTACTTAAAACGGCCTTCTTTTAGACGCTCTAACCTATAAGTTTAGTATACTAGAAACTTAACCTAGTAACCCGCCCCTATTACTAGAATAACTTTCTTATAGTATCTCTAAGTAGGAGAAGATACTACGCTAAAACTATAATAGCCCCTCTTTAGGTAGTCCTTCGCCGCGGTCTTCAGCGTCCCCTTAGTATTATACGTAAAACCGTTGCTAATATAGGTTCTGTATACTATTTACTTGCTATTAATCGCCTATTTACTTTCGTTTAAATCTGTCATTTTACCGCACTTATTTATTTTACTATCTCCGCTGTAAGTACGTATATCGGGTCCCGTAAGAATAATATTACTTTAATAATATAGTATTAGCACCACCTTAGGTCCATTTATATATAATAATATTATAATAATTTTAATAAACAACCGTAATCGTCGTTCTGCTCTTTATTCCTAAATGACTTTTATATACCTTTACTAATAATCTATCCGAATCCGTCATAGGTTAATATATAAGTTAACGCCCTTTATAAAAATTAACTATTATCTAATAACGAACCGCCTATTATTATTTAACCAAAAAGTTAGTAGTGCTTAAGCACTACCAACTTTTTATAAGCGCACGTAAAAATATCGTTGCTTTATTATTTATTCACTCGCACTCCTATACGTGTTTTAATTACCCTCTAATTATTAATATCAAGCCGCAATACCTCTTGCCTTGTCACTATCGCTATCCTTATTATTATTTGTATTTACCTTAATTAAGCCCATAACATATCGTAGCTTATTATACAGTAATAACTATCCTATAGATAAATCATACGTTATCTAATAACACACTTATTGTTATTTTCTTTAAAGTTATATTTCAATTCGTTTCACGTCGATACCATTTATTTCCGTAATACTACTATCACAACGGTAAAAGGTCCGGATATTCGTAAAGTTTATAGTACCTACGTACCTCTAACCTCCTATTATTATCGATAATCTACGATTGCGCCTTCTTATTTTACAAATACCATTATTATTTCCATTATCCGAAGCGTCGTCTTAACGTATACTTAGCTATCGCCTCCTCTTACTAACGTGTCATTCGATAATACTCCCTTTACTTACTCTATCCTCTATAGTTAGAACTAAAGCATAAACCGCCTCTAGTTGTAACATTTTAACAATAACTTACTTATCTACCTATCTCGCCTTACCGTTATTTTTTATACCGTTATAGTAACGCCAAACCCCGTCCTTCTTCTATAATACCGTATAGTAGTTTCCGATATAGTTAAAGACGCCTATTATCCGGTACTAGCTTCCTCTTAAAGTATTATCTATATCTAGATATATAATGTCGTATACCGTATTTAGATCTATATTACTTAGCTTATCTCTTCCGATTAGTACTACGAATCGTAGCGGTATACGATCTACTACGCGGGTCTCTACTAACGTTCTTAATCTATAACCGTCTACTAGGCAAGTAGACTTCCCGTTCTACCCGCTCTAGAAAGAATTCTAGACCCTCTCCTCTAGCTTTATATCTTTACCGTACGGTAAGGTTATAGTTAACCTATATAGCACTTTGCTTTTAGTGCGATACTTCGCGGCGTATTCTTTTACTTGGATTATATAGAACCCAACTTAGGCGAAGTTCTCTATTATCTTCTCAAGCACGTCATGTAATAATATATACTCTTTCTTTCCAACTCCTAACGTCTCCCTAATATAGTCGTCTACGGCGAACTTAGCTTCTACTAAGTCGCCTGCCCTAATCGCGTACTACGGCTTCTCTAAGAATACCCGAATAATATAGTACGTGGTAAAGGCTTCGGACGTTTCTATCCTCTTTCTAACCGAGAGCGGTACCTAGTCGTAGTTTACTAGCCCGAAATCGTTCTATATTATCTATATTAATATAGCATCCATTATATACGACTCTTCCTTCTATAGCAATAGTAATACCTTACGTTCCTCCTCTTCACCTACGCCTAGAACCTAAGTTATCTCCTTCGCTAGAGCGTCCGTAATATTTAATAGGTCTAACAAGCCGTACTTGTAGCCCTCCACCCTAGTTTATTATAATATAACTAGGCGGCTATAGTTTATTATATACGCGGCGGCATATCTTTTTATCTCCTCTATATCCTCCGCATCGAATGTTTCTACTTCTACTAATAAGAACTCTATAATACCGGCTTGTATATAACTCAATAAGTCCTCTGGTATTTGGCCAACGCTTTTATCTAATTAGTATTTTTCGTGTCCGAATAGCAAGTATTACTAACCCCTACCCCTAAGCACGAAGCGCTCTTAGACACGCGGTAGCGTATACTAAATCTAGTTAAGATATCTTATCCTATAAATAGATAGGATGCGAATAGTTAGAGTTATTTTAAATGTTTAATTATTATAGTTGCGTATTATTGGTTTGTATTATTGTAAACACGGTAAATATTATAAACAATAATAAACGAGTTTAGGGTCCACGCCCCGCACCGAGATTAACGATAACGTTATATGATAATAATTTATAGGTATTGCACCTTCCATCCTCACTTCTAAATTATAAATAAATACTACTTCTTTTTAACTTCCTCTACTTCCTCTTATTATTATTAAACTTTAACTTATATATCCACATACTATAGCCTTAATATTCGAATTTTCAAGTTCGGATTAATATTCTACCCTCTCGTCGTTTAAGGGACTCTCTACACCAGACACGATAATACTCTTACTACTAGCTAAGGAGTTAGCTTACTTTATTAAAACCGCCTCTAGTAGGGCTCAACTCTAAACTCGACTTAGGAACCTTAGTTAAATTATTATAAGCAGCGTACCGCTAGGCTAGGCACCCGTATAGTTTAACTATAATTTAACCCTAAGCGAACGTACTAGGAAGCCCCTTTCTAGGACCGATTTATATAATACTTCTTAAGCCATCCACCCCTAGCGAACCTTCTTTAAATACTCCTCCCTAGTATAGAAAACACCTACGACGGCGGTATCGGCGAATAAGACCTTACGCTACTCCCCTATTCCTATATTTCGGGACCTATAACCTATTAAAACTCGGGCATTATCCGCCACCACTTCCCGCGCCTCGAGCCCTAAAATAGTATACGAAATTCCTTATATACCGAATAGTCTAGGACCTTATAACTTCCATTCACGGAAGCGTAGAAGAGTTAAGGCGGGTACTAGACACAAAACACCTATAATCGAGCGACTACTAGATATTAATATAGATATCGTTATATAGGGCGCGTCTAAGTTTTTTCTCTCGTATAATTCCGATATCGTAAATAAGGAGTTCGCCTCCGAGGTAATTAAATAGGTAATCTATAGAATCCTTCCCTTATCGGATCGAACCTATACCATAATCGTAGAGGTAGAAAATCTTACGCGCTTATTTATATTTTTTAGTAAAGCATTTAGGCGAGAGGGTTTAACTTAACTTTAGTATTTTCTATAACTTTTAAGTAGCTAGGGAGTAACGGTATCGTAATCCGCCGCGGATAGGTATATCGACTTAAGCCTCCTATCCCTTACCAAACGCGTTATATACGCCTATTATAACTAAGCCGCTATCTACGTATCCGAAAAGCTATATTAGTACCTTCGATATATACGCCTAGCTAAATTCTACCGTAAGTACGCCGCGATAGTAGAATAGGTCTAGGACCTAGAGAGTAGTATTCGTACGGCTCTAGCTAGCGTAGGATTTAAAACGAAGTACGGCCGCTTAATTGCTTTAATCGTAAACGATTATATACTTTGGTATTTAGAGGATAAGGACTTTCGTTATCCCCCTAAGAGTAAGGCCGGGGTTAAAGCCCGTCGACGATTAACGATTAACATTAGCTATAGATATCTCTACGCGGCACTCGAGGACATATTTACCGCCGGTATATTCGTTTTACTATCTCCTTCTAAAGATAATACGTACGTTTCATTACTTACACTAAATATTATTTCTATTTCGTTAATAAGTCCTTAGCTTTAAGGGTTAGACGCAGCTAGAGGTCCGTATAGTTATATAAGTATTATTAAACCGGCTTCCTCAGCTACGCCGAATTTGCGAAATAATTAACGACTAGTTACTTATACTAGTTATAAACGTCGGTATTCTATCATTAAGATCAGTAAATAAGGCTTTTACCACGTAGGGTATAAAGAGTATTACGGAACTTACTAATACGACTTCATGCGAGAATAATATATTAGTTACTCGCACGCTTGTAGTAATATCGCTACCCCTTTAAGACACCTTATACATATATTACGGATGAAATACATTCCTAGCTTCTATTAATACTTCGTTTATACCTAAATTTATTATTATATTATATCCATACGTTTCAATCAAATTATATATCCTATTATTAAACGACAATTTCACCGGTTAAAGTATATGGGCAATTTTTTTACCAAACGAGACTTTATACTTATACATAGATTATTATAGGGTCTGTCGCCATGCCAACCCTTTAATTTATTATCTATTTTAACCGTTCACAAGGTCGCACTCCCGCCTTTCAAGCACTATACTCTTTCTATATTCCTAAAATAGTCGAAAACGCAGGTTCGTATAATGCACGTAACTTTTCTACGATTCGACTATATAGGCTAGTAGACCTATATCTTAACGATATTGTTGTACGTATCCTAACTATCCCTATATACTTAAATCTAACTTACTACTAGGAACGTAATATAGTATACATTAATCGCGTCCGACGTATAACTAAGAGTATAGTAGAGTTACGTACCGCCATTAACGGTAAGAGATAGATAAGATATCGCTTACCTAGACACCTTACGTATATCTTAAGCGTTTACTCGATCTACCTACGCCCTAAATCCTTCGGAAGAGACCGTCTATACTATTACCGCATTACTTATACGTAAGTCTATATTCGTATATAGATTATAACTATACCTTACCGTATCGTATAGTAACCCTAGCGTCGAAGAGATCTCTATAGTCCGGAGCCTTAGTAGATAGCTAGCTAGACCTTATAACCGCTTCTACGGCTAGTCTTCTATATAGTTCCTATCTAGACGCCGCTCGTCTAGATAAGATTTTTATACCACCTATATATAATCGTATAACGCGGTACTAATTTATGCATTTAGTACGACCGCCTAAGGGATACGCCCCTTATAATAGAAAACGTAGAGAGTCGGGTTAGTATAAGTATTTATTAACCTTCTCCTATAGTCCTAATATTTACTAGCCCGTTTATTATTAAATATTACAAATCGTAGGATTACTGGTTAAGACTTCCGTATATATTAGCGCTAATAATATATATTAGCTATTACCGTTTATAACTAAACTCCCGTTAACTCTACGCGCTCGACCTTTAGTAAACCTTAACTAGTAGTAGTAAGTCACGAATCTAGTTCTTATACTTTATTAGACTTATATTAGGCTAGGGTACCAACCAGCGACCTCCTACACAAGAAGGAGAAAAGGGAGAAAATATTTATATTAATATAAGACATAAGGAAAGAGGTAATACCGAAAAGCTACTATCTTATATCGTATAGGAGGGTACCACCGGGCAAGGAAATAATAGAAGGCGTTTTAGGATACGTTCCTCCGACGTATTTAAAGGTTAATATAGTAAATAGCTTAGCTTAAAAATTCGAGATATAACGTAGGTTGTATTAGATTAGTTGTTCCAGCGGAACATTAGTATTTTAAACGATAAGTTTACTTTATATAGAAATCTTCCTCTTATTATATAATAACATAATTAGTAAAAAGTTCGTAGTACCTAAGCACTACGAACTTTATTTCGCTAGGCGTTTTCGATTTCGCTTCCTTATTCTTACTACTATAGGTTAGAAACGTAAAACCTTTATTAAGAGACGCTATGAAATTAAGTGTTATAAATATAAGAGAGAGGTTTCTATATAAGATAACGAATTATATATGCGTAGAGCATTTAAATATACAAGACTAAAGACCTATAACAAAACTTATTTTCTAATAGTAAAGCTATCATTATATAACGGTTCGACTAATATACGATAAGCGTGGTATAATAATATAACCTATAATTTATATCCTCTCCGATCTATAAAAGCGAATCTACTAGATGGTACGCTAAAGTTATACTAATCGGTATAGAGTTAATTAAATATTTAGATTTGATAATGGTATAGTAGTAGCTATTCTAATCTTCAACTAATCTTAAAATCCGTTACTATTACGATAATAGTATAGATATTATTATTTACTCCGCCTTCTCGTCCTAGACTTCCTCCGTCTGTATATCTTCCGTAACCTTTATCTTCTTCTTTATTACGTATAGCTTATTAATAAGCTTAAGTACACGTTTCGATATAGACCCCACTTCATTCGGCTTTGCTAGACCTACCGCGATAACCTTCTTCGTCGTAGTAGGTTTAGCCTTCGGCTCTATAGTCGGTTTGTCCTTTAATTCCGTAGTAGGTTTAGTCTTAGCCCTAGTCTTAGCTAGTTAAGGGCGAGCGGGATCTTTAGCGGAGGAGGGAGGAATTGCTTTAGTTATAAGAGCTTCGAAGTTTTTCGTCCTACTTCCTACTAGGAACGGAACAGGCGAGTCGCTAACCGAATTTATCGTTAAAAAGTCGGTTATCTCTCGGTTTTCCCTACGCGCTATTATAATTTCCTTACGCGCTATTATAAATTAGCTAACGTTTACGCCTTTAACATTTATAGCGCACCTTAGCCGAGATTTTTAATAAAGGTATTACAACTTTCGTCGATCTCTGCTTCTCCGAGCTATCGCTTAAAAGCGCTATTATAGGATACTACTAGAGATATTAATAATAGCCCGCGAATAGTAAAGGAATTATACTAACCGGTGACCGCTAAGACGATAAGGTTAAATAGTCTAGCACGATCGTACACAAAGTCGTTTATATATTATTCTAGCGCCGTCTCTTCGGCCTAGTCGTCTTTAATATCTACTATAACGATAATATTAATTATATTATAATATTTAAGGAATTAAAGCAGTCTAGTCAGGGAATGTAAATGCGTGAGGTTATATAAAAGAAGTAAGTTTATTGTAAAATAAAGCGAACAATGAAAACACGCTGTCCTAGTAATTTATTATTATTACTAGGCAACGTCACGGCTGCTTATGCCCTTCCTAGGAATTTCTAAAGGGTTCGAACGGTATACGGAATATTACCGTAGCTTTAGTATTCCTAAAGTACTAAAATCATAAAAACGTAAACAAAACATTTAATACACGTAATAAACTTACTTTCAATTAATTCACCTCCTATATTACAAATCCATAGTATAACGCGATAGACTCGAATCTAGCGAGACATAGATTTAAGTACTCCCTCTTCGCCGTAAACATTGAAAATAAGGCTATACTAGCAAAAATCCTCTATATTATTATTAGATATTCGTTTATAGTTCACTAAATTGCCGTCGTGTTATCTAATAAGTTATAGTATATCTCGATAGCTAGTACATCCCACACCCGGCCGGCGCAAAGCTATCTATATTAATAATAAAATTTATAAAGGATTTAGGTGTGTTATAGCACTCTCGATATCAATGTTATTACTAATTATTATTATAGTCGAGCCATATTCGCTATATATTCCGGTAATAAGTTTAGAGGAGCTATAACACCGTATGTATTATATCATCGTCTATACGTATTAGACTAACATTATTAGTGTCCGAGCTTCTACCTTTAGGCCCCTAAGAGTATTAGTTCTATTTCCCTTTACCGCGCAAGCCCAAATCGACTACTAAGCTCCTACGTATACTAAAACCAGATAACGCGGACTCTTCGGACGATATACGTATACTCTTCTCCTCCGAGGCGAAGGCGATAAGGAACGATAAGCGTAAGGCCGACGAGGGTATATAAGCTTCTATTTTAAAGAAGTATAAGTAGGCCCTACGTAGGTTATAGTTATAGTATAAATATTATGATAGAGTGTTACATAACCCTAATAAATGTTTAAACTAAACTATTCGCTCGTCCCTTACGTCCCTCTCTACCATAGATCTCTTTCTTATTAAGCTATTATACGGACTCGCATCTCCTACGCCTACGTATACTATTACTAGTATAAAGCTATAGTATTTAGTTATCTGTCTCGTATATCTATAAAATTATTAGGATAGTCTTATAGCCTTACAGCCTTACCCGTCACCCTAGTAACCCTTTAATCCCTATGTTCTTATTATCTCACAATATATCCCGCTATATAATAGATTATTTACTATTTTAAATATGGCAGAATAATTTATTAGTAAGCCCCGCTTAGACATTGTCGCTCGAGTATACCAATCCCTAGATACTAGACCTAAACTAGCGGATCCCGATCTCTAAGCGGTTGTAGTAAGCGTATTACTTCTTATAACGGTATAATATTTTAATTAATATAATTAGGGACGACATATTTCTATGCTTCGTTAAGCTTAGTATATAGCGGATTTAATCGAAGCGCTAAGGTATAAGCTTAATCGTACGTTATATAGAGTGTTAGAAGTTCAGTACTAGAAGTTTCCTAACATCTACAACTAGACTTCGCGAAAATATAATACGCTCTAAACCCTTCGAACGAGACCGTCCTTACTATTACCGGGCTACTTATACGTAAGTTCTTAAACTCTTCTATTCGGGTTCGTATCTAACTAGACCGTGTAGCAGTTTAAAAACTTACTAAATAGAATCCGGTCGACCGTTCTTATATTTCGCCTAAGATTAACCCCTTCGACGATAAGATACGTTCTTATATATCGCCCGATACTAGCCGTTACGATACTAAGGTCCGGTCTAATATCTCTAACGACTACCGTAGAGTCCGCGAGTAGTTATATACCTTCTAGTAATATAGTAAAGATAACGAACTACCCTCCCTCTTCGTTTAACTCGGTAAGCAATCCCCTAGTAATACTTATTCCCCCTTAGAGTACTCTACTCCACCCCTTAACCTATCTACCCTTACTCTTCCTCTTAAGAATAGTAAGTAAACTATACTTAACGGTATTTAGTAATTTGTTTAAGTATTAACCGTCCCTTCTTATAGTACTAAAGGAAAAGTCGCTTCTCGTAGCACCGACGGAAAAGTCCCCTTTTTATAATACTTAATACCTATTCCTCGGTTAGTATATCGCCCTTAAAGTGCTAGTGTCACGGTCTAACTTATAACAGGTAATATAAATATAAGTTTTATCGCCAAACTTCACGGCAGTAACGAGCTCGACGTCTATCCCGCCCCTTCTTCCTCTTATAAACGATTAGCTCTACCTAAAGCTCGGCCAGTAAACGTAAGTTACCCTTATATATAAGCCTCTACTTTCGTACTTACATAGAGGAAGACTACTAAGAAACAACGCGTATTAGAGTAAACGAAGGAGGATATAGCGGATATAGACATTAGATACAACGTTGATAGAGATACTATCTAGGTTATACTAATTCCCGTATCGTCGGATAATATTTTACGACCGATAGGCGCGATTCGTTTTAAGATAGGCACTTCTAGCGTCTTTAAAGATTAACTCGGGTTAAATTTCGTTAACAAATTATGGCGTAGTAGGTAGTAGTTATTTAGACCGAAATTGGAATCAGTAGTTGTTATCACCACTATGTACAATAAGACATTAATATTTTCGTGCTTGTTATAAGATAACACGGTAAATATAAATAACAAAGTTCGTAGTACCTAGGCACTTCGAACTATCAACCGTAAGGGTCTATATTCTAGTATTTATTATTTATTTTACCCCTCTCCATTTGTTTATCTACCGGGGGGGGGAAATATCGGCGTAATATTTCGAAACTCCTAGAATACTATAACCGACCCTAACGTTACCTAGTAACGAACTATTTAGTAAATAAATACTTATATTCCCCTATAACAAATATTCTTTCTAACTAACTTTATTATTCAAACATTCGTATTCACCTTCCTCTAATCCTTTCACCTTCAACTTCCTCGTTACGTACTACTTTTACTATAGCGTCAATGCCACCCCCGGTAATACCCAATAATAGTCCACCTTCTATATCCGGAGCTATACGTTTTCCTCTATCCGGAGCTAGGCGTTATACCTATAGGCTTATAAGACGCCTTCTTAGTACTATATTCCTTAAAGTCGATCCTATTATATCGTAGATTATTATATATTAGATTCGTCTATTCTGGTGAGGCATTAGTCACTAATAATATAATAGGTCACCTAAGTCGTCTAGTCGTTTATCTACGATAACAACGATAGAATCCCGTAGAGGTTATATTATATAGCTATACTTATCGAACAAATAGCGGGCCTCGTTCTAGATACTACTACTTATTAAGAGACCCTAGCCGGATTACCTAATATTTAGCGGCTCACTATCGTAGTACCTAGCGACTACGGGATAGATTATAAGGGCCTCGATAATAACGATAACCTTAATAATAAATTCGATAAATTCGATAAGTCCGTTAAGGACCCTATTGTTATCGGATCCCTACGTAGTAACCTATCTAATACCAAAGAAGATACTAAGGAGGAGTATACCGATCTAGATTATAAAGGTTCGTCGCGTTCGTCCCTAAAGTTAGATATAGAATACCTATTCTATACCTCGGAGGATTTAGATCTAGTAGACGAAGAGAACGGGTTAGCGGCGGAACTAGTTATATTAATAGCCGGTAACACTGGCCTTGCCGTTAGAATAATATATACTTATATATTTAATTTAGGTAACGCGGTAGCACGTAGTACCCGTAACGTACGTAGTAGCCGTAGTATACGTAGTAGCCGTAGCGTATCGCGTTAGATATCTAACCCGGTACTACTACGACTCTCGACCCCTATCTAGTAAATCCCCCCTATCGGTTAGTAAGCCGACGAACCTCTCCTAATTACTAAGTAGCTCCCTACGCCTAGGCCGGTTACTAGTCTCTCTCGTATAGGTACTATCCTAAGCGCTAGATTAATCGCTAGTATCTCTAGAAGTAACGCTAAGCCGGATACTAAAGAAGATAGGGCTAGGCCGACTACTGTCAAGGTAAATATATACTATCCCAATAATACACCCTCGTTAACATTATTAGGAAAAACCTAAAAAATAGGGAGCCCTTACTCCTTAGGCCATTCCTATAAAAAAAGCATTAACTATTAAATACTAGCGTATTAACGTAAAGCTTCCTAGTAATAAGGGTCGGGATTTTAGCTATAGTAATTTTATCCGATATTTATTTACTAAGGCAAGTATAGAACGCGTTAAAAAAGCGGTCGGCTCGGGCGCTACTTCTACCCTTCTCGTATATCTCGAGATTCCTAAGAATATACCCGCCCTATTCGCTACGGCGCTCGCCGCTAGTATTAAGGCCGTAATAACGGAGTCTGGCCTACTATAGGTAATATATAAGATACTTTATATATACTTAGATCTCTATAATTATTAGTCTACTCTCTAAGTTTAGATCGAAGCCGAAGTTAGATAGTCCGGTAGAGATAGTAAACTACGCGCCTTCTATATATCCTTAATCCCCGGTACCGCGTCGGGTAAGCTAGTAACCTACGTCCTTAATGTCTTCGTTTAACTCTTAAACGATACCGCGGTTCGCGCCGGTACTAGTACGGGGGAGCTAGTCCGAACCCGGGTTTAA
>Ga0160427_10002119_pt1 | contig 12074 bp, 11 predicted proteins | sample SolpanmetagenomL_FD_108194 | JGI IMG/M metagenome (GOLD analysis project Ga0160427, IMG submission 108194) | Solar panel surface microbial communities from Lawrence Berkeley National Laboratory, California, USA - L | ecosystem: Engineered > Built environment > Solar panel > Unclassified ...
GGAACCCGTCAGGGCCAGCAGTCCAAAGTCGACTGCATCAACAGGCCGAACAGAAGACTGCACCCGACCAACACGCCAGATCAGCAAATTGCGCTTGCATCAAGGGAGCCATCCACAGAAGACCCTCGAGACTGCCCTCGACGTGATGAACGGCTTCCGCGACCGGCCGGCCGGCACACTGCGGCTGAACGTGCCGGTGAGCGCCACCCGACTTGTGTCGCCTGCCATCGTGTCACCTCTCCTCACTGCCTATCTCGAGATCCGGATGGAGATCTCGGCTGACGACAGCTTCGTCACGTCCTGGCGGCGGGTTGAAATGCGGGCATCCGTTATGACGAGCGTTTGGAGCAGGATATGACCCCGGTGCCGATCGGCCCGCGTCATCAGCGTTTCGCGTCGCCTCACCGGCGCATCTCAACCGCCATGGCCGCCCGCAACATCCGCACGGCCTCCTACACTATGCCTGCATCGGTGGGTGCTTCGCCAGCGGTGCGACAATGCCGTGGGAGTTCGAACGCAACGGCGAGATCATCCGCATCAACCCTACCGGCCAGCTGATCGTGCGCGTCAGCAGCGCGATGGATCTCGCCGCTGATGCGGCGATTGCGTGCATCGGCATTCTCACGCTGTTCGAGGGGCGGCTCGACCAGTTGTTCGACCTTTGACACATCACTGAATGGCGCGCGGCGGCACGGACGCGATCCAGTGAACTCGGCCTTGCACACATACCGGTCAGCTAGTATGTTGTGTGATCAGGAGGATACGATGATCGACGAGAGCTACCTTGAGGAATTCAGTGTGAGCGTGCGTGGACTGGCGCAGGACAAGATCGCTCCGCACGCCGCCTCCTACGACCGTGAGTCGCGTTTTCCGGAAGAGTCGCTGCAAGCGTTCAAGCAGCTCGGCCTTGTCGGACTCGCCTTTCCAGAGGAGGTCGGCGGCCAGGGTGGCGACGTGCTTGCGCAGTGCGTCGCGCTTGAGGAGCTCGGCCGAGTGTGTGCCTCCTCGTCATTGGTGCTTATGGTCACCTGGGCGGGCCTGGTCCCCATCGCAAAGCACGGCTCGCCGGAACTGATCGACGAGGTGATCCGACCTGCGATGGCCGGGGATACGGTTGCTTCGATTTGCCTAACGGAGCCACATGGGGGCTCGAACCTCTTCGGCCTGAAGACACGCGCCGAGCTAGACGGCAACGGGTGGAAGCTCAACGGACAGAAGCGCTACATCAGCAATGCCGGACGATCCGACTGGTACACGGTCCTGGCGAAGACCGGCGAGAAGGCCTTCGGGCTCTTCGCCGTGCACAAGAACGATCCCGGCATCACGATCGGCAAGAAAGAGTCCAAGCTGGGCATCAAGGGTAGCCCGACCGCGGACGTCATCCTGGAGGATTGCCGGATACCGGCCCATCGGGTGGTCGGAGATCCGTCTCTCGGCAATGCCTACATCACCGAATCCCTGACCTGGACCCGCGCCCTCATCGGCGCGCAGGCGCTCGGCATTGCCCAGGGCGCGTTCGACCAAGCCACCCAGTATACGAGCCAGCGCGAACAGTTCGGGCAGTCGCTGTCAAAATTTCAAATGATCCGCGGCATGGTGGGAGATTTGGCGACACAAATCGAGGCCGGGCGGTCTCTCTTGTATCGCGGCGCACGAGCGATTGACACAGGCGATACCCGATCCCGCACGCTCTGCTCGATGGCGAAGCTGTTCTGCTCGGACACCGCCATGAAAGTTTCCGTCGACGCCCTCCAACTCCACGGCGGCGCGGGCTACCTGACGGATTTCCCGATCGAGCGCATGATGCGCGACGCGAAAATCACCCAAATCTACGAAGGTGCCAACGAGATCCAGAAACTGATCATTGCGAAGGACATCTACGCGCGGAATGAGCAAGGGGCATGAGCCTGATCACTTATCTGACGCGGATCCAATTCGAGCCGGGTGCAGCCCGGCTGATCGGAGAGGAACTGAATGTCGTCGGCGCGGCGCGTCCGCTTGTGGTGACCGACAGGGGGATCGTTGCGGCCGGCATCATCGAGCGCGTTCTCGCGGCGGCCGACCTCCCCGCGTGGACGCCCGTCTTCGACGGCACGCCCGAGAACCCAACCGAGGTCGCCTGCCTCACCGGCCGGGACCGGTTCTTGGCCGAGGGATGCGACTCGGTCCTTGCAATTGGCGGTGGGTCGTCACTTGACCTCGCGAAGACTGTGTCGCTGCTCGTCACGCATCCCGAGCCACTCTCACAATACGCAGCGATTCTCGGAGGCCTGCCGAAGATAAGGACCGACAAGCCCCCAGTCATCGCCGTGCCGACAACGTCCGGGACCGGCAGCGAGGTGGGGCGGGCGGCTTTGATCACACTCTCCGACGGTCGCAAGCTTGGCTTCATATCGCCCTATTTAGTCCCGACGGTGGCGATCTGCGATCCGGACCTGACGCTCGGTTTGCCTCCATACCTCACTGCTGCGACCGGAATGGATACGGTCACGCATTGCATCGAGACCTACCTCTCGCCGCGCGTCAATCCGCCTGCCGAGGCGATTGCGCTCGACGGTCTGATGCGCGCGATGCGTTCACTTCGGCGCGCCGTAGAGCACGGGAGCGACCTCGCGGCCCGCTCGGATGTCATGATGGCGGCGCTCGAAGGCGGAATGACCTTTCAGAAAGGCCTTGGGGCCGTCCATTCGATGTCGCACGCGCTCGGTGGTCGCAAGACGAAGCCGCTACACCACGGCACGCTGAACGCCGTAATTCTGCCGCACGCGCTTCGTTTCAACGAGATGGCCTGCCGGGAAAAATACGTCGAACTCCGCCGCGCTATGGCGCTACCGGCCGATGCGGATCTCGCCGCGGCGATCGAAGCGCTTAACAAGGATCTCGGCCTACCCTCTACCCTGGCAGAGATGGGCGTGACCTGGGCCGAGTGCGAAGCGCTGATCGGGTGGGCGGTCGCCGACCACTCGACCGCCACCAACGGCCGTCCGGTCGGCGAAGACGAGTTTCGCGACCTTTTCGCGGCGTCACTCGGCACGTCCCGGCCAGGTGTTCAGGCCGAGACGCGCCCGGCATGAGCACCATTCCCGCAATCGACGGCGCGGCCGGACACCGCCCGCTCGCCGGCATCAGGGTGATCGACCTCACCCGGCTTGCGCCCGGTCCCTACGCGACGATGCTCCTGGCCGACATGGGCGCCGAGGTCATCGTGGTCGGCGGAGGCGCCGGGAGCCTGCCCATCTCGGCCCTGTCCCGTGGCAAACGCCTCATCACGCTCGACCTGAAAAGCCCAGCCGGTCGCGAAGCCTTTCTGGGGCTGGTACGGACAAGCGATATCCTGATCGAGGGTTACCGTCCGGGCGTCATGAACCGGCTCGATCTTGGGTGGGAGCGTCTGCGCGACATCAATCCGCGCCTGATCTACTGTGCCCTCACGGGCTATGGCCAATCCGGTCCCTTGTCCCAAGAGGCTGGGCACGATCTCAACTACGTTGCACTGTCGGGTGCGCTGGGCGCCTTCGGGCCGACAAACGCCGTACCGGCTTTTCCGCTGAACCTGCTGGCCGATTTCGCAGGAGGCAGCCTGTTCGCGGTGATCGGCATGCTTTCGGCGCTGCACATGCGGACGAGTACGAGCCGGGGTCAGTTTGTGGATGCCGCCATGGTGGACGGCTGCATCTCGCTTATGGCGATGCACTATCCGGACTGGCGACGGCCCGTTCTCCTCGATCGCGGCGACGGGCTTGTCGCCGGCACGGCGCCCTATTATCGCTGCTACCGTTGTTCGGACGGTCGCTTCGTTGCGGTCGGTCCGCTCGAGAGACGATTTTTCGAGAATCTGTGGATGGGGCTTGGCTACACTGATCCGGCGCCGGACCATCTCGACCGGGCGACCTGGCCGGCGATGACGGAACGCTTCGCCCAGACCTTCGCCACAAAGGTGCGCGATGCGTGGGTGGAGGCGTTCGCCGGCCGCGACGCTTGCGTGAGCCCCGTGCTCGATCCCGACGAGGCGATCGCGCATCCTCACAACCGTGAGCGTCACCCTGACTTCGGGCGTGAGCGCGTCCCGGTGGTCCCGTGCCTGTCGGACACGGCCTCCATCCCGGCCGAGACGGACCTCACCGACCAGACGCGGAGCGTTCTGGAGGAATTCGGATTGTGGGATGAGGCGCTCCGTCCGCCCGGCGACCCGGCGCGAGGCGTTGCTGGCTTGTCCTGGCCGCCCCTTTGAGCGGATTGACCCGTAAGCGACGTCCGGCCGAGGCGGCTGCCGGCGGACAGCCGAATGCCCGATCCCGACCGACACCGCCGCGCAGCACGAACGTCGCAATGCGCGAGGAAAGCATCCGCGAATTGTCGCGTGCGGCCTTTCGGCTCTTCGTCGGCCAAGGCTACGGCGCGACGAGCCTCAGCGAGATCGCCAACGCCGCCGGGCTGACGAAGGGCGCAATCTTCTTCTACTTCTCCTCTAAGGAGAACCTGATGTTAAGCCTGCTCGATATTGTGGAGGCAAACATCGCCGACACGCTGATCGCGCGGCTCGACCAGACGAAGGGCGGCGCCGCGGAGAAGATCGCGGCCTTCTTCCGTCACACGTCGCAGGCTGGCGTCGAGCGGCCCGATGAACTCCTCTGCCTCATCAAGGTGTCGATCGAGTTCCACAACCGGGGCGATGCGATCGACCGACGCGCGACCGCGATCTACAATCGCTTCCACGGCGCCTTGGCGGCGATCCTGGAGGACGGGCGCGCCCGAGGCGAGATTGACCCGACGCTCCCGGTCGTCGAACTCGCCTCCATGGTGATCGCCACCCACGACGGCATGATGCTCGAGTGGCACCGCCGCGGCGAGACGATCGACGGGAGGCGCCTTGTCCGAACCGTCTGGTCGACCTTCCTGCACGGAATTGTCCCACGGGTCGCCTGAGCCGGGCGATGTCGCGACCGGCTCGCAATACGGTCTAAGAGCTGGTCTTCCTGCATGGGAAGACCAGCCCTCGGGGTTAGCTCTTCGTCACGAGCGGGCAGCCGCCTTCGCTCAACGGCCGGAATGCCTTGTCGGCCGGGATCACGTTGAGGAGCTTGTAGAGGTCCCACTCGCCCTTCGATTCAGAAGGCTTCTTGACTTCGAAGAGGTACATCGGGTGGATCTTACGGCCATCCGCCCGCACACTGCCCTTGCCGAAAAGCGGGTCGTCGGTCGGCATGCTCTTCATCCGAGCGACGATCTTTGCGCCGTCATTCACGTTCTTCAACTCGGCCACGGCCTTCAAATAGTGCAGCACGCCGGAATAAACACCAGCCTGCGCCATCGTCGGCATCTTGCCCTCGAAGCGCTGCCCGAATCGTTTCGAGAAGGCTCGCGTCTCGTCGTTCTGGTCCCAATAGAAGGCCTCCGTCAGCACGAGACCCTGTGAGACCTGAAGCCCCAACGCATGCACGTCGTTGATGAAGACCAGCAGCCCGGCAAGCGTCTGGCCACCTTGCGTGATGCCGAACTCGGACGCCTGCTTGATGGCGTTGACCGTGTCTGTGCCCGCGTTGGCGAGACCCACGACCTTTGACTTGGATCCTTGCGCCTGCAATAGGATGGACGAAAAGTCGGTCGTCGAGAGCGGATGCCGAAACGAGCCGAGGACGCGCCCTCCGGCCTTCTTGACGACCTCGCTGGTGTCGCGCTCCAATGCCTGCCCGAACGCATAATCCGCCGTGATGAAGCTCCAGGTGTCGCCGCCCTGCATGACCAGCGCCCCCCCGGTGCCGTTGCCGAGCGCCCAGGTGTCATAAGTCCAGTGAATCGTGTTCGGCGTGCATGCAACCCCGGTGAGGTCCGACGTGCCGCCAGCCGAATCGACGAAGACCTTGTTCTTCTCCTTGGTGATTTGGTTCACGGCAAGCGCCACGGACGAGGTCGGCACGTCAAATACCGCATCCACGTGATCGACGTCGTACCATTGCCGCGTGATCGCGGCGCCGACATCGGGCTTGTTCTGATGGTCGGCCGAGATGATCTGGACCTGAAGCCCCTTCGCGGCTGCGTCGAAATCTTCAACCGCCATCCGGGCGGCGACGACCGAGCCCTCGCCGCCGAGATCCGCGTAAAGGCCCGAACGGTCGTTCAGGACGCCGATCTTGACGGCGGTCTGGGCGGCAGCCGGCCATGCCGAAAGTATTGTTCCCGCGATCGCGGTCACAACGAGATGGTTCCTCAGGTCGGTCATTGGTTTCCTCTCTTGTTGTTGGTGAACAGCTTACGGTCCTGGCGCGCTTCGGATCGCACCCCGTGACTCAGACGGCGGCTGGGCCGAGCCGGCCGGTCAGCCGGCCGAGTGTTTCGAAGAGGAAGTAGTCGCCCCAGATCAGCTCGTTCGCGAGGGCGACCCCGCTGCGAACATCGAAGCATCCGTCGGCCAGGATGCCGGGGGGCCGAGTGTCGCTCGATCCGACCGGGGTGAGGTGGCGCGCTACAAGGGCGTCCACAGCGTGGCTCGCGGCGTCTCGGTAGCGGCTCTCGCCCGTAAGGTCGGCCAGGTTGAGGAGCGCGCTTGCGGCGATCGCCGTTCCCGAGGTGTCCCGCCAGGTTTCGGGCGTGATCGGAGCCGAGAAGTCCCAATAGGCCACGTGATCGGCAGGGACATGATCGAGCCACCAATCCGACGTGGCTCGCGCGCGTCCCAGAAGGCTCGTCGCCTCTGGCGCGATCGCTGCGGAAAGAGAGAAGCCCAGCATCGCCCAGGCCTGCGCCCGGGTCCAGATCGAGTCCTCGGCGTAGCCCTTGTGCGTGTACAACCGCACAGGCTTGCCGCTCTGCGCATCGAAGGTCCCCGATTGGATCACCGAGTTGTCCGCCTGGACGAACATGGACGCGCTACCGTGTGCATGGTCGAGAGCGACGGCCTTCAGTCCCGCGTCCCCCGAGGCCTTCGCAGCCCACAGCATCAGCGGCGAAGCCAGCAGGCCGTCGACGTTGGCGTCGTTCTCGCCCACCGTATGGGCTTCCTCCGCCTCGCGGCCAAGCGGGATGAGGCCGGCCACGGGCGAGAATGCCTCGGCCAGCGAACGGGATGCGGCGATTGCGAGGTCGCGCGCCCGCTCGCTCCCGGCAATTTCGGCCCCGAGCACGGCCGAGTAGTAGAAGAGAAATCCTCGAAAGACCGTTCGGCTTTCGACACGCGCAGCCAGTCTGTCCAGCCACAACTCGGCTGCGTTCCGAAAGGCGCGCTCACCGGTATAGCGATGCGCGAGCCACAGCATTCCGACCCAGAACCCCCCGGTCCAGAACCCGTCCGGGGACGTCGTCCAGGTGCCCGTCCGCGGATCGCCGAGATGCGGGAAGCCGCAAAGGTCGCCGTTCAGCGCGATGCGGACGCGACCGATCATGCGATCGAGCGCGTCATCGAGATCCGGTCGACGAGCCGGCGCCCGCGCGATCCCGTCGGTTCTTGTCTGAAGGGAGTTGTCCGACGTCGCGTTCACCGGGATCTCCTTGTTCGTTTCCAGGGTTTGCATCAGCGCGACGCCGATCCGAGGACGCCGCCACGCTCCAGGCCCTCGATCTCGCTTTCCGCGAAGCCGAACTGGTCGAGGACCTCGCGGTTGTGGGCGCCCAGCGTTGTGGGCGCGCGGAAGTAGGCGGGCGAGGTCCGCGACAGGCGGACGGCATTGCCCGCGACCTTGACGGGGCCGCGGCCTGGGACGTCGATCTCCCAGACGGTCCCGTTCGCCTCGGTCTGGGGATGGTCGATGGCCGACGAAAGGTCGTTCACCGGCGCACAAAGCAGGTCGACCGCGCCCAACCGGGCAAGGGCGTCCGCAGAATTTCCTGCAGCCAGCAAGGGCGCGAAGATCGCCTGTATCTCGGCCTTGTTGGCGATCTGGAGCTCCGCGGTCGCGAAACGCTCCTCCGTGCTGAGGTCGGCTTGTCCGAAAGCATGGCAGAGAAGCTTGAGTGGATTGTCCCGGAACAGGGTCAGGACCACGATCCAGCCGTCGCTCACCTTGAAGATCATCGCGTGGCGCACCCAACTCGTGTCGCGGCCATGCACGGTGCGGCTGGCGAGCTCGAGCGTCTGGATGCAAATCGCGACCTCGAACAGCGAGGTGGCGACCGCCTGCCCCCGTCCCGACCGCCCGCGCTCGATCAGCGCCGCCAGGATGCCTTGCGTCAGCGAGACGGCTGTCGCGTAGTCCATCAGCGGCGGGTTCGCGAGTTCTGGGCGCTCCTCGCCCGATCGACCGCTCATCGCGAAGCCACTGAACGCTTGCGCTAGCATGTCCTGGCCGGGGAACCGCGACATGGGGCCCGTTTCTCCGAATGCGTAGCCGCCGGCATAGACAAGACGGGGATTGCGGGCCGATACGGCGTCGTAGCCGAGCCCCAGACGCTCCATCACGCCGGGGCGGAAATTATGGATCAGCACATCGGCCCGATCGATGAGCCGGAGCAGCGCTTCGAGACCTTCGGGCTGCTTGATGTCGAGACACACACTGCGACGATTGCGGCCAAGCGCCGCATAATAGGCGCTGAGCGTGCCGGCCTCGTTGGCGATCGGGTCCAGCGTCCGCAGGATGTCGCCGGTGCCAGGCCGCTCAATCTTGATGACGTCGGCGCCGAAATCGCCGAGCATCTGCGCCGCAAGCGGAACCTGCATGACCATGCCGAGCTCGAGGACCACAATCCCCGCGAGGGCACCCGAACCCAGCCTCTCGGCCATCTCGTTCCTTCCAAAACACGTCGACGCTTGTTACATACCAATTGGTTAGTATGTAAGAGCGCTCGGTTTGGCAAGTGCGTTGACCGGACGAAACTGTCGGGAGGACATGATGGTGCAGGATGATCGGTCATGCTGGACCGTGCGGGATCTGGCGTTGGCGCGGCTGGCAAGCGACGCGGAGAGGCAGTTCGTCCAGGATCCGAACGGACGCTGCGAGACCTACGCAACGTTCGTCGGCACCGCTGCGACGCTCGCTCGCGCGCTGCAGGCGAACGGGATCGGGCGCGGTGACCGGGTGGCGATCCAGTGCGCGTCGGGTCTCCCGCATTTGCACGCCTGGCTTGCCTGCGGGCTGATCGGGGCGACGGAGGTGCCCATCAACCCGCTTCTGCGAGGCGAACCTCTCACCCACATTCTGGCGACGGCCCGGCCGAGTCTGGCGGTGGTCGACGGCGATCTCTTGGCGGCCTTCCTCGAAGCCCAGAAGAGCGTCGGAGCCGTCAAAACGCTCGTGGTGACAGGCGGTGCTATCACAGCTCCATCGCCGCCGGCAGTACCCAAGTTGATCGACTATTGCGACATCGTGAGCGCCGGCCCGAGCCCCATTCCGACAGCGACCGTTTGGCCGTCAGACATCGGCTCGGTGATGTTCACCAGTGGCACGACGGGGCCGTCCAAGGGGGCCGAACTGCCGAACGCACAGCTCTGCCTCATGGCGCGCCAAGCGATCGACGCGATCCGCCTGGTGCCCGAGGACTGCTTCTATTGCATACATCCGCTCAACCACATCGCCGGCAAGTACATGGGAGTGCTGGCGACCTTCGCGGTCGGAGGACGCCTCGTCCTCGACCTCCGCTTCGACGCGACTACCTGGATCGCCTCGATCCGCGCGAGCGGCGCCACGGCGTCGATCGCGCATGGCCCGATGATTGAGATGATCGTCGCACAGCCTTCGGGCAGGCAGGACCGCGACCACGCGCTGCGCCGGCTGATGTGCTGCCCTATGCCGAAACATCTCTGGGGTGACGTCGAGGCGCGCTTCGGCTTGAAGGCTGTCGAAATGTGGGGCATGACGGAGGTTGGCTGCCCGATCTGGACCGAGATGGACGGTCCACACGTGCCAGGATCCTGCGGCCGCGTGCTATCGCAATGGTGCGACCTGCGCATCCTCGATCCAGACACGGACGAGGAATTGCCGCTCGGCGAAGTCGGCGAAATTGCGGTGCGTCCGCGGTTTCCCTCGACCGCTATGGCGGGCTATCTCGAACGGCCGGACGAGACCGTAAAGGCGTGGCGTAATCTCTGGTTTCATACGGGAGATGCGGCCCGCATCGATTCCGATGGTCACGTCTACTTCGTCGGCCGGCTGAAGGAGCGCATCCGGCGCCGCTCGGAAAACATCTCTGCCTACGATATCGAGGTCGCTGCGATGGCTTATCCATCGATCCGGGAAGCGGCGGCGGTCGGCGTTCCATCAGGTTTCGAGGGAGACGACGACATCAAGCTTTGCCTTGTGTCAGACCCCGACACGCCGCTCCAGCCGCATGACCTCATCGCCTTCCTGGCACGACGGTTGCCACCGTTCATGGTGCCGCGCTACATCGAAACCAGGGTGGCTCTACCGCGGACGCCCACCAACAAGGTGCGTAAACGGGAATTGTCCGCCGAAGGCGTGACACCGGAGACGTGGGATCGACGGGCCGCACAGGTGCGCCTGCGCGATATGCCGGTCTGATCAGCCGCATGGGGCGCGGCTTAGACCCGCTCACATGACGGTCGCGCCATCCCGTTGGACAGTCGTCTAAGATATTGCTGCCCACGCGACTGCTGGCACCGCGAACGCCATCCCAAGCAAAAAAAAGTCGACGATTGTCGGCCCGGTTAGCCGAACTTGCCGTCGAGCAGGACCGCTGAGACGATCTCGACAGGACGCGTCCGGTGAAGGCCGCTGTTAGGCTGCGAGGGACTGAGGGTCGGGGCGCGACCAGTTCCAGGGGAGAAGCTCGATGACGCGCTAGGCCGGATGGTCCGGCAGGCAAGCGAGGACGTCGGCGAGCCAGGCACGCGGGTCGATGCCGTTGAGCTTCGCGGTTTCGATCAGGGTGTACATGGCGGCAGCGCGTCGCCCTCCGGCGTCGGATCCGTCGAAGGTCCAGTTGCGACGGCCTACCGCGATGGGGCGAATGGCGCGCTCGGCGGCGTTTCGAGGGTGCCGAGCTACAGTTTGATAGAAACTTGTGTCCGTCTGGGTGTCTGGGTGCTTGGTCCGCCCGAGAGCAACAGGCGGCTATCGGGCCATTCCAGGTCGTGCGGTGCCGATCAGGCTGCCAGCAAGCAGGCGTTCCGAAAGACCGAGAAGGGTCGGCAACGGCCGGTTAGCTCGCGTCCGCTTTGCCCGGGTGTCCTCTCCGAACCAGACGGACCGCTTTCGGCCAAACTTGGCCGTTCGGGTAGGCGTCGGGAGAGTCCGCTAAGTGTCGGATACGGACCTACGGCCTCGCAGCTTGGCCGGTTCGCCGGCCTGAATCGAACTTTCGGTTCCGTTGCTACCGGATCCCCAAGCTCTACGCGGTTGAGAAACCGAACACCTACTCGCTGCTGAAGCCGATGATCGGCGAGGCCGTGGATACAGCAGCTCTCATGCATGGTTGGGGCGAGCTGATGCGGGTGAAGATGTCCATCGAGGCCGGCGCCGTCGCACCGTCCACCCTGCTGCGTAAGCTTGCTGCGGCTGGCTCCAGCAATGCTTTGTCCAGGGCGCTGCGGGCCCTCGGACGCATTGAGCGGACGCTGTTCACCCTGCAATGGCTGTCCGATCCGGCGCTGCGCCAGCGCAGCCATGCCGGGCTGAACAAGGGCGAAGCTGGCAATGCGCTGCGCCGGGCGGTGTTCTTCTACCGCCAGGGCGAGTTCCGGGACCGCACCTTCGAAAACCAGAGCTTCCGTGCCTCCGGGCTCAGCCTGCTGACGACGGCCATCGTGCACTGGAATACCATCTACCTCGACCTGGCTGTCGGACATCTCCGGTCACGGGGCGTCAGCGTGCCCGACGAGCTGCTTGCCCACGTCGCCCCGCTCGGCTGGGAGCACATTGCGCTGACCGGCGACTACGATTGGAACACCGCGCGGCCCGCGGACGGCCTGCGCCCGCTCCGGGCCGTTCCCGAAGCGTTCACCCTCCGCGCCGCTTAGCGTGCAGTTCTGAGCAAACAGTCAGGTGACCCCAAGTTTTCGAACCCCTGGCCGAGCTTGCAGGACGCTGGGCTGCTTCAGATCCCAGACGAGGCCGAGACGCTGAAGACCTTGCAGCAGCCACCAGGCGGGATCGGCCTGACCTGGTTCCGTGCCAAGGCGCGCTGAC
>Ga0160427_10002120_pt1 | contig 12074 bp, 10 predicted proteins | sample SolpanmetagenomL_FD_108194 | JGI IMG/M metagenome (GOLD analysis project Ga0160427, IMG submission 108194) | Solar panel surface microbial communities from Lawrence Berkeley National Laboratory, California, USA - L | ecosystem: Engineered > Built environment > Solar panel > Unclassified ...
CACGTCAAGGCGGAGACGCAGTGCCTCGCACCTTGCTTCCAATGTTCTTCGATCAGACATCACGACCTCAGCAAGAACACACAATATCATCACCAACCTACCAAACACGACCTCGAGCGCCATGGCCTGAACACCAACAACCTGTTGGTCTTCCTACTCATGCGTACCAAGTTGCCTCCGGTTTACACATTGACCCTTACTTGGCGGCGATGGATCCTGGTACCCATCGACAGAGCTTCGCGTCAACAACATCTGCATCATCAGCTCATTCTGGTCTTTCTCGGACATCTTACTCTGCATCATCACCAGAGAGCTCGGCAGTGGCCATGTACGCTCCTGGAATGCCACCTATGCACGCTCAAGATTCTGGTATGGCTCTTCAAAGACCACTATCTGCAGAATTCAACCCAAATCTACCTTCCTTACGTTCTGAATCGACAGCGTCCACTGTCACATCAGCTTCACCAACAGGTCAAGATGAAACCTGGCAGCAACACCAGCAGCAGCAACAACAACAGCAGCAACAACAAGTGCCACCACAGGCGTCTTTTGAGCCACAATTTCCACAACAACAGCAAGTTTCAATCAACAGTGAGCCAACACCAACACCATATCCACAACAAGAGCAACAACAACAACAACACCAGCACCAGCCTGATCAATCTACTCAACCTGTACAAGCAACACCGTACTCTGTTGCATCAGCCTCGCCACAGGAACGCTACATGTGCCAGACATGCTTCCGCGGCTTTTCACGTCCAAGCTCGCTTCAGATTCACAACAATACCCACACTGGAAATAAGCCATTCATGTGCCCGATTCCAGGTTGCGGGAAACGATTCAGCGTCAGGAGTAACATGAGAAGGCACGAAAAGGGTCGTCATCCCGCAGCTCAGGCCACTCCTGGTGGTGGTGGCCGAAGGCAGTTGCAACCAAGACCATGAGCCGATTGTTGGCGGGTGAAGGTCTTCTTCGGACAGATGTCGTTTTCCATGAATAATGAAATATTGCATGACTGAGGGACTCGGGACCGACATCCTGAGAAGATTTCCACGCGCGGCAAAGTCCCGCTGGACGAGAAGCAGCTTTTTCCGTTTTGATTCACGTAGAAATGAGCAGTCGATTGAAGACTAGATGACAGACACTCCATAATAATGCACAGACCTGTTTATAAGGTTGATAGTAATGAACCATCTTTACGTTGTGATAGACTTAAACTTACCACATTCTCCTTTCCCTTGACACTGTCAGTACTGTGTCACAAGACTCTCCCTAGCCCTCTCAAGCCCATCACTCCCGTGGGCTTGTCGTGTCACATCATGCATCAGGGGTGAGGACAAAGGACAAAGGCCAAGTCCCTATCTACTACGGATCTGCAAGATTTTGGCAAGATAGCCTAAAGCCGTGTCTCAGATCTCGCATGAACCTTGACTCTATCCCGCGCTTCTCCAACCTTAATTCATTTCATGAAAAAGTCGGCTCCTAAGCTCGCGGAAGAACACCTCCGGAAGACACGCATTACACTGTCGATAAGGGGACTCATAGACTTGTACGGTCAAGTACCGAGCCGCAAGACGCACACGATCAAGATGTGAGATCTAGCTTGGAAGGTGAGCATGGTGATCTTGTTTGAGCACTGGCCTTCCCGTCCCGTCTGCGAGGAGATTGGTTTGTACTGTGGTGGAATTGAGATAAGACTATAAATACTGGTAGCTGCAACACCTGTTCATTGCGACCTATACTGAGCTATGTACTGGCCTGTAGAAGAACCGTTCGATATATATGAGGCTTTCTCAGTATAGGCAAGAACTGTACTCTATTGTCTATGTCAACTCCAGGGGCTGCTCGTCATCACGTCAATCCCCTCACGCGCTGCCTCATTGCTCTCATTGCCCTGCTGACTCGACTCCAGCTTAACATTTCAACAATATACGTCGACCTCATCCTTCTCAATCCCTCCTACTTCCCAATAGCCATAAACAACCTATCCCCCACATCACCCAAACCCGGCTTAATCATTCCATTCCCATCACACTCCTCATCCACAGCTCCTACCCAAATCTCCACACACTCTCCCCATTCCTCCGCCGCCTTCACCAGGCCCGGCATACTGCCCAACACACTTATCATCACAATCCGTTGCGTGCCCCAATCGCGTAGTGTATCTATCGCTGCACACGCCGTTGCGCCTGTTGCGATGATCGGGTCGAGCAGGATGGTGAGCTCGGACGGTGGTGCGCTAGGTTCGCGGTAGGGCAGGTTGTTGTAGTATTCGACGGCGGAGAGGGTGGCTTTGTCGCGGAAGAGGCCGAGGTGGTGGATTGGGACGGGGCTGGGGAGGAGGTTTTGTATTGCTGTTGGAGAAGAACGATGTTATATCGTCAGCTTGGCCACCTAATCTCTGCGCTCTTGTTCCCTTGCTCGATCTACGCTTTCTCTTGCTGAATCTACGCACCGTCAATCATGCCTAATCCGCTGCGTAATATGGGCATTACTGATATCCGCTCTGGCGTGATCTTCTCTGTGGTATATGCATAGCCTAGAGGTGTGGTATCTTTCTGTGCCGGAGATGATTGAAGAGCATGGCCTAATGCTTCTACGCCGAGGATTAGGGCGATGTCATGGACTAGTGCTTTCGTTTCTTTGGCGGTGGTGGAGGAGGAGCGCAGCTGGCTAAGCTTTGCGCGGAGCAAGGGGTGGGTTGAGAGATGGATGTTGGAGGGGAAGGAGGATGTCATGGTTGTGTCGCTGAGTATTCTGCGAGAAGTGAGAAGTGAGAAGTAAGTAGCGATGGTGTTATTGTGATCAACAAAGGACAACAACGTGAGTACCCCAATGTCCCGCATACATATCAATGCGATAAGATAAGGAATGACACTAGTTCTAAGTGGTAGAACTACAATGAAACGCCTCCGAAACGTTGCCGAACGCTGCTGTTTCATCTCTGCATCATACTTGTGGCACTCCGGCAAGCATCGTTCGCATAGACAGCCATGTATCCTTTATAATAATAGCAAGACTACCGTCAGCGGCAGAGAGCGGCGTGGTGAAGATTAGACGGCATCTTCGCAGGCCATTTACAACCAATTGTTGTCAGATGTATACACATCCCATTGCTGCCATTTCAAGATCAATGAAAGCCCGAGAGCTCCATACTGCGCCATCTCCAGCCAATGTTACCACGATACCGAGCAATGCGCGAGCAGGACCTTCATATAGGCTCGAAATAGAGGATGAAGAAAACGAGACAAAGATGCCGAAGGATGTATCGCCACACTCCGAGGCAAACCATGCCCTCCAACAACATGCTTCGGCGGGATGGTCAACATGCAGGCTAGGAACCCCATCGGAGGATCAGAGACTGACAGAGGTGGCCGCACCTGCGCCTGCAGAAACAGAAGAAAAGGAAAGACGATCACCCGACCTAGAAGAAGGTGAAGATGAAGTCGCAAGTCGAAAAGAAGCTCAAACGCCAATACCAGGACAGCAAAACGATAGACTGACAATGTTATACACGATATCCTACTTGATATTCTTTTCACTTTGGGGAACGCTCGCAAGATTGGGTACCCAATGGCTTGGTTTCTATCCCGGTGCGCCTGTTGTTATATCCAATCTTTGGGCCAACTTTGGAGGCTGTCTGGTGATGGGCTTTCTGTCGGAGAATAAGAATCTCTTCACTGGCGAGCGACCGTCAAAATCACTTGGGACAATATTTAGACGCGGCAAAACGCGGCCATCTTCTTCCGCATCGTCCGATTCTACTAGTGGCGCTGTGCAGGTCGACTTCAGCGCAAGGAAGTCAACTAAACCATCAATCAATAAGAAAAAGCTCCCTCTCTATGTTGGCCTAACCACAGGGTTCTGCGGTAGTTTCACCTCATTCTCCACCTTCAGTCGCGACATGTTCTTCGCCCTTTCCAACCGAGTAGCCACACCCCGCAATCATCCTGGCGACACGGCTGCACCGAGTACCTATGCGGCCCGTGATCCAGGCTGGTCTGTGAACGCCCTTCTAGCTGTTATCATCCTTACTGTCTGCGTCAACATGGCAGGTTTACAATTTGGAGCACACATTGCCCTTTTCGCCGATCACATCCTCCATCCTTTACCTTTAAGGCTTTTCCGCAAGTACCTCGACCCGGTATTCGTCTTTCTGGCAGGTGGCTGCTGGGTCGGTGCTATTCTACTAGCGGCTCTGCCTCCAGATAGACCTGGCGGGCCAGCCGCTGCGGGCACGACTTGGTCGTCAGAGGTGTGGCGGGGTGAAGGACTGTTTGCGTTGGTCTTTGCACCCTTAGGCTGCTTGTTACGTTGGCAGTTATCTGCGCATCTCAACAGTCGAATTCCTTCTTTTCCACTTGGTACTTTTGTTGCCAATATATTTGGTGTTGCTGTATTGGCCATGTGCTTTGACATTCAGCAGAGTGAATCTGATGCTAGTGGCATGGTTGCGATTGGTGGGCAAGTGGGCTGCCAGATGCTGCAAGGTGTGGAAGACGGCTTCTGTGGCTGTTTGACGACGGTCTCAACGTGGATGCTCGAATTGAAGACGTTGAGGAGAAGACATGCTTATTTATATGGTGGTGCAAGTGTGCTGTCGGCACTTGCGACTGTGGTGCTTTTGATGGGGAGCGTTCTTTGGAGTACGGGATACGCGGGAGCTGCGTGTCATGTTGAGGTTTCTTGAGTATATGGTTTTTTACTAGCATTGGGTAGCGACGGATTAGGCGTTGTCCTGGTAGTATACCCATTACGAACACTTTCATTGTTTGCATCATCTACTCGTCCAGCATACTGCCATTGCTATTCGTCTTCTTCGCCATGTTGTTCGCCATGATTCTATTTCTTGAGTCTTTGTAGTAAACGATACTCAGCACTCATGCACAGATGCAAGGTCAGGAATGCCACATGCACTAGAAGAGTGTATTGCTAGCTCAGAAATACATGGACGGAATGATCATTCAACTACGTGTTTCAAGCTAAGCCCGTTATGGACTAGCACGTTACAAAGTTGTTTCATATTCTCAAAATGATTTGTCTCCCATCATGAATCTCTGATATGCCCACAAAAGCTGACCGCAAGCGCACCGACGCTGCTATAACATCCTTCCATACATACTACTCCTCATCCTCAAATTGGGGTAGTGAAAGATGGCATGATTCCTTATATCCGGCATTATGTCAACCCACACGTTATGCTGCATTGATCAATCAATATGTGTCCTTGACCGAAGTAGAGCAAATACTGTCTGAAAATCTTCCATCTTCGCAGACAGTATCGCGCATTCAACTACCTAGTCGGAACACTCTTCAACCAGTATCAAAGTCAGATCCAGAGCTCATAATATTCGAGCACACAATTGACAATGCCACAAACGCCACTTCACCACCAGCTGTACATATTTTCCCACCACCCACACCAAAGCCATCACTGCACGATGCAAACCAACTCCTCCTCTCCCACTGGAATCTAGACGCCGCATCCGCAATCTGCGCACACATGCTCGACATCCACCCCGGCGCCCGCGTCCTCGATCTATGTGCAGCTCCCGGCGGCAAATCGATCGCGCTCGCACAATCCCTGTTCCCTCACTTAAAAACACCCTCATCCTCCACCACAACATCAGCGCAACCATCACCAACAACAAGCTGTCTCCACTCCAACGAAATCGACCTCCCACGCAACCGCCGCTTAAAAAACAATCTCCGCTCATATCTCCCCGCCTCTCTCTTCGCCAGCGGCCACGTTCAAACCTTCTCCATCGACGGCACCGACGCAAAAGCACTCTCGCGATTCCCTTTTGGTCAAAGCGGCTACGATCGCGTGCTGCTGGATGCGCCGTGTTCCTCAGAACGGCACATCATACACGCACAACTACGAGCGGCGTCTTCTGGGCACACGGCGGAGGAAATGGCGAGATGGCGGCCTGGGAGCAGCAGGAATATGGCGAAGACCCAGTTAGCGTTGCTTTTGACAGCACTCGCGGCGACGAAGGTGGGTGGGAGGGTGGTTTATTCGACTTGTTCGATTAGTTCAGAGGAGAATGATGGGGTTGTTGAGAAGACGTTGGTGCAGTTGAGAAAGGAGAGGGGAAAGGGGAGTTGTGCTTGGGTGGTTAAAGTTGAGCTGGGAAGTGAGGGGATTGGGAAGGGGAGGGATGAGTGGGTTGGGCTTGATGAGTGTAGTGAGGCGACGAAGTATGGTAGAATTGTGGTGCCGGATCATCCTGGAGGTGGTGGGTGGGGGCCATTGTACTTTAGTGTGCTGACAAAGGTTGGGCCTGGTGATGTTGAGACGTAATATTGGATCACCTTCCTCAACTCATTCCTGGAGGAGGCACGTCTCTCTGTGGGTGCGAGAAGGCTATCGACTATTCGAGGCCATTAGATTCAGGAGAATACTTGAAAACTCTCACAGGTCAATGCGCTGAGAGGGCGATATTGACACAAGAGTCTCTGCAAACTATAGCCAAAGAAGGATTATGGACTTTGAACATCAGCTGGAGTTGTGGCGTTGACGTACTAGAGTCAACTGTGTGCAGGCCATTCTGAACTCAAGCCTATGGCACAGTATAGTGTTATCCTGCTAGACTCCATGATTCATCCATCAACAACTCCTCAAGCATCACCAGCAGCAACCTTAGAATGTCCACCACCACGTCTCTTCCTCTCCACCTTCAACGCCTCCTCCAAACAATCCTCCAACTTCGGTCCACTCGCTTCCCAACCCATCAACTCCCTCGCTCTCCTAGCTCTACACCTCGAATTCGTCCCCCAGAGAATCGCCGCTGCATCACCACCAAACTCGCTCGCCGTCTCAGCAGACACACTATCAACCTCATCCGTCTCCAACAGCCCCATCGCCTTTGCCTTCTTAGCCATCTGTCTCGCCACATCACCCCATTCATGTTCTCCAGCTTCACAGAAATAATATCCTTCTGCGCCCCACGTAGCCTTTCCTACATTCGGCGCACTATCGCTTCCGCCACTCACGACAAGACCAGCCGCAGCTTCTGTCAACATAAGATACAGCCGGCTCAGATCGCTGATATGCACGTGGGTCCATTTAGCCAAGCCCTCGCCAACTTGGAAGCCCTTTCCTCTGGCCAGGAACGCGGCAGCTAAGCGTGGGATCTGCACGCTGCGCTCGTTGTCCGGACCAGTGCCTGTACCATAGATGGTTGGCGGACAGACTATCGCGGTTAATACTTTGCCGGAAGCAGCGGCATCGAGGACGATTTGGTCGACGGGACGGTGCAGCGCGTGTATGGGGATTGATGCGATTTGGGCGAGGGAATCGGTGTCTGACCAGATTTGGGTGGAGGGATGGCCGTAGGTGGATTTGTCTGTGTCTGGGAAGACGAGAATGCCGGTGCCGGAGGTGTGAATGAGATGACCTCGGTGAGGTTTACGGGAGAGACCGGTGATTAAGGCGGTGATGGCAGATGAGGAGTCGGCGTCTGCGAGGTCTGTGAGGGGCGTGATGTTAGTGTTTTGGTCGTGAGTTTTCTTAGATAGTAGTGGTAGCATCTCTTAGCCACAGCCACCATGTGAACGAGTTTCGTGGCGGTGCATTAGTATATACAAGCGAATCTCAATCAAGGATAGCATGATGTTACTGTTTCACACTCTTTCAAATCAACTCCACAAATCTTGGAAACATTGTAGTCCAGCAATCTTCACATACGAAATGAGGTCGACACCACCTCATGGATAGCTAGTCTCATCTGTCTACTCTTCAGACTTCGCAGCAGTACTTGCGAGAATAGTGTAACAGAGCAATCCCCGCAATAGTCACAGCACTTCTTTAGCTACGTTTTCAGTGTTACCACCTCATAATGTCACGCTCACTAACCTCGTCAGACGAGATACGTTAGTGCTTGGTTTTCAAGTTCACACATTTCACATCCACGACACGAATATCTTTGCTGACTTCACTTCATCTCCGCACGATACAACCCTATCACTCACACACCACATCACAACATTCGCACTACACCACAACACGCACACACGCACAGAACTTACGTAATACAACATCTGCAGCCTCACTCTCCCTCTCCAACACATCCTCAGCACTCTCCCAATCTCCATAAACCAATCTCACGCTCGCCCATTTCGCCCCTACCTTGGCACCTTTGTCACTATCTATGACTTGTCAGCTATGAAGCTGTCAGGCTTTGCCGCGAAGGAGTGCGTCATAATCTTTCAACATCTTTACACAACTGTGTCATATCGTGACCCCGCAGAGAAACTCACCACGCACGAAGAGAGTGTAGTGCCAATCCGGATGTGTGGTGATGAGGAGGTCGAGGACAGAGCCACCGATGTAGCCGGTTGCGCCTGTTGCGAATATCTTGGGGACAGTCATGCTGGGTGTGGTGGAAGGAGGTAGTGGGAGAATGTTGTATGGGATAGAAAGGATAGAAAGAAGAAGGTGGAAGGCAGCACAGTGGCGGGGTAAGTTTCAGATTAAGATGAAACAAGGAGATGACTCGGAGGCGCAGATAAGAAACAGGCCGCAGATGATATGATGCAAAACATGAAAGTGTATGGAACAAGTATACTCGCATCTATTAATTCATGTGACTTAGTCTATACAGCTTGAAATATGCGACAAATGCAAATGTCCGAAAACGTCCTCCACCAATATGCACCAGATTAATTCATAACTTCATGAACTCCACAATCACTTCTTCTTCCCAAGCCCAGCTGCCCATCTCAGCTTCGTGCCTAATCCACCATGATGCGAGCTGCTACCTTCCTCCTCTGTTGGCGGATCTGTTATCATGGAGCTTTCATTATTCTTTTCCTTGGCCTTCTCACGAGGATGAGGGTCCGCGAAGCGGATACCCATTGTTCTACCTCTTGATTCTTGAGTATCTTCCTCCTCATCCTCCTCACCAAGCACGTCCTGCTCCTTGCGACTCTTCTTCGAGCTTTGTTTCTTCTTACGACCATCGTCGCTCTCACTGTCACTGTCCTCCCTTGAAACACCAAGAGCACCTTCACGTCGTCGTCGTTCGGCGGCGGTCTCTTGAACGTCGGAGCTATTTCGTGTAGGCGGTTCTTCTTTAGAATGACCAAGAGCACCTTCACGGCGTCGTCGTTCAGCGGCCGTCTCCTGGTCATCCGAGCTTGTGCGTGCTTTAGCCGACTGGCGTTGCATCTCGGGACTCGCTGTGAGGTGTCGCATATGATCGATACGTGAGCCGTCGTCAGAGTCGGAATCAGCACGAGTGCGAGTCTTTGCAGGTGAATCTCTTGATGTTGTAGATGGTGCAAGAGCTGGCGAGTCCTCGTTGGCAGCTTCACCATCAGCGTCCTCGGAAATTGGTCGGAATGGTTGAGTTGTTGCTGGTGCTCGTGAAGAAAAGTAGCCGCTGGACGAAGAAACCGTACGTCCAGCTTGACGTCGTCGACGTTGGGCAGCAGTCTCGTTGCCATGGCTGCTTGTGTTTCCTTGACGAGCTGCTTCAGGGGAGGCAAAGCTGTGAAATGGAATGGTCTCATCATTCGAGTCGACAAGAGCCAAACCTTCAGGACCTGCTGCGCGATCTTCGTTAGAAGATACTTTCTGCAGCTGACCATTGTTCTTATCATTGCGCGAACGAACGTTTTTTCCATCCAGTTCGTTTGCGCTTGCTTTGCGTTTGTTCTTGTCATGCTCCTTAGCGTCTTCACGGACTTCGTCCTTGAGTGTCTCCGGCAAGTTAGTTTGCTCGACAATCTTTGCTCGTGATTTCGGGTCCAATTGAGCAAGAGCACTGATGAGATCCGCCTTGTTCAGACGACGAGTCTCTCCTTCCATCGTGAATCGTATGCGATCGTCATCATTGTCACGTTCAGCGACCTTGGATCCTTTTCGCTCTTTGCCTTTGCCACTCTCATCTGTCACCGTACCAGTGTTTTCAGGTTCCGCAGCTTCCGCAGCTTCAGCAGGTTTCATACCAAGCCATGTGCCCATGCGTGTCAGACGTTGGCGAGCATTGTCGGGGTTAGTGTAACTGCCAAATCTTGTTGGTTTGGCTTCTGGTGCAGGGATATCGTATTGCTTGATGACTTCACCATCTTCATCCTCGACAATGATTGTTCGGCCGAATCGATAGGCACGAGCTGGACCACGCTTTGCTTGGTGAGGTGCTTTCGTCGGCTCAGCTTTGTGTGGTCCTTCCTTGTCGTTGTCGTGTTTTATGCTGCTCATCATGCGATGAGCCATGCCACCCAGACCGTGTGGTCGCTCCTTCTTGTCCTCGGCAGGCTTGCTCTTGTCTGCATCTGTATGGGTGTTCTTTTTCGTATCCTTCGCTGACGGTGGATGGCCATGGCCTTGTAATTCATTACCCTCTTGCCCTTCGGTATCGTGATCCTTGAAATTACGCTTGACCTCGTCCCAATGCAAACCCGATTGAATACCTTGCTCTTTTTGTGATATGCCATTCTCGACTTGCTCGTCACTCCTCAGGCGTGTAACTTCATTGTCAATTGAGTGTTGCCGCTCTTCATCTGTTTCTCCCTCTCTGCTCTTCATCACTTCAAGCACATTACCTTCGTGGTCCTCGATAATGGTCTCGTTGCCCTCTGCGTACACTTCTATGTCGGGGTGTTGTTCGGCATGCTCAATCTTCCTTTGTTTTGCACGTTTTCTTTCAGCTTCACTCGAGGCATTCGTGTCTTCACTTTGCATTGCCAGAGTGTCTGATGGACTTGTATCCTCTTCTAGACTATCATCGGATTCCTGCTTCCTTGGGCGTGGTCGAATGGCTGACTCCTCAATCGGACCACCACCACCACTACTGAACCTTCTTCTTCTCCTGCCGGGTCTGCTGGAACTCCGACTTGGCGTTTCACCCTCTTTCTGGCGTCTTAGAAAGTTTCGAGGTAGTCCAAGTGCAGCTGCAGGATATTCGGGAAGCTTCTCCTCAAGGTCGTCATCTGATTCCGCAGTGCTGCGTTTGGACATTGATGTCCGAGAGCGGGACTGTATCCGAGGCAATCTGTCCATCCAGTTGCCGTCCTCCTGAGCTTGTGTGTAGGACATGGTGATTGTGAGAGTATTGATACGCTTGCCCAAAGTGAAAACAGCAATGGATGAGCCGTGTACCAGAATTGAAGCTATAACGAGAAAAGTTACAACTGGCCAAACAAGATAGACAATATTACCATGGGGTGAGTCGTAAGCTGGCAAGACCGCCAAAGGCTCCGTGGTGCCACCTTCCATTTCAGCCCGAGCTAGGATAGCCACGAAGATAGCACCGACACCAATTGGGCCAAAATGTCCGGCGAAAAGTGCTTCACGCCATGTTTTGATATCGGGTATAAGTGGTTTGAGGGCCAGCATGATAGGTATACGCCGAAAGAAGAGAACAAGCAAGGCCAGTACCACAAGTCTCCAGGGTGACAAGCCAAGCACGTCGTCGTTGTACTGAGCCCATGGAATGATAGTCCCCAGATAGACAAAGAATGCCAAGTTGATCAACAAATCTATAACGTTAGAGACGTGGGACTCTTCTGTTTTTTCCAAGAACCAGCCATCATTACTAAAACCTACACCGCAGGCGAATCCAACGAGGAGATCATCGACACCAAGGATACTACCAGAGCCTGCACAGAACAGCGCAAGAACGAAGTAGAACACCAGGAAACTCTCTCGGTCAATGAGATCACGCTCGTGAGCATATCTGATAGCCCGGCGTGCAGCGTAGCCAACAAGCACACCGTAAATTGCTCCGAAAACACACTCGTACAAGATTGTAATACAAAACCAGTTGAGCGATATTTCATCTGCATTTGGTCTGTATTCCACCAGGTAAACCGCAAGGTAGACGAAAGGAAAGGCCATACCATCGTTGCATCCAGATTCTGCTGAGAGCAAATCTCGAAGATGTTTCGGGACACGCTTAGCAAACTTGCCCTTACCGACAACGGACGACGCAAGAACAGGATCCGTAGCTGTGACGCAAGCAGAGATGACCAAGCAGTCGAGCCAATTGAGACGATGATACAACACCGCCCATATGAATAGACTAGTCATAAGCCAGCCAAAAGTCATGACAGGCACCAGAAGAAAA
>Ga0160427_10002122_pt1 | contig 12069 bp, 11 predicted proteins | sample SolpanmetagenomL_FD_108194 | JGI IMG/M metagenome (GOLD analysis project Ga0160427, IMG submission 108194) | Solar panel surface microbial communities from Lawrence Berkeley National Laboratory, California, USA - L | ecosystem: Engineered > Built environment > Solar panel > Unclassified ...
ACTGCTCAATCGAGACGTTACGGTGCCTGGCCGAGTAGTTCAAGGTCTCGCCGGGTCACCTACCTATTCTGCTGTCACCCGACTCCTCTCCCTCAACTTCAAACCTGTTCGTGGCAGCCTCTAGAGTATGAGCGCCGCTTTCTGCCTGGACTCCCGCCCTCTTCACCTATTCTTGAAGTCACCATGAAGCCCCTGCGCATTTTTCTGATCCGTCACCAGGTTGCTCTGCCGCTGCTGCTCGGTGTGCTCCTTCCTCTCTTTCTCTTTTCACGCTTGACCAGGGAACTTCAGGAGGACGGCGGCTTTGTCACCGACAAGCCGACGCTGCTCTTTATCCACCGCTGGGCCACGCCTAGATTTGACCGTGCGGTTGTTGGACTGACCAATACCGCAGGCGTCAAGGTGATGCCCGTTCTGGCGCTGCTGGTGGCCCTCGGCCTCTGGTGGGCACGCCGACCACGTCAGGCAGCGTTTTTCTTTCTCTCGGTGGCTGGAGCAGCCGGCATCATGCAGGTCGTGAAGCAGGTCATGAAGCGCGCCCGACCCGCGCTCTGGGTGTCGCCCGCGCCCGAACACGATTTCGGGTTTCCGAGTGGACATTCGGTAGCATCCACCAGTTTCAGTCTGGCCTCGGCGCTGTTGTGCTGGCCGACCCCCTGGCGGTACCCAGTCGCGGGCATCGCCGCCGTCTACGCGATGCTGATCGGTTTTTCACGGCTGTATCTGGGCGTGCATTATCCGTCGGATGTCCTTGCGGCCTGGACGGCTGGAATTGCTTGGACAGCAGGCCTGTATCAACTGATGTTCCGCAAGGATGTGGAAGTGGAGTGAACCCATGACGCAGGAGCAGCAGGCAAGCCACTCCTAGGCTGAATGAGAGCAGGCGGCGAATTCGGCGGGTGGCACGTAGCTGAGACTGGAGTGCAGGCGTTCGCGGTTGTACAAGCTCCCCAATGAAACGGTCAATCTGCTGCTGGGCGTCATCCAAATCGAGGTAGTCCTGAAGATCGACTTCCTCGTTCTTCAGGGTTTTGTAGAAGCTCTCCATACGGGCGTTGTCATAGGGATTTCCCTTCCTGGACATGCTCGGGGTCACGCCCATGGACCGCAAACGGTCCACGTACACCCGACTCGCCTATTGAACCCCCTGGTCCGAGTGGTGAAGCAGACCCGCTGCTGGACAACGTACCGCGAGCGCGTTGTTAAGGGCGGCCAGCGGCAATGCGGCGTCCATGAACCTGGACATGGACCAGCCGACAATCTCGCGGGTGAAGCTGTCCAGGACGCACGCCAGGTAGACGAATCCCTGCTTCACTCGAATGTACGTCAGATCGGCCTGCTAGACCTGATCGGGTTGACTCGGGATGACGTGTGGCAGCAGGTTGGGAAACCGGGTCTCGCTGTGGTTCGCTGGTCGCCCCCGGCGGGCAAGTTCATGGGTCACCCGACGACAGCCGTACCCGCTCCACTCCGAAGAGCGCGATCTGGTTCGGGAATGCACCTACGGGCAGCTGGGTCTACAGGTCGCGCTGAGGCAGACAGAACGAAGCGAGCGCCCCGACGGCGTAACCGGGGCGCTCGCTTTCCATCGAATAGCAGGAAGTCAATTTGGTATAGAGGGCTGGCGTTCAGGTGCCATACCAGCTTCCTCGGTCAGGATGTTCAACATGATCACCGAGTGGAGTCGAGGACGTGGACTGAGGCGAGCGTAGGCAATGCCTTCCAAGAGCGCCCATAACCGTTGGGTCGGAGCCTCTTCTTTGAGCAGCTCGATGATATGCGGGATCATCTCGTTATCACGATGGCTGTCAAGCAACTTTTTCGCTGCCTCCGATTCTGCCCTCAGCTCTCCCCAGACGTGATCGGTGAGGGCATTGATAAGGTCGTTGTCCGACTCGGCCGTCGTGAAACCCATAAATGGCCCCATTAAAACGCCTGTGATGCACAGAACCTCGGCAGCCCTGCCTTCCAGTATCAGAGTCTCCAAGCGATCCATGACGCCAAAGGTGCGAAAGAGGGCAAACAACGGATGCTCAGCTTGGTCTGGGCCGGGTTCGTTCATAGCGTAATTGTACGGTAGAAGTATCGCCATGCCTTAAAACGAAGAGGTCAATTCACCTGTTCAGCTTTGGCAAACCAGTAAACGAAAAAAAGCCCCCTGCACCCGCTTCGGTGGTCGTGCAGGGGGCTTCTCGTTGCGGACTTGTGGGGTTTTACTTGCTTTTACTTCGGCCAGATCTGCTTGCCCTCAATCAGCACCCTGAAGGGTTGTGTTGCCTTAATCGGCGTGGGGTAAGCTGACCGGCCACGAACAACCCGAAGCCCTACCGCCACCGGTTGCCCATGACCATCATTCAACACGCTGTCTGGCTGTACCACCGCTTTCCACTCAGCTACAGAGACGTTCAAGAATTGCTGCACTGGCGCAGCATCCAAGTTAGCCACGAGACAATCCGCGAATGGTGTACCAAGTTCGGTCCTCTCTTCGCGGTGGTCTCTGGACGAGGTCCGCACGATAGTGAATGGCGTCCGACACGTGCTGTGGAGGGGGTGTGGACGAGCACGGCTTCGTGCTTGCGTGTCGGCGCGGATCCAACCCAACCAACTTTGTGGTTGATTGCTTGATTGCACGGCGGGTGCACATGAGATGCGGTGGGCAAGGGGCACCGTCCCTCTCATCAGGCCATGCGCCTCACCGTACCCCTGCTGCTCCTCACCTCTGCCCCGCGCTCGCCTGTTCGGCTTATTGATACCTGCTTAAGTTGGTCACGCTTTGTTCCTTAGAGTAACTGGGTCGGTAGGGTGCCCAACTGGACTATGCTCCAAGCAAGCTGTCCCCAAATTACGCAGGTATCAATAAAGCCCACGCTGAACTCCACCACCAGCATCGATCTTGCAGTGACTTCAAGTGCATCAGCCAAGTGCAGGGTCAGTCCGCCAGTCCAGCAAGCCCAGCTCGGCTGCCTTCCCGACCGCCTCAGTCCGGGACCGGCTGTCCAGGCTCGCCAAGATGTGGCCGACGTGCATCTCGACGGTGCGCGGACTGAGGCGTAGTTCCTGTGCGATGGCCTTGTCGCTGCGGCCCTGTGCCACCAGTTTCAGTACCTCGCTCTGGCGCCTAGTCAAGCCGTTTGCCGCCTGGCCAGTGGGTCGTACGCCTCTGCGCTCGACCACCACGCCCAGCCCTTCGAGCGCGGCGGCCGCCTGCCGAATGATCATCACCGCGTTGAGGCTGCAGGCCGTGCGGTGCCCGGCGCTCAGGTGTCCTTCGGCCTCGTCCGGGCGACCCAAGACCGCCAGCACCTGTCCGGCCCGCAGCCGGGTGAAACTTTCTTCGTACGGACTGTCGGAGTCGCGCAGCAGCGCCACCGCAATCTCGAACTGCCTTGAGGCGGTCTCGGGGTGCCCGCCCAGCCAGGCCAGCTCGCCCAGGGCGTGCGCCAGGGCCGAGAAGGCAACCGGCCCGCCATTCAGGTCGGCTGCCCGGTTCAGCGCCTCGGCCGCGCGGCGCAGATCCTGCTCGGCGCCCAGCCCAGCGAAGTAGCTGGACGCCCAGCGCATCGGCGACAGGATGTGGTAGTGGTCCTCGACCCCTTCCCAGATGTCCAGTAGTTCGCGCGTGCGGTTCAACGCCACCTCAGGTTGTCCCAAACTTTCTCCAACCAGAGCCAGCCCCCACAAGGCACGCAACTTGGCCGCCGCTGCTCCCGCCTGCCGCGCCAGTTCCAGCGCGTCAATCAGGTACGGCCGGGCACGTGCAGGCTGCCCCCGGTGAGCCAGGATGGTGCCCAGCATGGCTCCGGCCACAGCGCGCGGTGGCGGCGGCGCGTTTGGAGACGTCAGCACCACCCGGCATTCGCTGGCCGCGCGATCCCAGGCCCCGTTCTGGTACAACGGCACCGTCACGCAGGCACGGCAGGCAAAAGCGGCCGGGCCCGTTTCCTCACACAACTCGAAGGCGTCGGCGTAGGCGGCCCGCGCTCCCAGAAAATCACCGCAGTGCTCCAGGGTATCGGCCAGCCGGTGCAGCACCTCGACTGTTGCCCCGGTGAAGGTGCCGCCGATGGCAATCGACAGGGCATCCCGGCCGACTTTGAGCCCCTGTTCGGCCTGCCCGCTGCGCGCCAGGGCATTGCCTTGCTGTCCCAGAATGCGCGCCTCTAGATCGCGCCGTCCGGCCTGCCGGGCGTCGGTCAGGGCCAGTGCCAGCACCTCCAGGGCTGCCGAGTTCCGACTCACGGCGCGCAGGCCAGAGCCAACGGCCAGCCGCTCCTCGGCGGCTTCGGCCGCGGCCCCGCAGCGTGCAAAGGCTTCGGCAGCAGCCCGTCGCGTCTCGCTGGCCTGCTCCCACAGCCCCTGCAGGTCGAGGGTACCCGCCAGTCGGCGCTGCGCTTCAGCGAAGCCGTGGGTGTTACCCGACTCGTGGTGGGCCTGCGCGGACTCTCGCCAGGCCCGGGCCGCCTCGCTCAGCAGACCGCAGGCCTGGGCGCAGCGGCCCAGCTGTGACAGCACCTCGATGCGGCGCGCGTCCTCGGCCCCGGCCGGCCACAGCTCCAGCGCCCGGCCCGCCGCATCGGCGGCGTCGTGGTAAGCGTGAAGGCGGCACGACTCCTCGGCCGAGCGCAACAGGGCAGCGCGGGCTTGCTCCGGCTCGTGTCCGGCCAGCCAGTGCTCTGCAGTCACCCCGGGTGCGCAACCGGCAGCGGCCAGCGAGGCGGCCACCTGCCGGTGCAGGCTGCGGCGGCGGGCCCATGGAATGCCCGCGTAGACCACGTCCCGGATCAGGCCGTGCCGGAACGACACGCTTCCCTCGTTGTCCGACAGCAGGCCGCACTCGATGAGCGTGTCACAGATCGATTCGTCCACCAGCAGGGCACCGAGCACGTTCAGGTCGAAGGTCGACCCGAGGACCGCCGCCGTTTCGGCTGCCAGCTGCACCTCTGCAGGAAAGCGGTCTAGCCCAAGCAGAACCGCGTCTCTCAGGGTCTGTGGCAGGACCGCGCTCTGGCCGGGCACCAGCCTCAGCTGTCCATCCGGGCCAGGGGTCAGCCGACCACCGGCGTGCAGGGCTGCCGCGTACTCGCGGGCGTAGAGCGGTACACCCTCCGAACGCCCGTAAACCAGTTCAGCTACTTCCGCCGCAACCGACCCACCGACGACGGCGGTGACCAGTTCGGCGGTGCTCTCGGGCGTTAGTGCCCCGAGTTGCAGCTCCTCAAGCTGCCCGACCCGGCGCAGCTCCTGACGGGCCCGCCGCAGCGGGTGACTGCGCGGCAGCTCCTCGTTGCGGTAGGTGCCGACGGTCAGGACTGGCCGGTCAGCGAGCCAGTCGGGCAGCAGCGGCAGCAACTCGAGCGTGGCGTGGTCGGCCCAGTGCAAGTCTTCGAGCAGCAGCACCGACGGGCCACCATCCGTCACGAGGCGCAGGGCCGCCCGCAACGCCCCCTGGAGCAGCGCGGGGGTACTCCCACGCTCGGGCGCGGGTGCCCCCAGTTCCGGCAAGAGCAGGGCCAGTAGTGGCCGGTACGGCACGTCGTCGAAGGCTGTGGGCGACGCCGTGAGGTATCCCCGCAGCAGCGCCACGATGGGCGAGTACGGCGCGGGGGCCCGGGTATCGCGCGACGGCCCCGCCAGGACCCGGAGTGTTCGCCTGGACAGCGCCAGTTCAAGCAGCAGGGTCTTACCGATACCGGCCTCACCGGCCAGTAGCAGCGTGCCGCTCTGACCCTGAGTCGCGCGGCTGACAGCCGCCGTGAGTACGGCCATTTCCTGCGAACGGCCGATCAGGACTTTCACGGTACCATCTGCACAGAGCTGTCCATCGTGCGTCCAGCGTACCCCCTGACGCCCGGGGTAACACGCAATGACCGTACTCGGTCCACGCGCCTACCGTAGTCTCCCGTACCGGTTACAGGGCCCCGGCGGCTAGCCTGAATATGGGAAGCAGAGGGGACACCAGCGGCCCGGCAGGGAGGACACCATGACTGGAATGACGACTGGAACGGCGGCGCAGCCAAGTAGTGAGATGCAGGCCCTCAAGACCCGGCTGAAGGCCACCTGGGAAAGCGGCGATTACGGAGTCTTCGCCCGCTACCTGGAACCCGGGGCGCTGGAGTTCCTGCGGCGACTGAACCTGAAGCCCAGCGAACGGCTGCTGGACGTAGCCTGCGGAGCAGGGCAACTGGTGATTCCAGCGTCGCGTGCCGGCACCGAGGCCACCGGGGTAGACATCGCCGCGAACCTAATCGAGCAGGCCCGGCGGCGCGCCGGGACCGAGGGCCTGAGCGCTCACTTCGACGAAGGCGATGCCGAGGACCTGCCGTACCCGGATGCGGGCTTCGACGTGGTCAGCAGCCTAGTGGGCATGATGTTCGCCCCGCGTCCGGAGAGGGTGGTGGCCGAGGCGCTGCGGGTGTGCCGGTCAGGCGGGCGGCTGGTGATCGGCAGCTGGACACCGTCTAGCTTCATCGGCGAGATGTTTAAGGTCATCGGGCGACATGTGACGCCTTCCCCGCTGATGCCGTCGCCGATGCTATGGGGGGACGAGACGGTGCTGCAGGAACGTTTCGGGAGTGGCGTGACGGCGCTCATCTTCGAGCGCATGGCCTACTCGCTGAACTATCCATTCGGCCCTGCTGAGGTGGTGGAGTTCTACCGCACCTATTACGGGCCGACCAACCGCGCCTTCGCGGCGTTGCCTGAGGACTTGCAGGCCACGCTACGCCACGACCTTGAAACTCACTGGGCCGAGCACAACCGTGCCACTGACGGCACCACCCGGCTGGACTCGGAGCTGCTGATCCTGAGCGCCGTCCGGACCTGAGGGACTGGTGCCTTGGGGAACAGGAGCAAACACCGACTTCGGCCATCGGACTGAGCCTGAACCACTCCACCTCACTGGGTTCTGTCAGGTTAATCGTGCGGCCGGTTGACGAAGTGCAGGGGTGGCCTGAAGTTCAGGCCACCCCTGCACCAACCTCGCGCCACATCTGAAATGCCCGATATTGGTTGCTTCTTCTGATGTGGGCGGGAACCGTCGTTCGGGTGTGGCGCTGAGGGTTGGTCATCCGCGCGTGGAGATTCAAGGGTTGTGTTGCCTTAACTTGGCACACAGCAGTCGGAGGGCAGGGGTGGCCTGAAGTTCAGGCTACCCCTGCCGCGACGGTTGACCACGTCTGGAACGCCCGTTTCTGGTTGCTTTTTCTCACTGCGGCGCGAACACTGGTGCGGGAATGATGGTGGAAATGAGTCATCTGGGCGTGCAAACTCAGGCATTCCTGAGCGCGTTTTCGTCGTCTGAACCCCTGCTGACTGCGCTCTTGTCGTCGTTTGGATCGATGTTCCTGCTCAATAACGTTGTTCCATTTGGCGGTGAATATCACCTCTTGGTGATCCACGTCGGCCAGGCTCGGGATCTCCCGGATGGCCGCCCCGTAACTGCGCAGCTGATCGGTATGAATGACCTCTGGGACGTCATATTCATCCAACAACCTTGTCAGGAAGGTCTTCGCCGCCTCAGTGTCTCGGTGTCGCTGGCGCAAGATATCGAGTACGAAGCCGTATTCGTCCACAGCCCTCCAGAGCCAGTGTCGAACGCCATCCACCGTCGTGCACATCTCATCCAGAGACCACCGCGAACCCCGGCGGGGTTCGCGGTGACGAAGGTCTGCCGCGAAGAGAGGACCGAACTTGATACACCATTCGCGGATTGTCTCGTGGCTAACTTGGATGCTGCGCCAGTGCAGCAATTCTTGAACGTCTCTGTAGCGGAGTGGGAAGCGGTGGTACAGCCAGACAGCGTGTTGAATGATGGTCATGGGCAACCGGTGGCGGTAGGGCTTCGGGTTGTTCATGGCCGGTCAGCTTACCCCACGCCGATTAAGGCAACACAACCGATGAAACTGGTCTGCGATTCAGGCCGCGGGGTGAACATGCCACGGAACCTGATGGCGCACCCTGGAATTCACGGTCATCAGCCCCTACGATGGACGTCCCCTTCGGTGGTGGATTGTTGCGTTCCGCCATCCAGCCGATCCAAGATCACGTCTACGAACTCGTTCCTGAATGCCGAGGTTTGCGATGACCACACCCACTCGCCCCGCCATTGATCTGCCGACCCTCATGAGCGTTGCTGCCGTGGTATCGCTGCTCAGCGTCGTGCTTCACGAAGCCGCAGGACACGGCAGCAGTTGCCTGCTGCTGGGCGGCCACGCCAGGGCTTGGAGCGCCTACTATTTCGACTGCGATTACGCTGCCATGTCAGTGATCGGCCGCCGCCTGGTCGCCGCAGCGGGCAATACCGTGAATGTACTGACCGCCCTGGTCGCCTTCACGGCCCTCCGAACCACCCATCGGAACATGTCGGACACTACGCGCGTGTTCTGGTGGCTCCTGATGACCGAGAATTTGATGATCTGGGCAGGATATTTCCTGTTCTCGGGTGTGTCGGGCATAGGCGACTGGGGGGGCTCGGTTGATGGAGTGCTGCAGGGCCTGAACGTGAATCTCTGGCGTGTCGTGCTGGCTGTCGGCGGAACGGTGCTGTACGTGCTGAGTGTGCTCTTCTGTGCCCGCCAGATGGCGGGGTTGATTGGCGGTGACGCGAGCAGCCGCGAACGTCGGACGAGAGCACTGACGTTTCCAGCGTATCTGACGGGTGGTGTGCTGGCAGTGCTGATCGGACTGCTTAATCCACAGGGGGTCGTCATCGTGTTGACATCAGCGGCCGCGGCCACCTTGGGTGGCACGTCCGGCCTGATGTGGCTGCCATCGGTTCTTCCCCGCAGTGCTCAACACATAGCAGATGCATCTTCAGCCCTGACCGTCACGCGTCAGTGGCGCTGGATTGTGGCGGCCGCCGTGGGGACGGTGACGTATGCCGCTGTGCTGGGGCCAACCCTGACGTTTCGCCGCTAACGCGCGTTCAGAGACGTAGCTTTCTGGTGACGCCTCAGCACGAGACGCGCAATTATGCTGAGTAGTCACCGCCTCACGCAGCTGAGAACGGCCCACAACACAAATAGCCCCCGCTCCCGGCACTCGGCCAGGGCGGGGACTTTTTTGAGATCAGATTCAGAAGGGAGTAAAAACGAACTTATCGCTGGCTCCGCCCCGCAACACACTCTCTGTCTGCTCACCCAGGAACATGGTGTCCGTAATGGCTTCCAGGGCACCCCAGATGGCTCCCAGCGTGAATGTACATTTCCGATCAGAACCTTGTGCCTCGCCCGCCGAACAGACGGTATCCTGCGTTTCGATCACGACATAAGACCGGCTCACACCGCACAAACGGGTTCCATCCTGCCCCAGGGCCGCGTTAAGCGTCCCTGCCAACTTCTCGATAGCGATCTGGCTGCCGGTCAGCCCGAGTTCGGCCACCAACGCTTTGCCACGTACTTTACCGGCGCGGGTAAACACCACGGCAGCACCGTCCGGACCCAGGGTGTCTTCGACACCAACAATCACAGCTTTGAAGCAAACGACAGAACTAAAATCGCCCAGGGCAGCGCGCATCGGTTGAACTTGAGTCGCAGTCATACCAGGAACACTCCTTTCGGTTGGAAATGGGAGAGGGGGAGTCGGACCCACTGACGCAGGTTCCGGCATAGAAAGCGGGGCAGGCACCGACGAGTTGGGATAGAGCACTTTCAAAAGGGCGTTGAGTGGCCTCATACCGAGATGCCTCCTGAATGGCCTTACAGCACTTCAGAAATCATCTGGGCCGTGTCGCGCGCTTCCAGATGCAGCAGCCCCAGGTTCATCCCGCTCGGTGCCACCACAGCCAGAACACCTTTGCGGCCTGCGGCGTAGATGTAGACCTGGCCTTCCTTCCCGCTGATACTCATCTCGGTGAGGTCGCCCGAATCCAGGGTGTCGTTGATGCGCTTTCCCAGGCCCAGTGCGGTCGCGGCCATGGCGGCGACGCGGTTGGCGTCAGCGCCCTCGTTCATCGCCTGGGTGATCGGCAGGCCGTCGGTGGTGGCGATGAGGGCTCCGCGCAATTCGGGCAGGGCGGCGCGCAGGTTGGCGAGGGCGCTTCGGAGGGTATCTTGCTTGCTCATTACAGTGGTGGTCATCAGAACTCCTTGTGAAACTGAATATTGAAACGCGCGGTTAACACGTGGTTTCCAGAGAAAAAGTATGGGTGGGCGTTTGGACAGGCGCGGCATCCGCGAGCGTGAGCTCGAGGAGCCGAATCAGGAGCCCACGGGCCTGATCCGGTTCAGTGGCATTGAGCCCCATCACCTGCAAGGGGTCGAGGTTGAAGTACACGGCAAGATCAGCGGGACGCCAGACGTATTCAAGATCCTGGTGAGTGACGCCGATGACGAACGGAATGGGGTTTCGACTGGTGATGTATTCGAGAATGTTGCGGGCATGCGTGAAGTCTTGAGGCCGGTCGCCGGCCACCAGAACGATCAGCCCCAGGGCACCTTCACACAAGACGTCCCACATAAAGTTGAAGCGGTCTTGCCCCGGGGTGCCGTAGATATGCAGTTCCTGGCCGTCGAGGTTGAGGGTGCCGAAATCGAAAGCGACGGTGGTGTTGAGCTTGCCGATATCCTCGCTGGCTTCGGCTTCGGTGGCGATGACCGGCGTTTCCGAGAGGGTTTGAACAAACGTGGTTTTGCCTGCGCCCACAGGGCCAGAGATCACCAGCTTGAGTGGTCCACCCATCAGATCGGCGGTCATGAGGCCACCAGCTGGGTGAGGCGGCGCAGGGTGCCGAGCAGCCGCCGCATGGGTGAGGTGGAAACGGGTGGGGATGTGATGGGTACCGCCAGGGAGGTGGATGAGTCGAGCGGCGGCACTGGAGTGGTGGCGCTGCTTGCAGCGCGCAGGGGCGCGATCAAATCGACGGCGCGCAGGCTGTAAAGCATGGTGCGGGCTTGATGTTCGCTGACCTGCAACTGACGTGCGAGAGACACCGCACTGGCACCGCCTTCAAGAAGAGGCTCGACGCGTTGCCAGATGGGTTGCAGCTCGGGTGCCACTGCGCCTGGACGCCGGGTCGCAATGAAGCGGGTTTCAGGATGAGGCAGCCGCATCTCAGGAACAGCGGTGCGGGCATGGGCTCGGTGGAGCAGATCGTTCAGCCAGTACGTCGTGTCATGCAGCAGCTGGGTAGGATGAGCAGATTGAAAATCGAACGTACCGCTTCCTTGATCGACAAGCTGGTTGATGATGGTTAAAACCCTTTGCTCATCACGCACTGGAAATCCATCGACGAAAAGTGCGAGCAGGATGCCGGTCTGTAAATGCATTTCGACGCTACGTCCAGCAAGGGCCGTTCTCAAAAACAATGTACCTGTTTGTGTCTGAGTGACCCGAGCCAATTCGCTGAATGGAAGATCTTCTAAGTGGCCAAAAATAGACATAGGCGTTCCTTTATTCGTACTACCAGAAACCACAGATGATTTTGAAGAGCTTGAGCGGTTTCTCTATGTCAGTTGAAATTAGTTTAAGGTGGAACGTTTACATTCATCTTACAAAACGCGAAGAATTCGTCTTTTGATGGATCCCTAATCTTTAGACTCATGTTCCGCGAAAACCGCCTCCCAGACGAATTATTTCGCGGAACATGTACTGAGATCGCAATATATTTGACCGCAGGTCATCTTAAGATGTGAAAAAATACTCTTTCCGTATTAACGAAATTTCATGCTCTCTGTATGCTGTGATTCTATTCAATTGTATGAAGCGATCTTATTGAACCACTGGGCGACACAGATCAATCCATAACCTCTTCTGCTTTTTGAATAGAGCTCCTGCGAAAGTAGCGAGGTAAGATAGGGTTTGGCATCGGTCACAGCAGGTCAGCCTATCCTGAACCGGTTCTGGCAAGTTGTTGGCGTAGGGTAAAGCCGTGCTGAGCGACCAGAAGCTTCCAGGGTACCGATTCCCACTTTCGGTGATCGGTCATGCCGTCTGGCTCTACCACCGATGTGCCCTGAGTGACCGGGATGTCGAGGAACTGTTGTTCGAGCGCGGCATTGACGTCTCCCGCGAGTCGATCCGCACCTGGTGCATCAATTTCAGTGGTGAGTTTGCCCAGAACTTACGCCACCG
>Ga0160427_10002124_pt1 | contig 12063 bp, 10 predicted proteins | sample SolpanmetagenomL_FD_108194 | JGI IMG/M metagenome (GOLD analysis project Ga0160427, IMG submission 108194) | Solar panel surface microbial communities from Lawrence Berkeley National Laboratory, California, USA - L | ecosystem: Engineered > Built environment > Solar panel > Unclassified ...
CCCGCGCGCACCGACCTCCCGCGCGCACCGACCTCCCGCGCGCACCGACCTCCCGCGCGCACCGACCTCCCGCGCGCACCGACCTCCCGCGCGCACCGACCTCCCGCGCGCACCGTTGGCGACGAGCCTGGTTCAGAGCTTCAGTGGAGGTAGCGCTGGGCCGATGAGGTTACGGATTGGACTTCGGCACTACTTCAGTATGAGGATGACGCCATGCGTACGACGGTCCCGTTCAGCACCATGCAGCGAAGCCAGACCGAGGTCACCGCTCTACTCGACGCTGGTGACGTCGTCCTCGACCGTCGAGACGCCGGCGACCTCTACCTCTCGACTCTGTCGCGTCACGAGGACCTCGAAGAGCTGTTGAACCTCAGCGTCGGCTTCCTCGCCGACGTCGCGACCGCTCGTCCTGACGTGGCCGGCTACCACCTCGTCAAGCTGCTGCCCTGGTACCGCTGGCTCTCCAGCGATGACCAGACCGCCTGCCTCACCGAGCTCCTTGACGAGCTGCGCGCGGCTGCGGCCACCGAGGAGGCCGGACCCTTCCTGCGCGCCCGCGAGGCGTGGAAGGAGACTGCGATCATCTACAGCAACCCGGCTCTGGTCGCGATCCTCAACCGCGACACCAGCGGCGACGACCTCAGCGACGACGAGCGCGTGGTCGAGGTCGCGCAGGACTGAGCCTGCAAGCCCGCGACTGGTGTCGGCCCCGCCGGAGATGATGCCGGTGTGCCACGTCGCGACCCCGCCCAGGACCCCTCTCGCTGGACGGTGCTTTACCGAGACCGTCAGGCCGAGAAGGGCTGGCGGGAGTGCATCGCCCAGCAGCGCTCGAAGACCCTTGAGGCCTACAACGCGATCCGCACCGATCCCCGGCTGGTCTCGGCTGTCCAGTACCGCCTGAAGGGGAGCCTGGGCACCGGTGAGCAGGACGGCGAGGCCTTTGAGCGATGGCAGTACAAGCTCTCAGGCGGCGGCCGGCTCTGGTACCTCATCGACGACGCCGCCCAGGTCGTCTGGCTCGACTACGTCACCTTGCACCATCCCAAGGAGACGCAGTGATTGGACGCTCAGCGCAGCTCGGCGAGTAGGTCGTCGAGCAACCTCTGGTGGCCACCACCCTTCAGGACCGTCGACGGGGGAGGCGTCCGCCGAAGTGATGGTCACGTCGTGCATCGCGAGCCTGACGGGTGGGTCCTCGGGCAGCAGCTCGTCACCGGCCAGGCGCAGCACGCGGCCCCGGTCGACGTCGTCTAGGTCGGCCCACCACGCCCGGACCGTGTCGGCCTGCGTTACTCCCCGAGGTCTCGCGCCAGTGGTCCTTGTCTTCGCGCGGCTGGTCCTCTTCTTCCTCTCAGCGGCGGCGGTCCTCCTCGTCCACGTCCAGCACCGGTGTCGGCGACATCGCTACTCCAGCCGGTGCACCGCCGCGGTGTGCGCCGGCTGGTGCTGGCCGGTTGCGGGTCGCCGTCGCGCGGGCGCGACGAGCGCCCTGACGCACCCGGCCAGCACCTCAGAGCAGCGCTGCACCAGGTGTGCGTGCGGCGCTGGGCGCCGCACGCTGTGCAGCCCTTCGGGCTGCGCCGGCGCGTAGGGCGCGCCGCCAAGACGGGGTGGTCGCCGGTGCGTGAAGTCGTTCGGTGGTGGTGGCCCGTTGGGCCGCCGTCGCGCTGGGCGCGACGTGCGTCCTGACACGTCCACCACCACCTCCAGGCCGCGACGTACGGCGCCGGGGCGCCGCACGTCCTACAGCCCTGCGGGCTGTCCCAGCGCGCTAGGCGCGCCGGAAAGAACCCGCACGGTAGACTCGACGCAGACCCTAGAGCGAGGTATGCCTACCGCTAGCGGTCGCTGCGCGACCTCAGCGGCAGGCCCCTCGCCCCCGGCCTGCACGTCCTCGCTTCGCTCGTCCGCTGTGGCCGGTGGGGTGCTCGCTTCGCTCGCTGGTGGTCGCGCTCGCTTCGCTCGCTCGGGTGGGTCAGACCGTCGTCGTTTGGGAGGACTCCGTGGTGGTGCGTGAGGTGGCGTTGGTGGTGCGGTTGAGTGAGGACGAGCGCGCCGGTTGGCATGCGGCGGCGCGTGCTGCGGGGTGGGGCAAGACCGCGGGGTGGGTGCGCTCGGTGGTCGCCGCCGCCGTGCCCGGGCGGGGCGGCTCCAGTGCCGCGACGACGTCGGCCAGGACGTCCGCGCCGGCGTTGGATCCCCGGCTGTTGGGGGAGCTGTCGGCGATCGGGTCGAACGTGAACCAGCTGGCTCGCGCGGTCAACGCCGCGGCCCGTAGTGGCCAGCCGTTGGCGCTGGAGGCGGCGGCGGTGGAGGCGTTGCGGGTGGAAGTCTCGCGGCTGACGGCGGCGGTGAAAGTGGCCTCAACTAGCGCTGCTACCGGCACCTCGACGGGCGCCTTGAGCTCGGGTGGCCAGCGGTGATTGCGGCCATCAGCCGGGGCTCGGACGTCGCCGGGTTGGGGCGGTACCTGCACGGTCCGGGGCGGGCGAACGAGCACGTCTACGGGGGCCGGTCGGGGGGTGCGGTGATCGGCGGGAACCTCGGCACGGACGGGGACCGGGGCCCTTCGGGGTGGACGTCGTCGATGCGGGTGGCGATGGAGGCGCGCCCGGATGTGGTCAAGGCGGTGTGGCACATGAGCCTGCGCACCGCACCGGGTGACCCGGTCCTGACGGATGCGGTGTGGCGTGATGTGGCGCAGTCGATGGGGGAGTCGATGGGGTGGGCGGATCGGCCGTGGGTGGTCATCCGGCACGGCGAGGACCATGTGCACGTCGTGGTGTCGCGGGTGGGCTTCGACGGGTCGTTGTGGCACGCCCGCCACGACTTCCGTTCGGCGCAGCAGGCCCGCACCGCCGTCGAGGTGGAGCTGGGGCTGACCCAGGCCCCGGTGCGCAGCCAGGGGGTGGCGCCACCGTTGACGCGGGGCGAGGTCGCGGCGGGTTTGCGCACCAGAGAGGCGCCGGCGCGGGCGCTGCTCGCCGAGCGGGTGGCCGCGGTGGTGCAGGCGTCGCGAGGGCTGGGACGGGAGACCTTCGAGCAAGCACTCGGTGAGGCAGAGGTGGTGGGGCGGGCCAACGTGGCCTCCACGGGGCGGGTCAGTGGCTACTCCTTCGCCCTGGACAGCTACCGCGACGAGGCCGGGGAGCTGGTCTGGTTCAAGGGCTCCGCGCTGGGGCGGGACCTGTCGTGGAGTCGGCTTGGTCCGGTCGTGGAGACCCCGACGAAGGCGATGCAGACGCCGCCGGTCGTGGACGTGGCGAGGAAGCGGTTCGAGCTGCCGGGCCGGCACCAGATGCGGGTGGAGGCCGCCCAGGAAGCCGAAGCAGCCCGCCGGGTAGCGACGGCCAAGCGGGAAGCCCCGCGGGTCGCGGGCCGCGAGGCTGGGCACCGCTCCCGGCAGGTCCGCCAGCACTGGGCGGCCCGCGCTGAGGCGTCGCCGCGGGTGTTGGTCCCCGCCCGACGGGCCGCGTTGGCCGAGACGCAGAAGCTGCACGCGGTCTCCTTCCCCACACCGCTGACGACGACGCGGCCGGCACCGGTGCAGCCGTCGATGAAGGGGCTGACCCTGCGGCAGCGGGCGGCGGCGTTGAAGGCCGCCCAAGACGCTGCGCCGACCCGGTCGGGACAGATCCGGGACGTCACCAGAGGGCCCGGTCGAGACTCCGGCGGTCGTGGTCGCTAACCGGCTGGACGGCCCTCTCGGGGCGTCCAGCCGGCAGGCACCTGCGGTGGTCGAGATCGTTGAGGAGCTGCCCGCGGCCGCGGTGACCGGACGCAGCCTTGAAGGAGGGTTGGGCTGCGCGTGGTGAGCCGGGGACGGTCCTTCCACACTGACGGCGGTAGGGGGCTGAGCCCGGCCGCTGCGCGACCTCGAGCGTCGGCTCACGCCAGACCAAGCACAGCGAGACACCCCACGCGGCAGGCCACCCCATCTGCTCAGGTGTCAGCGTGTCCGGTCGACTTCCTCATCGGCCTTGTCCAGGGCCCGGGCCACGAAGAACTTGCCCCCGCCGAGGACCTTGGCGATGTGGGCGAGGCTGTCGCCGTGGGCGCGCATCTGGGCCGCGGCGATGACGCGCCCAGGGTCAGGACGGTGGGTCGGCCGCCGATGCGGCCTCAGCGCGGTCCCGGAAACGAATGTTTCTGGGACGGCATTGCGGCAGGCGTCCGGCAACAACAGAGGGGCCGCACCCCTTGCAGGTGCGGCCCCTCTGCGCTGCTTGACGTGCTTCTCTCGTCGTCAGTCAGGCGTTGACGTCAGTTGCCTTGTTTCACCTTGCGTCCGCGGCCAGCGTTACGAAGAGCAAGTATGCTCCCCGCAATTGCAAAGATCAATCCAACAGCGAGCTTCCCCCAGTCCCGTCCCTCAATTGCGGCAAGCGCGAAAATGACGCCTCCGACCGCAAGTACTCCGTACAGGATTGCCATCCAGTAGAGGTAACGCAAGCCGTTACCTCTAGCAGTACTTGAGGACATTGTCCACCCCCGTGATAGCGCCACCGACCGCCAGGAGAAAGCCGAAAACCTCCTCGGTCGCATCCTGAGCGAATGCGGCCTTCTCTGCTCGTGTGCTTGCACCATAGTAGTTCTTGATGCTCTCGATCAGCTTGTCAGAACCCTTGACTGCCCGAATGAACTTGGGGATGCGGGTAATCTTTGACACCGGGATAGCGACACCCGCTACAGCCAATGCGATGCTGCCAGCGCAGTAAAGAGCGTTGGCCGCTCCTGTCGGGTCGTTATACGAGCTGGGGCAGCCCGCCGCGTAGAGGTAGTGGGGGTCTTGGCCGGTGGGGTCTTGCTGGGTGAACCGTCCCTGCGTGGGGTCGTAGTAGCGGATGCCGAGCTTAACCAGGCCGGTGGTGTTGTCGGTGTAGCCCTGGCCGTAACGGATGGGGTTGTCGGCGGCTTCAGGGCCGCTAGCGGTCCGGGGGGTGCCGTAGGGGTCGTAGGAGTAGGTGGCGGTGACGTTGTTGGTGGTGGCGACGAGGGTGACGTTGCCGAGGTTGTCGGTGCCGTAGTACCGGTTGGTCTGATCGGGGAGGCCGGCAGTGATGAAGCGCCCGTCGGGGGTGTGCCGGAAGGCGACACCAGCGCCCCCGGGGGCGTAGGTGGCGGCCAAGCCGAGGGAGCCGGTCAGTTCGTTGATGGTGTTGGTGATCTGCCGGGCGCCGTTGCCGGCGCCGAGGTAGGCGAACGTCGTCGCCGTAGACGATCCGGTGGGGGTGGCAGCGGTGAGAGCGTCACGGTCGTCGTAAGTGCCGGTGCCCCAGGTCGCGGCGGTCTGGTTGCCGTTGGCGTCGTAGGCCCAGCCGGTCGTGGAGCCGTTGCGGCTGATGGCTTCGTTGGCGCCGTTGTACCCCCACGTAGTGGCGGCCGACGCGGTGCTCGCGGTGGCCCCGACCGTGGTCGCACCGACGGTCGTGGTGCCGGTGCGGTTGCCGGCGTTGTCGTAGGTGTAGGCCCAGGAGGCGTTGATCGCGGCGGTGGGGGTGGTCTCGCGGGCGCTGGTGAGGCGGTTGAGCCCGTCGTGGCCGTAAGCGGTGACCGACCCCGCGGGCGCGGTGGTGCCGACGTAGTCGGTGCGCGACTGCACCAGGTCCCGGTCGCCGCTGGCCCCGGAGCCGCCGGCGGCGGTGTAGGAGTAGCCGAGGTCGGAGAGCAGGTAGGTGCCGTTGTAGACGGCGTCGGTGATGCGGGTGGGGCGTCCGGCGTTGTCGCGGGTGGTGGTCTGCACCAGCCCACCGGGGAAGGTGCGGGAGGTTTCCGCCCCGTTGCGGTCGTAGGCGAAGGTGATCGTGTCGGAGGCGTGGAAGCCGGACGGTTCGGTCATCGAGGTGAGCTGGTTGGCGCTGTCGTAGGCGTAGGTGACCTGCCCGTAGTAGTCGTCCACGCTCGTGATCCGGCTGGCGGCGTCGTAGGTCGTGCCGAAGCCGGAGCCGTCCATGTTCGGCTGCGACTGCCATGTCTGGCGGTTCAGGGCGTCGTACTCGTAGTAGCTGCTCCCACCGGTTTGATCGGTGGAGACGGTGAGGTTGCCGTCGCCGTCATAAGTGTTGGTGACCGTCTCACCGTTGTTGAAGGTGGTCGTGATAATGCGGTCGGCGGCGTCGTAGGCGTACTGGGTCTTCTGTCCCTTGCCGTCGGTGACAGAGATGACCCGCCCGGCGGTGTCATAGGTGTAGGTCGTCGTGCCCAGGGGGGCGGCGGGGGTGACCTTGGTGAGGTTGCCCAGGCTGTCGTAGCGGTAGGTGGTGACGTTGCCGTTGCCGTCAGTGGCGGTGCAGACCTGCCCGGCCACCCCACCGCACTGCGTCGGTGAGGCCGTGGCCGAGGGCGTCGCGGCCTGGTAGGTGAAGGTGGTCGCGGTGGCCCCGGTGCCCCCGGCGGTGGTGGCGGTGCTGTCGCGCACACTGAGGACGTTGCCGGCCCCGTCGTAGGTGAAGGCCCGCGTGTGACCGGAGGGGTCGGTGGCGGTCTTGGCTTGGTAGGCGGTGCCGGTGCTGCCCGTAGTGGCGGTGTAGGCGGCGCGGGAAGCCGCCCCGGTGGGCAGAGTCACCGCGGTGCGGTTGTTCAGGGTGTCGTAGCTGTAGGTGGAGACGTTGCCCGCGGTACCGGTGCCGGCGACGCCCATCGCGTCGGTGGCGGTGGCCAGATCACTGTTCGGGGTCCAGGTTTGGGCGCGCATCCGCCCCAGCGGGTCGGTGACGGTGGTGACCCGCCCGATGGAGTCTAGGGCGTAGGTGGTGACCCCACCGATGGGGCTGGTCTCCTGCGTCGAGGTCGAGACACCGCTACCGGTGTTGTAGGCGAAGGTCGTGGAAGCTGTCGCCCCGGTCTTGGCGCCGGGGGTGAGGTAGCGGTCCACGCTGGTGACACGCGTGGAGGGGTCGTAGCCGAAGTGGGTCCAGTTCCCGTCCCGGTTCTGCACCCAGGCGATCATGTACGCGGAGTCGTAGCTGATGTTCATCGTGGTCGCGTCGGCGTAGGTGATCTGGGTGAGCTGGTTGTCGCCGTTGTAGGCGTAGGAGTTCACCCGCCCGGTGGGGTCGGTGATCGAGGCCAGCAACCCGCCACCGTTGTAGGCCAGGGAGGTGACCCGTCCGACGGCGTCGGTGATCGAAGTGAGGCGGTTGGCGGCGTTGTAGGAGAAGGACAGGCCGATGTTGTTGCGGTCGGTGTCCTTGACCAGGTACCCGCCGGCGGTGAAGGACAGCTTCTCCCCGCTGGCCCGGTAGGTCAGCGTCCACGTGCCGTCGCTGTTGTGGACCAGATCGGCGTTGATCCCGGCTGGCATGGTCCACGTCTGCGTGGACCCGGTTCCGGCGGCGGTGAAGACGGCGGTGAACCCGGAGGGGCCGTAGAAGGTCGTCGTGGACCCGGCGGTGGTGCCGGAGATCGACAGGCCGATGTCCTGGCCGGTGGACAGGACCCCGCCGCCGCCGAGGGCGCCCTGGCCGTAGACCTGGTTGTTGATGAAGGAGTCCAGGTTCACCGACAGGCCGGGAGCGTTGTAGGCCTGGTCGGTGCTGTGCAGGTTCACGTTGCCGTTGGCCAGGTTCACCGTCGCGGTGACCGAGGCGCCCAGGCCGAAGGCTTCGGTGCCGTAGAAGGACTGCAGGCCCATCCCCGCCCCGGCCCCGGGCGATCCGGGGTAGCCGCCGGTGGGCACCGCCGCCGGGGCCGCTGCGTTCAGCGTCCGCGGGGCCGCCGTGCCCGACGTGGCCGTCGTGGCCGACGGGGTCGCGGTCGCCGGGGCAGTGGTGCTGCCCGCGGGGGCACGCTTGCCGGTGCCGGTGCCGGTGCCGGTGCCGGTGCCGGCGGCGGACGGGTCCGGCGAGGTGGCCGGCGTCCACGAACCCGTCGGTGCTCCCCCCTTGACCGTGCGATTCACCGCACCCGGCGCGAACACCTTTTCCGGCGCGTTGGCCGCCTTCACCGCCGCGTTGCGCGTGGCCGCAGCCGCCTTCGCTGCCGCGCTGCCCACACCCCTCGGGGCAGCGGCCACCTTCTGGGCCGCGCCGCCGGGGACCGTCCACCCGCTCGTCGCCGCCGCCGCCCCACCACCCCAGTGCGGCAGCTGCGCCGCCGTTGCCGCGGTCGGTGAGGTGGGGGTGGGGTTCGGGGCCGGTGTCGCCTGCGCGGAGACGCTGCCCGCGACGAGGAACACCCCCGTGCTCGCGGCCAGGACACTGCTACGCCACGCCAGCGATCGACGACGATCACGCATGTGAACTCCAGGGGTGGAGGTGAACGGCGCCAACAAGCGCCGACCAGCAGCTTCACGCACCGCACCCGAATCTGTACGCAGAGTCACTCATTTGACGTAGGGGCACCGCCCTGTCCAATCCGGTGTCCCTCGGGACGTTGCTCGAGGTTTCCTCGCTGTTCACCTGCGACGGCCCGCAGCGAGCCTCGGCCATCGACACCGTAATGCCGGTTATGGTGTCGATCCGCTGTCGGCGCCGACGGCTACCGTTCACCACATGGCACCGATGGACCGCGCCTGGGCAGTCGCCAAGCTCAGAGCCTTCTGCGTCGAGCACAACGAGTGGCAAGAGAAGCCCTTCGCCCAAGACAGCAACGACGGCATGTTCCACGCCTCAGTCTTCGTTGATCGGATCCTTCCTCGGGTCTTCCCCGGCTGGAAGTCTCCGATCACTCACGAGTGGCGCGGTGCTCACGGTCGCTGGGAGGCCTACCGCAGTGAGGTCGTTCGAGCCTTGGTGCTTCTTGAGCAGGCCACGGAGATTGCCACCCATGTAGGCGATGAGGCTCCGGTCTTGGATGCAGGACAGCTGCACCCTTGGGTGTGGGAGGGAGCGCGCTCGCTGTGGCAGTCCGGGCACTATCGCGAAGCGGTGGCCGCTGCCGCCCGTCAGGTCAACGCGGAGACGCAGAACCGCTACGGCACCCGCGAGCTGACTGAGGCGACGCTGTTCACTCAGGCGTTCAGCGATGACGTGCCCAAGACGGATCGTCCCCGGCTGCGGCTACTTGAGGACGATGGCGGTAAGAGCGCGGCCAGTGTGCGGCGCGGCATCCGCAACTACGCCGAAGGTTGTTTCGCCGCGCTGCGCAACCCTGCTGCGCACGACGTGCTCGAGGAGCTACCCGAGCACGAGGCGTTGGAGCAGCTGGCTGCCTTCAGCGTGCTGGCCCGCTGGGTCGACTGCGCCCAAGTCATCACTGCACCGGACTCCGCGGCATGAACGCTGTAAGTCAGGTTCCACAGCTGCCGCGGCCCTTCCTGCTCCCTGCCTCGCACGGCGGGGTGGTCGTGGACGTCTCTTCAGACAGCGCGGCCGTGGACCCGCTGGCTCAAGTCTTGGCTGGCTTCCTGCTGGCGTACAACGGTGCGACCCGCACCGCCTACACCAGCGACCTCCGCGCCTGGATCACCTGGTGCACGACCCACCACCTACCGCCACTGGCCGCTACCCGCGCCGACCTGGACACCTACGTCCAGCAGCTGCGCGAGAGCGGAGCGGCGCCGGCCAGTATCGCCCGACGACTGGCCACCCTCTCCGGCCTCTACACCTACGCCGTCGATGAGGGCCTGCTCCCCCGCTCCCCCACCACCCGGGTCCGCCGACCCAAGGTCGGTGAGAACACCGTCAGTACCGGCCTGTCGCGCGAAGAGCTCTCCGCGCTCGTGGCCGCCGCCGAAGCAGACTCCCTACGGGCTCTGGCCGCGGTGCTGCTGCTGGGCCTGAACGGGCTGCGGGTGTCCGAGGTGTGCGGGGCCCGCGCCGAGGACCTCGGCAGCGAACGCGGCCACCAGGTCCTGACCATCACCCGCAAGGGCGGGATGCGGGCCCGTGTGCCCCTGGCCCCGCGCACCGCCGCGGCGCTGGAGGGCTACCTCGCTGGGCGCACCACTGGGCCGCTGCTGATCACGCGTACCGGGGCCGGGATGGACCGGCACGCGGTCTGGCGGCTGCTACGCCGTCTGGCCCGCACCGCTGTGCCGGACAAGGCCGCCAGCCTGCACCCGCACGACCTGCGCCACGCCTTTGTCACCCTCGCACTGGACGCCGGCGCCTCCCTGCGCGACGTCCAAGACGCTGCCGGGCACGCCGACCCGCGCACCACCCGCCGCTACGACCGCGCCCGCCACCACCTGGACCGCCACCCCACCTACGCCCTTGCGGGGCTGCTGGGCTAAGTCAGCTGGTGCTACTTGGGCTTGGAGGCGGGCGAGGCTGCGCCAGAGCTCGTTGGAGGTGGCGGCTTGGGGCGGCCAGTGCTCGCCGGCCGGATGCCCTTCACCTCGTCGCCGCCTGGCCGACGACCAGCCTGCTTGCGGCCTGGGTCAGGAGAAGGTCGCTCTTCATTAGTCACGCTGCGACCCCTTGGCCGGCATGCTGGCCGCTCCACGGCCACTCGGAGGCGGGGGGATCTTGGATGAGCCCCGGCCTGTGGAGCCGTGCTGGGTGGACCTACCAGTGCTAGCAGAGCGGCTGGAGCTGCTGTTGGACGTGTAGCCACCCTCGCGAGGTGCCATCCAGCCGTTCTTGGGACGTTGGTTGGCCATCAGCCTTCGCCTCCTTCTCGGTTAAGTCCATGGTGCCTCATGGCACCGAAGGCGGATCGATGAACTCGACGAGGCGGATGTCGTCACAGCGGACGTAGAGGCCGGCGCTGTCGGGAATGGCTGCCCCGAAGGTGCCGTCTACGTCCATGGCATGAGCTTGCTCGATGAAGACCTCACGCGGCTCGGGGTAGCCAGAGACCCAGGAGTCGGGGCCTAGCCATCCGCCGATCCAGCGTCCGTCGGTGGTCAGCAAGCGGACGTAGCACTCGCTGTGGTTGGTGAAGGCGTAGTCCCACGCCCCTGGGTAGGACGGGTCGTAAGTGAGCTTCAGCCAGCTTGGAGTGGGCACATAGATCCGGCGCAAATGATCTAGTAGAGCCAACAAGGTTGGGACCACGAAGAGCAAAGCCAGTGCCCAGGAGCCTAAGGCGCGGACATGCAGGGCCTGGCCTCTACTTGCCGCCCGCTGGGCCTCAGCTGCCAGGGAAAGCAGGTGCGGCCCTGCCAGTACGGCGTACAGCACGGTCAGCAGCGCGCTCATCCCCAGGGCGCGTAGGACCCGGTTGAGGGCGCTGGCGTCGTCAGGGGCTGGTCCACGTAGCCGGGCGCGAACGAACTGGTAGACCGTTCCCGGCAGCACCAGTAGGAGCAGGGCAACGAGCTGGAAGCCGGTGCCAGGGACCGAAGGCACAGCCACGTCCTTCCTGCGTCAGTAGCAACAAGCGATGCAGGTGGTGCCGAGCGGGCCCGGCACCACCTGCACCTCACGCGACTACTTGCCGCGCTTCTTCGTCGACTCGTTCGTCGTCGTCCTGGGGTTGCTCTTCACCGTGGCCTGCTTGACGAAGCGCCCCGTGATCGCGCTACGCCCACGCTTTCCACCGCTGCTCTTGGCTGCCATGACACCTCCTCGTGGCAGTCCGAGTCGACACCGCGACCTGGACTCCCTGAGGAGCCGAGTACCGTGACCAGCCGCTGCCAGGCGAGCTGAGCCCCGAGGTGTCGACATACCTGCGGGGTTTTGCTGTCCCCCCGCACGGGTGGTTGTCCCGCACTCCCATGATCTCATTCATCATCTAGAACGTCGAACGTTTGTTCGCGGCATGGCCGTGTTAGGGAATCGCCAGCGACGCGAGTTATGAGACGGCGTGTCGGAGTCGTGGAGCCGCTCCCCCACTGCGTCTCACAACCGGTCGATGGCGGCACAGACGACTCGGTTGTAGGTAACCTCCAAGATCGCATCACGTTCTGGGCGTCTGCCGGTAGGCGCCCCTGCGCGGGAACCTTCAGCGGGCGGGTCCTGCAGGAACGGCTCCTCGTCCGGTCTGTAAGGCAAGTGGTCATGAGCCCCGAGTGCCGGTGAGCGATCGCCAGTGGGACGAACCGATCGGGCCGATCACCGCACAGCCGATCTCGTGAGTTCTCCAGGCACCCGTGACGTCTTCCACGACCACGAGTCGGCGAGCTCTGCGTGATCGGCCTTCCGCGGATGCGGTGCAGGAGGTCGGTGAGGTCAG
>Ga0160427_10002126_pt1 | contig 12057 bp, 10 predicted proteins | sample SolpanmetagenomL_FD_108194 | JGI IMG/M metagenome (GOLD analysis project Ga0160427, IMG submission 108194) | Solar panel surface microbial communities from Lawrence Berkeley National Laboratory, California, USA - L | ecosystem: Engineered > Built environment > Solar panel > Unclassified ...
TCTTCATAGAGTAAGTTTACGTGTTTATCTAGCTAATATACGACTGCTAACCCCCGTGGTCATCAGCCCAACTACCTTATTTACCGGCCGGCAGCTCATTTGGCTGCCCGCCTGCCCTTCTACTAACTCGGAAGCGCAGCAACTGTTGCGCGAAAACCGGGCCAGCGAAGGCTGTACCGTCATAACGGACGACCAGTTTGCCGGCCGCGGCCAGCGCGGCAACCAATGGCTGGCCGCGCCGGGCGAAAACCTGACGCTATCCATCGTGTGGCTGCCCACATTTCTGGATGCCAGCCAGCAATTCTTGCTGAGCCAGGCTGTGGCGCTGGGCGTGCACGACTGGGCCAGCGCGCTCCTCCAACCCTCCGACAAGCTGCGGCTGAAATGGCCCAACGACCTGTATTTCGGCACCCAGAAATTTGGGGGTATTCTCATTGAGAACAGCCTGAGCGGGTCAAAAATTCAGTCTAGTGTGGTTGGAATTGGCTTGAATGTGAACCAGCGACACTTTGCCGTGCCCACGGCTACCTCGCTGGGGGTGCTCACCGGCCGCTTCTTTCAGCGCGAAACACTGGCCGCCCGCTTGCTCGAATGCCTGGAAAAGCGGTATTTGCAACTGCGCGCCGGCCAGGTGGGCGAGTTACGGCGCGACTACCTGGCCGCCCTCTACCGCTACCAGGAGTGGCACGAGTACGAGGTAGCCGGCCGCCGCGTGCGCGGGCAGCTTGTGGGCGTAGAGGCCGATGGCCGCCTAGCTGTAGAAATCGATGGCTCGGTGCAACGCTTTGCCTTGCAAGAAATTAAGTATGTATAACGTAGCGCGAAGCTTTCGCTTCGTGCACGAGCGCAGCAAGCAGCTAGCGGCTGGCATCGTCTGGTACCGCCTGCTCGCTAGGCTCGCGCACGAAGCGAAAGCTTCGCGCTACTTACTACTGAAGCGAGGCGTACTGAGTCTGGCGCTACTTTTTGCCCTGGCCATGCTGGCCGACCGTCTTTTTCCTTTGCCGCCCGCGCCGCAGTATTCGCCGCTGGTGCTGGCCGCCGATGGCAGTGTGCTCCACGCCTACCTCAACCCCACCCAGAAGTGGCGCATGAAAACGGAGCTGGCCGAGATTACGCCCGCGCTCCAAACGGCAATTATTGAGAAGGAAGACCGGTATTTTCGCTATCACTTCGGGGTAAATCCGTTGGCTATTGTGCAGGCGGCGGGGCGCAACATCTTGGGGCGGGGGCGCACCACGGGGGCCAGCACTATCACCATGCAAGTAGCACGGCTGCTGGAGCCGAAGGAGCGCACCCTGGGCAACAAGCTGCGCGAAATGCTGCGCGCCGTGCAGCTAGAGGCACATTTGAGCAAGGCCGAAATTTTGCAGCTCTACCTCAACCTGGTGCCCTACGGCTCCAATATTGAGGGCGTGAAGTCGGCGGCGCTGCTGTATTTTCAGCAGCCGCCCGACTACCTGTCGCTGGCCCAGACGGTAACGCTGGCCATTATCCCGAATCGGCCGGCCGGGCTGGTTTTGGGCCGGAATAATCCGCAGATTTTACAAGAGCGAAACCGCTGGCTTGCCTACTTCCAGCGCAAAAAAATCTTCCCGGCCCAGGACATTGCCGATGCCCTGTTGGAACCCCTGGACGCCCGGCGCCACCCCGCGCCTACCCTGGCCCCGCATCTGGCGCGGCGGCTGGTGCGGGGCCAGCCGGGTGAGGCGCTCATTCGCAGCACGTTGCGCCCTGCCAGCCAGGCTAAGGCCGAAGACCTAGCCCGCAACTACGTGCGCCGGCTGGCTACGCTGGGCATTTCGCAGGCCGCCGTGCTGGTCGTTAATAACCAGACGCGCGCCGTGGAAGCCTACGTAGGCTCGGTCGATTTTCAGGATGCTGGCGCGCTGGGGCAGGTCGATGGCGTGCGAGCGGTGCGCTCACCGGGCTCCACGCTCAAGCCGCTGCTCTACGGGCTGGCCTTCGACCGGGGGCTGGCCACGCCCAAAACCGTACTGCCCGATGTGCCGACCAATTTTCAGGGCTTCCGGCCCGAGAATTTTGATAAGCATTGCCAGGGCGAAGTGACCACGGAGCGCGCCCTCACCTACTCGCTCAACATTCCGGCCGTGCGGATTTTGGCCGAGGTGGGCGTCGATAATTTTACCGGCACGTTGCGGCTAGCTGGCTTTCGGCAGGTGTCGCACGATGCGCCGCGCCTGGGCCTGAGTACCATTTTGGGTGGCTGCGGGGCTACGCTCGAAGAACTAACCGGCCTGTACAGCGCGCTGGCAAACGGCGGGCGGTGGGAAGAATTAAAAATCATAGCTGAGAAATCAAAGATTAATCCGGCAGCTTCAACGGCTCCGAATACTCCCAAAAAGCCTGAGAAACCACTTTTGATTTCTGAAGCCGCCACCTACCTACTCACCGACATTCTGGCTCAGCGCACCCGGCCCGACCTGCCCGTAGATGCCGCCGCCAGCCGCCACCTGCCGCGCATTGCCTGGAAAACCGGCACCAGCTACGGCCGCCGCGATGCCTGGAGCATCGGCTACAACCGCCAGTACACCATCGGGGTGTGGCTAGGCAACTTTAGTGGCCAGGGCAGCCCCGCCCTCACGGGGGCTGATATTGCGTCGCCACTACTCTTCGACTTATTTAATTCATTGGCCTACAACAGCCAGGCGCAGTGGTTTGCGCCGCCAGCTAGCCTCGACTTCCGGCTGGTATGCGCCGAAACCGGTCTGGTGCCCGGCGAACACTGCCCCAACCAACTGCTCGATTACTACCTGCCCGGTACCTCGGGCGGCCAGCGCTGCCAGCACTTGCGCGAGGTGCTGCTCTCGGCCGATAGCCAGCTGAGCTATTGCCGGGCCTGCGTGCCGGCCAGCGGCTACCGCCGCGAGCTGTTTCCGAACCTGCGCCCCGAAGTGCTGGCTTTCCGCGAAAGCCAGGGGCTGCCCACCCGCCGCCTGCCGCCGCACAACCCCGCCTGCCGCCTCGTGCGCGGCGCCGAGGCTAGCGGCACTGCCGGCCCCGATGCCGCGCCGCTGCTCGCCATCACTTCGCCCGCTGCCCACGCCGAATACGTGCTCAACGCCAGCGAAAAGCAACAATTGTTGCTTAGCTGCGCAGCGGCCGGCGAGGTGCGCCAGGTGTACTGGTACGTGAACGACCAATTTCTCAAAGCCGCACCCGCTACAGCCAGAGTCTTTTTTCGGCCGCCACCGGGCGAAGTCAAAATAGCCTGCGCCGATGACCACGGCCGCACCGTAGAGGTACGCGTGCTGGTGCGGGAGCTGTGACTTCCAGCAACGAACTTCAAAAGCCTGTTTCCGATGTCGATTGCCGAAGCTCAAGACGATTGCCTCGACTTACTTGCTGACTGCTACGTCTTGTGCGGAGGCAGCAAACGTACCCCGGCTTTCGCGCGCTCTTTTCTCGATTACTTCGTGCCGCATCGGGCCGAAACCTGTGAGGAGTATGACTTTTGGCTACCCGACCAACTGGGCTCAGTCGCTACGGCCGAATTCACCAGTGCCGACGAAGCCGTAGCCTATATGTGCGCCCAGTCCGCCAGCAAATACGCTGTCTATTGGCGCAATGCCAGCGAGTCAACGCTCCGGTTCGCCATGCTGTTCTTTTTGGAAGACGGCTCCCTTATTGCTGGCTTATCCTGCTATAGTTCACGCAACGGCGGCCTGGAAGAACAGTATTTTAAGCAGCTACAAGATTTCTGCGGCAGCGACGTAGGCTACATTACCTACGAAGCGCCGCCTGCCATGAATACAGTTGAATTTCTACAGTTGGCAAAACGCTGATTTATTCTACCCTTAATAATTTAATTGGCGCTCAGCGCTTCCTCCCCATCCATTATTGGTGTCATGTCCTGCTCCTCAGCTTCGGTGAAGAGCCGCGAGCGGATGAGAAACCGCACGCCCAGCGGGATTTCGAGCGAGAAGCTGGCGCCGCGGCCCTTCACTACATCTACCGTGAGCTGGGTATGCTGCCAGTAGGCAAACTGGCTGGCGCTCATGAAGAAGTCGCAGCCGTGAATCTGGCCCAGCCACGTATCATTGGCCCCCACCCGAAACTCGCCTTTGGCGAAGCACATGGGCGACGAGCCATCGCAGCAGCCGCCGCTCTGGTGAAACATGAGCGGGCCGTGCTCGTCGCGGAGCAGGTCGATGGTGGCTTCGGCGGCCGGGGTGGCGAGCACGCGGGGGGTGGGCATAGAAAGGGCGGTAAGCTTCCGCTGGCACCGCAGGGCCGTTGAGGGGTAGACGGAAAATACAAAAACTGCCGCCGGAGCTTCCAGCGGCAGTTTTTGAGTTGCTTATGGCAAGCTACTACGTACTACACAGCAGCTTAAAAAAAGCCTAGCTTTTGCTGGCTGTAGCTGATGAGCATGTTCTTGTTCTGGCGGTAGTGGCTCAGCATCATCTTGTGGTTTTCGCGGCCGAAGCCCGAGGCCTTGTAGCCGCCGAAGGGCGCGCCGGCCGGGTAGTCGTGGTAGCAGTTTACCCACACGCGGCCGGCCTGGATGGCGCGGGGCACCTGGTACAGCTCGTGCGCGTCGCGCGTCCACACGCCCGCACCGAGGCCGTAGAGCGTGTCGTTGGCGATTTCGATGGCTTCCTCTACCGTTTTGAAGGTGGTGACGGACACTACCGGACCGAAAATCTCCTCCTGAAAAATGCGCATCTTATTGTGCCCTCGGAACATAGTGGGCTCAATATAATAGCCTTCGCCCAGCGCGCCGTCGGCCTGCGCATATGCCTCGCCGCCCACGAGCACCTCGGCACCTTCGGCCTTGCCTATTTCGAGGTAGCTCAGGATTTTCTCGTACTGGTCGTTGCTGGCCTGCGCGCCCATCATGGTTTCCATGTCGAGTGGGTTGCCGAGCTTGATGGCCTTCACGCGCTCGATGACACGGGCAATAAACTCGTCGTAAATGTCTTCCTGAATGAGCATCCGCGAGGGGCAGGTGCAGATTTCGCCCTGGTTGAGCGCAAACATTACGGCGCCTTCGATGGCCTTGTCAAGGAAGTCATCATCGGCATCCATCACGCTTTTAAAGAACACGTTGGGCGACTTGCCACCTAGCTCCATCGTCACCGGAATCAGGTTTTCGGCGGCATACTGCATGATGAGGCGGCCGGTAGTCGTCTCGCCCGTGAAGCTGGCCTTTTGGATGCGCGGCGACGAGGCCAGCGGCTTGCCGGCTTCGAGGCCAAAGCCATTCACCACGTTGACCACGCCGGCCGGAATGAGGTCTTCGAGCAATTCCATCAGTACCATGATGCTGGCGGGGGTCTGCTCGGCGGGCTTCATCACCACGGTGCAGCCGGCGGCGATGGCCGGGGCCAGCTTCCAGGTGGCCATCAGCAGCGGGAAGTTCCAGGGAATAATCTGGCCAATGACGCCCAGCGGCTCGTCGATATTGAGCGATACAGTGTTGGCATTCAGCTCCGTAGCGCTGCCTTCCTCGGCCCGAATAACGCTGGCGAAGTAGCGGAAATGGTCTACCACCAGCGGCAGGTCGGCGTAGGTCGTTTCGCGGATGGCCTTGCCGTTTTCCACGCACTCCACGGCCGCCAACATGGGCAGGTTTTCCTCTATTCGATTGGCAATCTTGTTTAGAATATTACTGCGCTCGGTGGCGGAGGTCTTACTCCAGGTTTTGAAAGCGGCGTGGGCCGCATCAAGCGCAAGGTCAATATCCTCCTTGCTGGAACGCGCCACTTTCGTGAAGTTTTTGCCGTCGATGGGCGACGGGTTGTCAAAGTACTGCCCTTTGACCGGGGCCACCCATTTGCCACCTATAAAATTGTCGTAGTGCGACTTAAACTGCGGACGGGCTACCACGGTGGTGGGTGCTTCGAGGGTTTCTGCCATGACGGAGTGGGAATTTTAAAGAATGTTAGACAACGTGACAAAGGTGGCGGCTCACCTGAGTGGGCAGGTTGCGCTATCGTCGCAAAAAATGCCGAAATTGTCGCAACTTGCGTTAGTAAGCAGTCACTCACTAGTTTCTAATCAGGCATTAGTGAGCTTTCCCCAAGTGGTTCGGTAGGCAATTTATACTTTTTGATTCATATTTCACTTCCTATGCCCACCCGCGTTCATTTGCCCGCCGCTGTGCCACCGCTTGCGCTGGGACACCTGCATTCGCTGGTCGAAAACCGCACGGTTTTCGCGCTGGATGCTTTTGAGCTGAATATTTTTGAGACGCATCAGGCAGCCCATCGCGTACCGCTACGTTTGGCTGGCTTGGCACTCACGACCATGCTGCGGGGTAAAAAAGTGATGCACCTGCCCGAGCGCCCGGCCTTCGACTACTTGCCCGGCGAAACGGTGGTGGTGGGCGAGGACGAGCTAATGGAAATCGACTTTCCCGAGGCCTGCCCGTGCCAGCCCACGCAGTGTTTGGCGGTGGCCATCTCCCCCGATACCATTCGCCAGACTATTGACTTACTGAATGAGCGCTACCCGCGCGCCGAAGCCCACACGCCCTGGGCGCTGGCGGGCCCTGAGTACGCGCACCTTACTAATACGCCCGAGCTGACGGGCACCCTGGAGCGCCTGGTGGCCGTGTCGCGCACTACCGACGCGGCCAAGGATGTGCTAGCTGGCTTCACCCTGCAAGAGTTGCTGGTGCGCCTGATGCAAACGCAGGCCCGGGAGTTGATTTTCCACGACTACGCCCGGCACTTGACCACGCACCGCTTCGCGGCGGTGGTGCAGTATATTAAAGAGCACCTCGCCGATAGCTTGTCGGTAGAGAAGCTCAGCGCGCTGGCCTGCATGAGCAAGGCCACTTTCTTTCGCGTGTTCAAGCGCGAGTTTGGCCTCACGCCGGTGGAATATATCATGCGCGAACGGCTGGCCGAGGCCAAGCGCCTGCTGCGCCACCCCCTGGCCAGCGTGGCCGAGGTGTGCCTGCGAGCCGGTTTCAACAACTTATCGTACTTCCAGGCGTTGTTTAAAAAACACGAGGGGCTAACGCCGGGGGCCTACCGCAAGCAGATGCAGTAAGTCCGTTTCCTGCGCTACCCCATCTTTCCAGTTTGAGCCACCGGGCACTGAGGCCACGTGCCACAACCCGTATCCGCCTTATTTCTTTAAGACCTACCAGCAGAGGTTTAGGGCGTTGCATGCCAGCGGGGTCATTTTGCGCGAGCAATGCTGCCGTTCAGTTGCGCGTGTCTGGCCTGCGCCCACCCGCCACCTACCGCCTTGAATAGCGGCAAACTCTGGGTACATGCGGCCCCTGCCCGGGCTACGAACAAGCCATCGAAACCGACGCCGCTGGCACTGCCCTACTACCTGTGCCCAACCTGGCGGCCTCTGACTATGCCTTTAAGCTCTGGCTGCCTGTGCCGTAGCTGATAGCCAGCACTACCACCGTTTCGGCGGGCGGCCCCAGCGGCAGCACCACCTCGCTGCCTAGCCGCGCCCCGATGAGGACGCGGGCCAGCGGGGCCACGAAGCCGATTTTGCTCGTCGCTACATCGGCCTCATCCACGCCTACAATGGTAAACGTGCGCTCGAAGCCGGGCCGGCCACCGCTTACCGTGCGCAGGGCCACGGTTGCCCCAAACCGTACCTCGCCCGGCGGCTGCGCAGCAGGGTCGATAACCTTGGCGCTGGCAATGCGCGCGGCCAGCAGGGCCAGGCGGCCGTTGAGCAGCGACAGGCGGTGCGTGCGGTCGGTATCATTGGTGTGGTTGGCTTCGGCGGCAGGGCGGGTGGCTTCGAGCGCAGCCAGTTCGGCGCGCAACTGCTCCAGACCGGTGGGCGTCACGTAGTTGGGCGTGCTAGGCGGCAGCGCGGCGCGTGGCGGCACAATGGGGGGCGTTTGGGCATCATCCTCTTTTACAAATCCTCGGCTCATGCCCGGCAAACGCAGCCCGGGCGGGCAAGTTGCGAAGCTCAAGCATAACCCTGGCGGGCGGTTTGGAGTTAACCCACGCTATTTCGCCGCTACTGCTACCCCGATTTATCTGCCCTATCCTGATGTCTGAGTTATCTATTGAGCCTGCTATTGCCCCTCCCCTTTCCGCTCGCCGCCTCGATACCGCCCTAGTCTGGCTCATGGCCCTCACCTGTGGGCTAGTGGTGGCCAATATTTACTACAATCAGCCGCTGCTGGCCGCCATCGGCCGCACCTTCGGCATTGCCGACAGCCAGGCTAGCCTGGTAGCTACGGCCACCCAGGTAGGCTACACGCTGGGCATGCTGCTGGTGGTGCCGCTGGGAGACATGTTAGAGCGCAAACGCCTTATGCTCTGGCTACTGGCTGGCGCAGCAGGCTGCCTCGCCCTGGCCGCCGAGGCGCCCACCTTTAGCGTGCTGGCCGGGGCCAGCGTGCTGCTGGGCGTGTGCTCGGCGGTGCCGCAGCTGCTGCTGCCGATGGCCGCACACCTCGCCCCCGAGGCCGACCGAGGTCGCATCGTGGGCCGCATCATGAGCGGCCTGCTCATCGGCATCCTGGCTTCGCGCACGGTGAGCGGGTACGTAGGCGCGCACCTGGGCTGGCGCATGATGTTTGGCATCGGCGCGGGCATTATGGTCGTGCTGGGTGGCCTGTTGGCCTGGCGCCTACCGCAGGACCGCCCCACTTTTCAGGGTTCCTACGCGGCGCTGCTCGGCTCGCTGCGCGACTTAGTGCGCGAGCAGCCGCAGCTGCGCCGTGCGGCGCTGGTGGGCGGGCTGCTGTTTGCCAGCTTCAGCGTGTTTTGGACCACGCTCGCTTTCTTCCTCGAAAGCCCGGCCTATCGCTATGGCAGCGACGTGGCGGGCTTCTTTGGGCTGGTGGGCGCCTGCGGGGCCCTAGCTGCGCCGCTGGCCGGCAAGGCAGCTGATACGCGCGGGGCTGACTACGCCATCCGGGTAGGGCTGCTGCTGGCGCTGGCCTCGTTTGGGGTGCTGGGGCTGGGTGGCTACCACCTGGTGGGGCTGGTGCTGGGTGTTATCCTACTCGATGTGGGGGTGCAGGCAGCCCACATCTCCAACCAAACCAATGTGTTTTCACTGGTGCCCGAGGCCCGCAGCCGCCTCAACACGGTGTACATGACCGGCTATTTCACGGGCGGCTCGGTGGGTTCGGTGCTCGGCGGCCTGGCCTGGGTACATGGCGGCTGGACAGGCGTGTGCGTGTTGGGCAGCGTTTTTGTAGCCCTGGCGCTACTGGTGCACCGCAGCTACGGGCGGTAGGGTGTGGCCCCTGTTTGGGTCACTCTCTCCTTTTTAGCGGTAGGTCAGCTTAGCCGGTGGGCTACTCCTCAAGCATGCTGTGCGCGGGCGTGAGCTGCACGTAATCAAAAAGCCGGTCTAGCAAGGAGGTAGACAGCTTGGGCAGCAACGGGAGCAGAAAATCGGTAGAACTGGTGTCGATATGGCCTAGCAATTCCGACAGGTCGGAGGCAAGGCGGATAGCCCGAAAGCCCATGCGCCACTCGCCAAAGCGGCGCTTGGCCAGCGGCCCACTTAACAAAACGACGCAGTCAGTATGTCGCGGGTCTTGGCTAATTACTTGGTAAAGTGCTAGTACCTCAGCCTTCTCCCCTTCCAACACTTGCAGAAAGCGCTCTTCGACCGAGTAAAGCAGTAGGCCAGTTAACTCTCGCTCGGCATTGTGCCGCCGCGAGTGGTACAGCAAGTCGAGTAAGTCGCTGTCTGAGAATGACTGCGTAGCGCGGCTTTCGTAAATGAGATGGTACAAAGACATGAGGTAAAGCTAAAAATCACTAAAGAAGGCAGGCCATTGCATCCCGGAACAGGTCTATCCCAATCGCTCCAGGCACGTTTGTAAGCTCGTGCGCCAGTGCGGAATAGCTATGCCGAGCTGCGTTTTAATCTTGGTTTTATCCATTACCGAGTAAGTGGGGCGGGTGGCCTTCGTAGGATATTCGGCAGTACGGATGGGTACGGTTCGCACCGGCAGGTGACTTAGCTCGAAGATGGCCGTGGCAAAGTCATACCACGAAGTCACGCCCTCGTTGCTGTAGTGATAAAGGCCGTAGGCCTGGCTTTCGCTGCTGATAATGTGCAGGATGCAGCCGGCCAGGTCGATGGCGTACGTGGGCGTGCCAACTTGGTCCCAGATAACGCGCAATTCTTCGCGCTCGCTGCCCAGCTTGCGCATGGTTTTCACAAAATTGCCCGCAAACTCGGAGTATAGCCAGCTGGTGCGCAGGATAAAATACTGGCTAAGGAGAGCCGGAATCACCTGCTCGCCTTCCAGCTTGGTGAGGCCGTAGACGCTGATGGGCGCAGCCTCATCCGTTTCGACGAGCGGCTGGTTGCCGGTGCCGGCAAACACAAAATCGGTTGAAATCTGGATGAGCGTGGTGCCAAACTCGCTGCACAGCCGGGCCAGGTTTTCGGCGCCATCGCGGTTTACTTTACGGGCCAGGTCCAGCTCGTCCTCGGCCTTATCGACGGCCGTGTAGGCGGCGCAGTTGATGGCGTAAGCGGGATGGTGCTGGGCAAACAAGCCGCGCAAGCCGTCCAGGTTCAGGATGTTGGCTTCCGCTTCGGGCGGAAAAACGAGGCCCGTCAGGTGCTGTGCTTGCGCTACGTGCGCCAGGCACTGTCCCAATTGGCCCGAGGCCCCAAAAATCAGCGTAGTCTTCATCGGCAGGAGGTCGCCCGGCGGGCGCGGCATTGTTTGAGCTGCAAGTTAAGCCGGGCCGGGCAGCCCGGACGGGCCCGGCGGGCGCTTGTTCTTGATGGGCTCGAAGCGGCGCTCGCGGGGCTGCTTCTCGCTCAGGTACTTCCAGTAGCGCTTGGGCAGTTGGCGGTGTTGCAGCTTCAGGTTTTTGCGCTCGGGCACGTTGACGTGGTCGAAGTAAGCTTGCCACAGAATTTTAAAAAGCGGCTCGCGCTCGTCGAGCACCGTGGCCGACACCGCGCCCCGGCGCACGGGCTGCCCGGCAGTCTCAAACTCCACGATGGTCGTCTGGGCCAGGTCGTAGTGCAGGCCGTAGCGGCGCTTTTTATCAAAAATGAGCCAGCGCTGGTCGGCGTAGCGCTTGGTGAAGTGGCTGGCAATGAGCGGCAGCACGTCGAAATCAGGCTCAATGGTGGCGTGAAACAGGCCATCCTGCGCCTTCTCGAAGCGCACGAAGGCTTCCATGCGGTGCTTCTCGCGGAAAAGCTGCTGGGCCAGGCGCTGCATGCGCCGCACGGTGGCGTCGGCGTAGTTGTCCGAAATGTCGCGGCCCGCCCGCAGGGCCAGGTCGGCATAGCGAAAAATCAGCAGCTCGCGCTCGGGGTCTTCGCTGAGAAAAACGTGGTAAAGCCGCGCCCGCGCTGGCTCGGGCATGAAGCGCAGCAGGCCGTCCCAGGTGCGGGTAGCCAACTCCTCATCGGTGTCGATGGCCACGGCCTGGGCGAAGAGGCCGCCCTGCGCTACCTCGGCGGGTTGAATGCTATTGGGCGCCGACTTGCGGTCGTACACCCGAAACAGCACCGTGAGCAGACCCTCAAACGAGCCATCGTAGGTGTAGTCGGCGGGCGAGTTGCGCAGTTCAGGGGCGGGCGGGCGCGGGGCCACCGGGCCTACCTCCTGGCGGCTACTGGCGGGGCGAAGGGGAAGAAGGCTGCTCAAACGAGGTGCTTAAAAAGTAGGGTTTACTGCTTGCTGTGCAGCAGCTAAAAAATCCAGCAGCAGGGCATTCACAGCTTCGGCTTCTTCTAGCTGCACCCAGTGCGTGGCCGTGGGCAGGTAATGCAGCTGGCCCTGCTGGCAGTGCTTCAGGCTGAATTGGGCCAGCTTCGCATTCAGAAAAGCATCGTGCCGGCCCCAGATAATCTGCACCGGCTGCTTGATGCGCGGCCACCGGATGCCGGTGGGCAGCCGGAGCGCCCGGTACCAGTTAAGCATAGCCGTGATGGCGCCTGGCGCCGCCCAGGCTGCTTTGTAGCGCGCCAGCTCCGCCGCATCGAACAGGCCGGGGCGACTAGTGCGGCGCAGCATGGTGGTCCCAAACTGCCAGTCGCGCCGCCGAAACAGCCGTTCGGGCCACCCCGGCAGCTGGAAAAAAGCAATGTACCAGCTGCGCA
>Ga0160427_10002127_pt1 | contig 12056 bp, 9 predicted proteins | sample SolpanmetagenomL_FD_108194 | JGI IMG/M metagenome (GOLD analysis project Ga0160427, IMG submission 108194) | Solar panel surface microbial communities from Lawrence Berkeley National Laboratory, California, USA - L | ecosystem: Engineered > Built environment > Solar panel > Unclassified ...
AGGAGGAGCAGACAGGCTTGAGCGCGATTCGAGGACGGTAACAGTCACAGATGCATTAGCAGACACATCGGCGGCTGCCTTTGCTCTAGATTTCTCTATTGCTTCCTCGAGAGTCTCTGCGCCAATATCTTGTAGCTCTTGTGGTAGGATGTCATGGGTACAGCGGAGGGCACGGAAGACTGCTAGTGGATCTTCTTCTTCTTCCTCCTTGATCTGGTTCATCCCATGTTGACTACTAGCGCGTGCAAAGGGCTCTTGATCTTGCAGTGCGGTATCTGTCTTCGCAGGTCCGGCCTGAGGTTGGGAAGATACAAGCGAACGAAGAAACTCCATAGAGTGAACGAGTGCAGCAGAAATGCTAAGCACCAGCAGTAGTACGGCAAGGCAGAGATGGTGCAATGACAGGAGGACTAATTCGACTACCGAGGAGGATGAGGAGGTGATGATGGTTTTGGATACAGCTTGCGGGACAAGTCCTGCTGTCTTTGTTCACTCCTTGCATGTCGCGTTTGTTTCATGTCTGAAACATGGAAAGTGGGCCCCACCCTTGTTTTGTCGCACGAGCAGCAGCGGTGCGAAACTTGTGGTACAACACTCTGTGACTCACATTCTAGATAATGGTGTATAGAATCTCGATAGGGGGAAAACAGACTGAACAGATGGTCACGAGTAAGAGATAGCACGGCCGAAAAGAACGTGGTCAACCAATCTCTGGGACCCTTCTGCTATTATATGCAAGGTATTGAGATACGAAGCTACAGTAAGGTCCTTGCCTTCCTTTCCTCCCATCACCTGCTCACCTCGTATTGCTGGAACACTGCTCAAATATCTTCTCGATCGCAGCCATGGGAAGTGGCCAAGTGGCAACCCTGCCTTGTGCTGCTGCTGTTACGAAGAAACTTCATGCGGCCGTCGAACAACACAGTTCGTGACATTTCTAGCAGCTTGTAGGCAGCGGTATCCCAGCTCTGAGCTTGAGAGGAGAGGCCTCATCTCATCTAATTTGTTGTGTTGTGATTCGAACTCCTGCTGAAGTACACAGTATTGCAGTTGCAAGTACAAAAAGCATTGAATTGAGATCAGTACATGGGAAAAATTGTCCTGGCGGTCCTACCTGCATTTGACAATTGTCAGGGTTATTTCTAAGCAGTCCTGTGGATGTGGTGTTTGCTAAAGAACTTGATTTGAACTGCCGATGTCTTTGTCCTCCTCTGTAAAGCGGATGATATCACCTAATCACACGGAAGCAGAGCTGATCGCCTATTGGCTAGCTTGTTTCCGTCCAAGCTCGAGGTCCTCTCCCAACAATGTTTTTGTTTCCACTTGCTCTGCTCCATTAGCTTCGATATCGGATGCGGAAGATTGTCATTGATATAAGTATATGAGGAATCCGCAATAATGGCTTCCTTCATATCTATAGTTGCAGGCACTGGTGTGTGGAGGCAAGATGAGCACAGAAAAGGTACCACGAACGCTGTGCTCTTAGGATAATATCGTTACTAAGCTCTTACAGACTACCGGTGATGCTCTTGCCATCCAGCAACAAGCACTACCCATCTATCGCGAAGGCGGACGAGCACTCGGTGTCTGCTTTGAACATGTCACTGTCGTTGGTGTGGCGGCAGGAGAGAACACCGTACTCGATTTCGCCGTTGTTTTGCAAAATATCGTCACTTTTCCAATCACATTGGCCCAAAGGCTTGCAGGTAACAAAAGGACTGCAGTACGAGATTTAGTCCATGATGTCTCGGGAGTTGTGCCGGCGGGTGAACTGCTGCTTGTCCTTGGAACACCAGGAGCTGGCTGTTCTACGACCTTGAGAGCTATCGCTAGCAACAACGAATCGTTCGTACGAGTGGACGGAAATGTCAACTACTCGACAATAACGTCCCATGAAGTCCAAAGTCACTACAGATCAGAGGTTGTGTTCAACGGCGAAGACGATGTGCATTTCCCTAATCTCTCTGTTGGTAACACCATGGATTTCGCCCTGAAGCTGCGGAAACCAGCCCATGAGAAACAAACAACCAAGGAGTTCTCTTCCAACATGAGCAACAAGCTTCTCAATTCATTCAACATCTCTCACACTGTCAAGACGGTGGTCGGTAACGCATTTGTACGAGGTGTTTCTGGTGGTGAGAGAAAAAGAATATCTCTAGCAGAAGTATTGGCTACAAATCCCGCAGTAGCCTGCTGGGACCAACCCAACCGAGGTCTCGACTCAACCTCCGCATTATCTTTCTTTCGTATGCTCAAGGCAATGTCTCGGCGGACTGGCATGACAAACATTGTGACTATGTACCAAACCGCAGAGTCCATTTACGAGGAATGCTTCGATAGAGTGCTCGTCCTTTACCAAGGTCGGATGATCTTCTGCGGGAAAGCAGAAAGAGCAAGAAACTACTTTATCGAGATGGGATACCTCTGCGAACCTAGACAAACGACAGCAGACTTTCTTACAGCTGTGACATCTGCCACCGAGCGAGCGGTGCGTCCTGACCATGTCGGACTTATCCCCCAAACTCCTGAGGAATTTGTGAGATATTTCGAAGCTAGTTCTCTCTATACTGAGATGACGGACGAAATCGCCGCCTACAAAGTCGAACATTCCGAGAAACCACAATCCGCTACGGAATTTCGACAAGAAGCTCGCCGTATCCGTTCTTCAGCAACATCCAAGACGGCCCCTCAACCACACTCCATTTTGTCGCAGGTCACTGCAGGCATTACACGCCACTATCAACTGACTTGGGGAGACAGAAACGCACTCTTTACACTTCTCTTTCTCAATATCGTCAATGCGGTAATCACTGGCTCATGCTTCTACATGGCACCGAAAACAGCGACAGGCTCGTATGAACGTGGTGGAGCCATCTTTTTCTCCTTGATCTATTTCTTCCTGGTCGCCCTTAATGAAGCCCCTTCGACAGTTTTCTCACGTTCAATCGTCGTCAAGCAGAGTAAGCTCGGAATTAGTCATCCTGCCGCGTTCGTAATTGCGCAAACAATTGCTGAGATTCCTTTACTTATCGTACATACTCTGGTCTTCTCGTGCTGCTATTACTTTATGCTCGGACTGGACAAGACGGCATCTCAGTTCTGGATCTTCGAACTAATCAACTTTGTTCACCTTGGAGCAGTCAGTGCATTGTTCAGAATGCTAGGAGCTATATGTCCTGATTTGAGCCTGGCTTTATTGATGGCAGGCTCTGCAATTCCTGTCGGTCTATCGTATTGTGGTTTCGCACCACCAATCCCTACAATGCATAAATGGGGAAGCTGGATACGACGTATTACGCCTAGCCCTTACGCTCTTGAGGCCTTGATGGCCAACGAATTCCAGGACATCACTCTACACTGTACGGATACTCAACTCGTCCCTTACGGTCCGACTTATGGGGACATCAGATATCAGGGATGTTCCTTGCCAGGCGCCACCAAGGGTTCTGCCACAGTACCTGGCGCTACCTATTTGGAGATCATATATGCTTTCACCAGGTCGCACCTTTGGAGAGATTTCGGAATCATATTAGTTTTCTGGTTCATGTATACTGTGATTGCCACGATAGGTCTGACTTTTACAGCTCGTGAGTCCGGTGGTGCTGGCGGTCACATCTTCAAGCGTGGTGCTACTAGTCCGGCTGGTGCAATTGCGGTTGTTGCAGAAACATCAGTCGAGAAGGACCTGGAGAAGCAACCGAGTCGCACAGTCCATGCTCTTGCTGCTACGGCATCGAGCAATACATCGCAGACTGAGCTTACTCACATCTTGACTACACCCGCTCGACCTGCTTCTGGCTCCATTTTCACGTTTGAGAACATCTCTTACTATGTCAACGTCGGGGGAGAAGAGCGACAACTGCTCCGCAAGATCTCCGGCTATGCAAGACCCGGGCAGCTGACTGCGCTTATGGGTGCTTCTGGCGCAGGAAAAACGACATTGTTAGACACAATCTCGCAACGCAAGTCCGAAGGTCGTGTCGAAGGTCGCATGCTGGTCGATGGACACCCACTCGATGGATCGTTCGGCCGATCATGTGCATTCTGCTTGCAGCAAGACGTCCACGAGCCAAACCAGACTGTCAGAGAAGCATTTCAATTCTCTGCTAACCTGCGTCAATCTGCCGACATTTCGAAAGAAGAAAAAATGGAATACGTCGAGCACATCATTCGACTTCTCGAGCTTGAGCCGATAGCAGACGCACTCATCGGCGAAGGCGAGTCTGGACTTGGTGTTGAAGAACGCAAGCGTGTTACTATTGGGGTAGAACTTGCTGCTCGACCTTCTGCTTTATTCTTTCTTGACGAACCAACTTCAGGCCTAGACTCTCAGGCTGCATACTCCATCGTGTACTTCTTGCGCAAGATTGCTGCCGAAGGCTTGCCAATTGTCTGCACCATTCATCAACCCAGCGGTGTTTTGTTCGAAATGTTCGATCACGTGTTATTACTTGCTCCTGGGGGCCGCACCATATACTTTGGAGAGACTGGTGCAAATGCATCGAAGGTCGCAAACTACTTTGGACGTCACGGCGCGCATGTCCAGGCTCACGAAAACCCTGCCGAATTCATTGTCTCGACCATATCCGGAGCTGAAGCTAGCGAAAAGTGGCACACCAATTGGTTGGAGTCTGCCGAGCGAGCTGAGGTCGACTCTAGAATTGCCGTAATCAATGACAATCCACAACCCAAGGGTGACAGCTCGGCGGACGCTTCCAAAGCATTTGCTCTCCCATTGCTAGCTCAGACCATAGCGCTCACACAACGGCATTGGATCTCAACCTACCGAGACGGGAGATACAACTTCAGCAAGACGTTCAAGTCGCTCTTCTGCCAGATGTTCAATGCCTTCACCTTCTTCCACGTTGGTCGCGACATCCAAGGAATCCAAAACTACGTCCTGAGCTTGCTCATCCTTGTCCAAGTTATCCCAGCTCTCGCGCCCGATATTCAAGCAAAGTGGTTAAGCAAGTGGGCCTTATTCGAAGCGCGCGAACGCAACGGAATCTACGACTACAAAGCCCTGACTGCAGCACTAATCATCGTTGAAATCCCCTGGCAATTCTTCAACTTCTCCCTCATGTATTTCGTGCAGTACTGGACCGTCGGCTGGCCAAACACAAGTTACGCGGCCGGCTACAGCTATGTGCTATGGCTGGTACTCTCCTACTTCGCCACGTCATGGTCCCAACTCATCGCGTCAATCTTCCCGCAACAATCCGTCGGCCTCGCTAACTCGCTGTTCTGGAATATTCTGATTGCATTCTCGGGTGTGCTTGTGCCACAGGCATCGCTCAACATCTTCTACCGCAATTGGCTATGGTGGCTCGATCCCTTCCGCTGGTTCCTCGGCGGCCACGTCGAAGCAACACTGCATAATGTGCAGGTACAATGCGCATCTAAAGACATGGCTATCTTTGACCCACGCCCAGGCCAGACGTGCAGCCAGTATGCTGCTGATTTCTTGAGCACGGCGGCGGGGTACCTGGTGAATCCTGATGCGACGACGAATTGCGCCTATTGTCCCTATAGCACTGGAGATCAGTATGCCGCGACGATGAACTTTCGCCCCAGCCAAAGATGGAGGGATTGGGGTATTTGTATTGTTTTTTGTGCTAGTAACACGATTCTGATATTTGCTGTGACGTGGTTTTTCAGGGCTAGAGGGAGAGGGATGAAAAGTACTTGAGTGGAACGATGATGATTATGACTCTGAATTGGGTTTGAATAGATGTGTTTGAAGCATCACACGAATGCTCTGCAGACTCATCTCCCAGTCTTCTTCGAACCTCCCGAAGAGTTGATGCTTGCAATACTGAGAGTGTTGTTGATAGGACTAAGCGGTCTATAGGAACATGAGCACTACTAAAATAGACTAGCAACTTCAGAAGTTGAACCTGTCTTGTCCGATGAGTCTTGTAGCAGATCTAGTATCCGCCCTACATTGCCCTCACCATCACGAGGACCTATCGATTGATGTAATGACCGTAGTATTCTGGTGATAGAGGTGATAGAAGTCGGGCTAGTTCTGTACTGCTGATAATTGCAACTCTGTTGATGCTGTTGATGTAAATAAGGGAGAAGCTCCGATGACGAAGAAGCGCGATGTCCACGGAGGTACGTAGAGTAGATTTTCAAGACAACTACTTACTAAACGTGACTTTGACAGAGGTGTGACTAGTGCTGGAGTATTTCCAAGATTTTAGAAACTCTTTCGTAATGCTTTATCTTGCAGAAGGTGCTGTTAGGAGAGTAGTGCAATAAGAAGTAAGACGTCGCAAAGACCAATCCGTGAAGAGTGCTGGAGGAAAAAGCGTGAGGAATAAGAGAAGGCTATCAGTGCATCGATATTGGATCTTTATAGACTCAGCGCGTGTATCATCAACTGCGATTTTCTATGTTACAACCGCTTCCACACAATCTTCTATGTTACAACCACTTCCACACAATGTTCAACTTTACAACCGCTTCCACACAATTTTCCATCTTACAACCACTTCCACAAGAACTCCTCCGCAGGTACTTCTTTGAACCCAGCCTCGATCGCTTTGATCCACTTCTTCTTCAGCTTCTTCCCTGGATATTTCATGCTCTTCTTGCTCCTGTCCATCCAAATGTCTGCATCCATCAACAAGTTATCCACAAGACAAAGGCAGGTCACCGGGTCATCCACTTCAGTATCACCACTACCGTCAGCAGCTTTGTGCTTAGATGATGTGTGGACTTTGCTGAAAGCTGTGGCGCATGCCATCCAGATAGCTGGAGTATTGAGGCGATGAACAGGCAGGAGACCCGTACCACGAACACGTTCACGAGCCAGAACACGAGGCCGAGGCAGGTTCTTGACGCACGAACATGTTGGCCGGTGAGGTGCGAGGCGGATATTGGGCGTTGTAGATGGAATCTGGTTTTTGCAGTAGGTATGGTCGCAGGACGTAATGTTGAACGTCTTACTTCTGGGATCTTTGCAGATATGACCAGCTGTTAAGTCCGAGGGTGACTGATCAGGAAGGCTTGCTGGTTGGGCCGGTTGGCCATTGAACTCAGCAATGATGATGCCTTCGACGTAGTGAAGAGGGTGATCGTTGAGGTTGTGGGATTGCAGCCAGTTTGTGATGCCTTGGAGATCTTCGTTCGAAGGGCTGTGCCACCTAATGGTCGTCGATTAGTGAATAGTCAAGAGCTGAACATCCTTCTTGAATTACTTGTTCAGACCAAGGACTTTTGCCCAATACCAGTCACACCCATGAGAACCATCAAGGGTCGTCTTTGTGAAGACGCTATGGTCAATACTCTCTTCGAAGCGATGGCAATTTGTCTCCTTGTGTTCCCAATTGTCGTTGTCGACGTCCTTACGGTGAAGCTTCATGGCCCACATGGAGTTTGAGCCTAGATCTTGCCCCCGCTGACCACTTGTCTCTCCATATTGTGGCACGCCTCCACGGTGCCTTGTGAATATGCTCGAGAAATTGCGACGAGGTCGTTCACCAAGGAAGATGATATCCTCGAAGATCGCACAAAGCTCATCGAGCGAAGGTATAGCTTGAATGTCCTCCATGCAGCGAAGAGCATTATAGACATGCAACACGCTAGCGACATAATGACGATGGTTGCAAATCAACTTGCCATAGTCTCTGACAATGTCGTTGAGGTGGAGCATGATGTCTCCAGCAACAAAAGGATTTTGAAAGTACAAATCGTACTTGGGTTCGCGAGTGAAGCCGTCCAGTTCAAGAGCAAAGGTCTCAAGAGACCCGGCCAGGGCGGTGCCACAACAATGCTGCATATATGGGTTGCTCGATACCTCATGATAGTTCTGGGAGAGTTCCATCACATACTTGAGCGTCCTGACACGAGGATTGATTGGCACTATCAACGTCGGGGAAGGATCTGCTGCCGCTTTGCCATCAGGAAACATATACGCTCGATGACATTCGACCAAGAAGCGCAGGTAGAATGCAAGCCTGACTCTACCAGGAAGAGGTTTCTCCGACCACTCTTGAGCCATCTGGATACCAGGGGTGAGATTGTAGTCATTTTCAACATCTCCCCAAGTCCGATAGTCGAGCATACACTGTAGCATAAGTAGCATAGCACGAGCATCAACATCACGATTGGCAATCGCGGTGATCTTGCCAAAGGCATCTTTGTACAATGGCATAGTCTTTGGGCTTGAGGGCTTCTTCTGGTAACAATCAAGGACATAGAATCCTAAAAGCATGCCGTCGCCATTGGTACAGGCGAGGTTCGATGGCATATCTTTTTTGCTCCAAACAGGAGGCGGACCTGCACTTTTCAAGGATTTGAGCATCAACTTCCAGAGCTCCAGGTTATAAGACCAGGGTGAAGCAGTGAGGACCTCAAGGTCATCATGGGCCCATGACCAGATAGAACGAGACAAAGCAGACGCAACGTTATATGGAATATCGCCTCTTCCTGCTTTCGCCCAGGTTGACCTTGCCACATCGAGAAGGCTGTCAAGATGCTTGAAGATTGTCAGCGAAACATACTAAACTACGTGATCACGACCATACTAACCACGAGAGCCATGAAAGCTTCGACATAGTAGCTGATCATATCGTCCATCATGACATCAAAGTCCAGGTCAATATCCTCTGCCGCAGGTTGCTTGGACTTCTTGGGCAGTGGGAGTGGAAGTGGTGCTGCGTGCGTATCTTGATAATCTTGAGTGGGAGTCTCCGGTCCATCATCCGATTCTGGTTCATCGTCGTAGAGAGCTTCATAGCGGTTGAGTAGTGGTTCAGGGCTAGAGGAGGTTGAGAAACTAGCGGATGTTGGAGGCTGCGATTTTGCGGGTTGGATCGTCTTTACAGAGCGCGTGGCGCGAAGACTGTCGTATATGGTTTCGAGCGTGTCGCTAAAGACTTCGTGGCGAAGGTTGGACTCCGCGTCGACCAGTCCTGACTCGTCTCGCATCCATTTGTTGAGGTGTTTGCGTCCTTCGATAGCGTCTCTGAGAGCCCAAAGCACCTCACGAGGCGCCTCGAAACCTTTCAGTCTGATATTCTCTGCCATTGTTAATAGGCGTCGACAAGTTGTGATCTTGGTATTCTCCTCGGAGAGCTCAGATCCATTGTCTTGAAGCCATTTGATGGCAATGCTCGTCTCTCTCTTGTAGTTGGTGTATGTGCTGCAACGAGAAAGGCGTTGTCAGTTGGAGTTTGTTTTGGCCTTTACCGGGTCATTTCACCTACGTGGAAAGGCCATGAGGCAGAGAAGTCCCACCAGTGATGAGCATTGTCGTGGTAAAAAATCACGATTTGATGTTGAACGGCACGAGACTTCAAACAGCAGACTCGGTATAAGAGCTAACCTCAAGATGAGGTGTGAGAGCTCAGAGCCAAAGGAACACAAAAGGGCGTCTCAGGAGTGCCCACACGGTGATACAAGAAGATGACAAGAACAAAAAAACAAGTTGACAGAAACGTGAAAAAGAAAGTGTGTGCAACAAGGACCAGAGGAGGGAACGGAGGAAGGGCGAGGAAGGAATGTTGGCGTTTGCTCGGACACCTGCATAAAATAGCGTGATCTCCACACTGTCATGTTTCAGGCTGCAACACAGCAGGATCGACCGACTGTGGTTCAGTACAACAGCAATATAGACCATGGCTCACGTCTTGCTTCAGTTCCGCTCATAATTTCAGCTTTAGTTGTCCAAGTTGAGCTTGTTCAAGGTCGTGGTGCCAAGAGAGCATAAGCAGAGCATAAGTAGAGCATAAGCAAAGAGCGCTGTGGCTTACGCCCAGGCATAATCAGGAGTGTGCAGTTCCTGACATGTCCTGATATATCCTGGATTTTGCAGTCTCCGTTGGCACTGGGCAAGACATAAGTACCATATCGAGTTGTTCTCTCCTCATTTTCAGATCTGAAACATGGGCAGTCCGCCAAGCCGTCACATGCTTGTTTCAAACGTCTATCGCCGCAGCTTCATCGTGACGACTGCGACAACAACAACCACTTTACATTACAATCATGGCGTCCAAGAAGAAGGTCCTGCTCAAGGTCATCATCCTTGGTGACAGTGGCGTAGGAAAGACCAGCTTGATGAATCAATATGTACGTCCTGACTACAGCGCATCTCAGCTGATTGGCCTAGGATGATCGTGTTTCAGATGTATACTAACAGCTTATCTTGCTTTAGGTCAACAAAAAGTTCAGCGCTAGTTATAAGGCCACCATCGGTGTATGTCCAGCTATCTTGCAGCTCAATCCGGTTACGAGCTATACTAATCAGCATCACAACTCAGGCCGACTTCCTCACAAAAGAGATTCTCGTCGATGACCGACTCGTTACAATGCAACTATGGGATACTGCAGGACAAGAAAGATTCCAGTCGCTTGGCGTAGCATTCTACAGAGGCGCAGATTGTTGCGTGTTGTGCTTCGACGTCACCAACAGCAAGAGTTTCGACACATTGGATAGCTGGAGGGACGAGTTTCTGATACAAGCAAGCCCGATGGACCCGGAGAACTTCCCTTTTGTACGCAGAATGCTATGAGGTCATATGAAACAGTGGGACTGATAGCAGGCAGGTCGTATTAGGAAACAAGATAGATGTGGAGGAGAGCAAGCGAGTGGTCAGTGCTGGGTATAAAGATTGTTGGAAAATAGTCCACTGACAAGCTATAGGTGTCTACGAAGCGCGCCCAAACATTCTGCAACTCGAAAGGTGGCATACCATACTTTGAGACGAGTGCGAAAGAGGCTGTTAATGTTGAACAAGCATTTGAGGGTATGTCTGAACAGCATATGCAGGTACCTCTATTATCTAGACTGACTCCCAATCATAGTAATTGCACGACAAGCTCTGGCACAAGAAGACAATACCGACTTTGGAAACGATTTCCCGGACACTATTCCTATCAATTACGAAGGCGAGCAAGGAGGATGTGCATGTTAGGGAGGGCTAGGCTACGGGCCAGGATAGAAGTGAGATTCTGTGTCCATGGGGTTATGAGTTTCAGCATGAGAGCAGAAGTTATGACTGGCGTTTCGGGAGTTTTTGCGAAGGGGTCATGGGAGCTTGACATCGTACAATCATGTAGAGAGATAAGATCGCCCAGTACATACGCAAATGCGAGAAGCAATCGATCCTTCATCCTTTATTACAAGACGATATTATCATCGCGCTTAACTCATGAGCTGCGGTAATGTAATCAAGTTTGAGTCCCGATAGAATATATGCCAAGGTATTTGGCGTCATGTGTTTCAGAGTTTCCAATGGCATCGTCCTTATCACTCCACTTTCACATCTGCAAGATAGCATCTCGAGAGGTGGGATGCAGTGTGATGCCTTCTGGCGCTCTTGTCACTACCCATTCTCTTGAGCCCGAGCCTCCAAGAGCCTCTTTGAAGCCATACACCACCCACTACTAGATGAGCGACATACCTGCATCTGTGCGCGGAGCAGTCCAAAGTCTTGCCATACCACTCCCTATCTCACGATCCTATTCCCAGCAGACCACGAGAACGCAAGGAACGATACATGAAGCAGCTACGGCTAGGAAGATTGCCTTGAGACGGCGGCTACTCGGACTGGCGCTGCTATCGTGCACGGTAATACTGTGGACTGCCAGTGGCTTTTTGCAGAGTGTAAGTTGCGCATCCCATGCTTACATGGATAGAGTAGAGCAATACTGACATCTTATAGTCTATATTCGCAGATAATACTTACTCCCACCCCTACTTCGTTACATACATCAATACCAGCTTCTTCATCATCCCCTTCCTCCCCATCGCTATCAAGAGTATAGTACCTCCCAAAGCGAAGAGGTGGCTCGAGAAACACACCTTCTCATCGAACGCATCCACGGCGTTATATGCGCCTCTAGCCAATGACGACTCCCAGCATCTACCTCCCTGGGACAGCGACACACCCATCCTTACCAAGAACGACACCTCCACGATTCCTGGTCGCCTCGACGGCACGTTCAGCCCAATCTCGCAATACTCCGGCAATGATTTCGAAAATACCACCGATTTAACTCCTCCCACATTTCCAGCAGACTCTCTCGCACCTCTAACCACTCGCGAA
>Ga0160427_10002129_pt1 | contig 12044 bp, 6 predicted proteins | sample SolpanmetagenomL_FD_108194 | JGI IMG/M metagenome (GOLD analysis project Ga0160427, IMG submission 108194) | Solar panel surface microbial communities from Lawrence Berkeley National Laboratory, California, USA - L | ecosystem: Engineered > Built environment > Solar panel > Unclassified ...
TGGCGGGCAATTTCAACTGCGGCTTCAAGATTGGTATTTAATGCTGTGCTTTCAATATTACGTTCCCGCGTTGAGCGTCCCGAGTTAATATCAATGGATACCAGGGCTTCTGTTGGGTGTAACACAATAGAGCCACCTGAAGGTAAATTCACAACGGGGCTTTGCATGGCCTCAATTTGCTTTTCAACTTTATGATGAACAAAAATTGAATTTTTATTGTTTTCAAAAAAGTTTACTTTTTTAATATGGCTTGGCATTAATTTTTTCATAAAGTCGCGCCCGGCTTTGTATTGCTCGGCCCCTTCAATGAAAATTTCATCAACGTCTTTGGTGTATAGGTCGCGAATGGCCCGCTTAATAATGTTATCTTCTTGATAAATTAATGCGGGGGCAATTGATTTTAAGGTATCTTGGCGAATTTCTTCCCATAGGCGAATTAAATAATCCGCATCACGCTTTAATTCAATTTTGGTGTGATCTTTGCCCGCTGTGCGAATGATCAATCCCATTTCAGTTGGAATATTTAACGCCTCAAGGATCTTACGCAAGCGTTTGCGATCATCACTGTTGCTGATTTTGCGCGAAATGCCACCACCATGCGGGGAATTAGGCATCAGTACACTGTAGCGGCCAGCTAAAGAAAGATAAGTCGTAATAGCCGCGCCCTTTTGGCCACGTTCTTCCTTAACAACTTGCACCAAAAGGATCTGATTTTTGTGAATCACTTCTTGAATTTTGTAGAGGCGATGTAAAGGGGGACGTTTACTTTTGATGGCTTCAATGTCGTCCATCGGCTCAACAGAATCGCCCGCAATAGTTGACACCGAATTTTCAAAATTTAAAGTAATGCCATCATCTGAGGTCTCAGCTTCTTCATTTGGAGTATCAACAGTTACTGGCTCATCACTGTCAACATCATCATCCATAACCGTGTTATTAAGTTGGGCATTAAGTGCCTCGCGATCAGAAACAGGTATGCGGAAATAATCGGGATGAATTTCAGTAAACGCCAAAAAGCCATGACGGTTACCGCCATACTCAACGAAGGCCGCTTGCAGGGATGGTTCCACACGCATCACCTTGGCCAAGTAAATATTACCTTTAGTGGTTTCTTTTGTTGATGTTTCAAAGTCATACTCAACAAGACGATTTTTATTATCAATTAATGCAACGCGCGTTTCCTCGGGATAAGCGGCATCAATCAGCATAATTTTAGACATTATATCACTCCATTAACCAGTCAGGGTCACAGAGCCTTAAAGTCCATTACGATTTTTAAGTTCTCATAAATACGATGTTAATTTTCCAGATACGGATCATTAATATAATTTTGTTCAAGTATTAATGTCATTGTTACTTATAAACCAAATGGTTACTTACCTTAAAGCGTTAAACTGTTAAACCTTTTAAAATTGTTTGTCATGGCCAATCCACGACATTATAAAATTCACTCATCACCATACAGTTTTTTTTTGCACACTTCAATGTTTAAGAAATGGTTTTATAAATCTAAATTTTAAAAGCCAATACGATAATGACACCTCATTTTCAAATTACGTTTTCCATCGCATTTCGTGTCAAAAAACGCTATAACTTTTGGCATATATACTATTAAGGATATGAATGCTGCGATTTTTTGGGTGGCTCATCAGCATTGTTATAATTGGTTTGATTACGGCAGGTGCTGCTGTTATGGCTATACTTTATTATTACGGTATGGGGTTGCCTGATTATAAACAATTAGCCAGTTACACACCCCCCATTGTTACCAGGCTTTACGCAGGTGATGGTCAGGTGTTTGCTGAGTATGCTTATGAAAAGCGTATTTATGTGCCCTTAACAGCCATACCACCTTTAGTTAAAAATGCTTTTTTATCTGCTGAGGATAAAAACTTTTATCATCACTATGGTATTGATGTAGCCAGTATTATTTCAGCAAGCCTCAAGAATTTAGCACAACTTGGATCATCCAAGCGTCCAAAGGGTGCCTCAACCATTACCCAACAAGTGGCTAAGAACTTCCTGCTATCAGATATTTCGAATTCAGTATCTTATGAGCGTAAAATTAAAGAGGCTATTTTATCGTTCCGTATCGAAAACGCGTATAGCAAAGATTATATCTTTGAGTTATACCTTAACGCCGTTTATTTAGGATCTGGATCTTATGGCGTTGCAGCAGCAGCGCTGACTTATTTTAATAAAAGCTTGGATGAGTTAACCCCCAGTGAAGCAGCATTTTTGGCTGTCTTGCCCAAGGCACCCAGCCGCTATCATCCCACAACAAACCGTGCCCAGACGCTTGGGCGGCGTGATTGGGTGTTGGGGCGCATGTACGAAGATGGCCATATTACCAAGCCACAATTACAACAAGCACAATTGGATCCCCTCCATTTAAGTGAGCGCAGTGCGCGCGGTATTGTTCATGCCAATTATTTTGCCGAAGAAGTACGCCGGGATTTGATCAAAAGATTGGGCGAGAAAACATTATATCAAGATGGTTATGTCGTCCGCACAACTTTGGACCCCAAGTTACAACGCGTGGCTGAGCAAACACTTTGCCAAGGCTTAATCAATTATGATCGCAGTCATGGCTGGCGCGGGGCCTTGTTAAACTTACCCCATATTACATCCACATCAAATTGGGTTGAAGCCCTTAAAAATACCAAGCTTAATTATCGCTTGGGATCTTGGCAGATTGCTGTCGTACTAGCTTTGACTAATCAGGAAGCTAAAATTGGTTTATTGGATGGTCATCAAGCAACGATTACGGTTAACAATTTAAGGTGGGCACGACGTTGGCTCAATGATAATGCCAAAGGTCCAGCAGTATTAACGCCACATGATGTACTGCGCATTGGTGACGTTATCATGGTTGAAGCCATAGACAACACACACAAAAATTTTCAGTTACAACAAATACCCAGTGTATCAGGTGCTATTGTCGTTATTGAGCCCCAAACGGGACGTGTTTTAGCCTTACAAGGTGGTTTTGATTTCAACTTGTCGCAGTTTAACCGTGCTACGCAAGCCATGCGGCAAACCGGATCAGCCTTTAAACCATTTGTATGTTTAGCAGCCCTTGAAGCTGGTTTAACACCCAATACAATTGTTTATGATGAACCTTTTGCTGTGGACCTGGGGTATAATTTGGGTATTTATCGCCCCCATAATTGGGATGATGAATTTAAGGGACCTTTAACATTGCGGCGCAGTTTTGAATTATCACGCAATGTATCCACCATTCGTATGGTTTATGAAAAGGTTGGTATGAAAAGAGTGGTGCAAATTGCCAAACGTTTTAATATTGATCCCCATATGCCGCGCCAACTTTCCAGTATATTGGGTGCCAGTGAGACAACGGTACTGCAACTGACCACCGCATATGCCATGTTGGCTAACGGTGGTAAATTGGTTGTGCCCCGGTTTTTCGATCATATTCAAGACCGCTATGGTAAAACCGTGTTGGTGAATGCCCATTTTGACTGTCAAGGGTGTAGCCAAGATGATTGGCAGCACTTACCTTATTTAAAAGATTTGCGCCCTAATGTTACCGATCCTATTTTAACCTATCAACTGACATCAATATTAATGGGTGCTGTTCAGCGCGGTACAGCAACTTTATTGAAAGATCTTAATTATCCCATTGCAGTCAAATCGGGAACGACTAATGATTTTAAGGATGCATGGATGGTGGGCTATACAGCAGATCTTGTTGTAGGCGTATTTGTTGGTTTTGACCAACCGCGCTCGCTTGGTCATAAACAGTTTGGTGCCGTTGTTGCGGGCCCCATTTTTAAAAGTTTCATGGAGCAAGCTTTGCTAAATAGGCCAAATCATGAATTTACAGTACCAGCCCACACCAATTTAGTACCCGTTAATTTAAATACGGGTGAAATCACATCAGCTAGTGATACTGATGTTGTTTGGGAAGCCTTAAAATCTGATGAAACGACACCTCTCAACTTAGGTGATGAGGACGAGTCTTCTGTGGTTAATGCCGACATAAGCGTTCATGATCCCTGGAAGGCCGTGCCAACAAATTCGACAAACTATCAACATCTTAAAGATGAGCCTGAACAATTGGGGGATCCCGTTGAATCAGCCCAAGATGTACAGGGTATTTATTAAGCAAAAAATATAAGGAGATTGCAAATGGACATTGAAATTCAAAAACAAATAGATGATGTTAATGGTGTGTTAGATGTGTTGCGGAGGCATCTTTGACTGGGATCAAGCATGTCTTAAACTTGAACAGTTAAATACTCAGGCAGGCGATCCTCAACTGTGGGATGATGCACCCAAAGCGCAGCAAGTTATGCGCGCGCGTGAGCAGTTGAGTGATGCTATTAAACGTATTACCGATACCGAAAAAGAATTGCAGGATATACAGTTATATTTTGACATGGGCAGTGAGTCTGATGATGCAAGCCTGTTGCAAGAAGGACAAAAACTGCTGCAGCAACTGGCCCTAAAAGCCAGTAAAATGCGCTTAGAGGCTTTGTTAAGCGGTGAGGCTGATGGTAATGATTGCTTTGTTGAAATTCACGCAGGGGCAGGGGGTACTGAGGCGCAAGATTGGGCGTTGATGCTGCAGCGTTTGTATCTGCGATGGGCCGAGCAGCGTAAGTACAAAATTGAATGGATCGAGGAGCACGGCGGTGAAGAAGCCGGTATTAAGTCGTGTACATTTAAAGTAATGGGCCATCAGGCGTATGGTTGGTTAAAAACAGAGTCGGGCGTGCACCGTCTTGTACGCATCTCACCCTTTGATTCTAATGCCAAGCGACATACCAGTTTTGCTTCTATTTGGATTTACCCCGTTATCGATGAAAATTTTGATATTGTGGTTGAAGAAAAAGACTTACGTATTGATACCTATCGCTCAACGGGGGCTGGTGGTCAGCATGTTAACACCACAGACAGTGCAGTGCGCATTACCCACATACCAACAAACATTGTGGTGCAGTGTCAAAATGATCGCTCACAACACCGTAACAAAGCCCAGGCCATGACTATGCTAAAAGCGCGCCTATATGAAGCTGAACTTCAGCGCCGTGAAGAAGCTGCGCAAACAGTATCGTCCTCTAAAAGCCAAATTGGCTGGGGTCATCAGATTCGCTCCTACGTATTACAACCCTATCAAATGGTTAAAGATTTGCGTACTGGGTATGAGACAGGGAACACCCAAGCTGTATTAAATGGCGATATTGATAATTTTATTGAAGCGTCGTTGATTAAACGCCTGGATCAATAAAAATAAAAAAATTTTAATCTTTAATACTGGTAATGGTACGAGAATGATTACTTATATTAAACATTAAGTAAATTGCATATAGTGCACATGCAGTTGCAATGACAAGGAATAATGCATAACTGTGCCCCAAATCCATCAATCTTGAGGTTATAATTGGTCCCATAACAGCACCTGACCCATAGGCCAGCATTAAGCTTTGCATACCTTTGGTAATATCAGGTAGGGGAATATTTTCACAACTAAGATTAATGGATAGGGGATAGGTTGTGGACGTGATACCGCCAATAATGAAAATACAAACTATATAAATTATATTAAAATCATGCATATAGAAGACTGATATTATGCAACAAATAATGGCGATAAGGCACAATCCCATTAAAATAAGGCGACGATCATGGCGATCAGATAGTTTGCCAACAGGCATCTGAAAAGCAATACCGCCTACTTGCGAAATGGTAATTAGGACGCTTGCCAGGAACAACGTGATATTGCAGCACGTGACAACAATAGGCAGCATACTAACAAAGCTGCTGATTAATATACCCGAAACAATGCACCCTATAAATCCTGCAGGCGAATATTTATATAGGGTCGATAATTTTAGAATTGAGGGTTGATGTTGCTGTGGCGTGGATCCTTCGTACATCAGCATGGGCCAGATAGCACATGAGAAAAATAGTGAGGCAAGGCAAAAAGGAATCAGAGTTGTTGGATACCCAATATTAATAAATAAAGGACCAATAGCAGCCCCAATGGATAGGGACATCATATATAATCCTAAATATTGACCGCGGGTTGATGGCGCACTGAGGGATACAAACCAACTTTCCATGACAATGTAAAGCCCTGCTAGACTGAGACCAGCCAAGCACCGGCAAATAATCCAAAATGGATAAGAATCAACAATGGGGGGCAGCAACGTGATCACACCCATGCCAGATGCAAACAGCGCAAATGCGCGAATATGACCAAGCCGTTGAATAATAGGCTCAATTTTAAATGAGCCAAATAGCATGCCTACATAATAACTTGCAGCAACGCACCCAATTAAAAACGTTGAATAACCCTCGGCCTTAAGACGTAATGGAATCGCAGTTGAAAAAGCTGTGTGACCAATTAACATTAAAAAAGTGGAAATCAGGGCAGCATTAGTTTGTTTAATAATGGCACGCATTAAATTCGGCTAACTGTTAAAATTTGTAATACATTTGTATTACATATGTATTACGTCAATCAAACCCATTGTGCAAGAGGGGGATGTCGTTTTAAATCACAATCTTAACAATTTTTAAACCAATAAAGTATGCTGTCAAACACAAAACAACATTAAGAAAAACATATAGTCCAGCAATCAAATAATCACTTTTTTCAATAAGAATACCGCATTCCAAAGCAAAGGCAGAAAATGTTGTAAAACCACCCAAAAAACCAGAGACAATAAAGTACCGCCATTGGTTTGGCAGGGGACCATAGATGGTAAATATTTCGGTGATCATACCCATTGCCAAACAGCCAATGATATTGATACATAAAATGGCTAGGGGCACATGAACCAGTGTTGGCGGAATATAATGGCTCAGCGCGACGCGAGTCATGGCACCCAAGGCGCCACCACCGCCAACAATCAAATAATTGTATAAATTCAATCTAAGCCGTTGTTAACACGCAATTTTTAACTGCATTTCATGTTCCTGCTTTTTTACACTGGTATTAAAAACCTTAGTCTTTAAATGTTGAGAGGCACGAAAGGATACTGTTTTACGTGGTGTAATCATCACTTCAACGCCGGTTTTTGGATTGCGTCCAACACGTGCCGTTTTTTGGCGAATATTAAATGTACCAAAGCTGGATAACTTAAGTTGTCCATTTTCGATTAAACTTTTCGTCATTTCCTCAAAAATGGCATCAACAATTTCGCTGGCATTTTGACGGGATAGTTGGATCGTATTGACAAGGCGATCAGCAATTTCAGCACGTGTGATAGTTTTTTCAGACATTATTACCTCCTGTTGTTTTTTTGTCTTTTTTTATCAAGATGCTACAGTGTGTTAAATAAAGGTTACTGAAAGGTTAACGCATTCAATTTTTTTAATTATTTTTATTTTTTGTTTTAACTTTTATAGCGATCTTAATGCCTTTAAATAAAACGAAATTGTTTAAAATGAAACACTTATTTGTAAAATTCGTCTAAAATTTTAATTAAAATAATTATGTTAACCTTTACTCATTAATTTATTGATTTCAGTTGACGAATTCCAAAAACCATCGTATACGATCATCAAGACCCCACGGGGGTGTAGCTCAGTTGGTTAGAGCGCCGGCCTGTCACGCCGGAGGTCGCGGGTTCGAGTCCCGTCACTCCCGCCATTTTTGTCTCTCATCTTTTAATAAATTTATAGTCATATACGTTGCCGTCATTTATAGTAAACCCTGTAAAGCAGGGATAAAATTATAATGATTTTTAATAGTGTTGTACTTGGATCCGATCACGCCGGTTATTCATTAAAATTACAATTGATAGATTACATTCACCAATACCTTGACCTCAAAGTTATTGATATTGGGCCCTATGATGATCAACCTTCTCCATATCCCATCTATGCGCATCAGGTTGCAAAATATATGCAAGATCATCCTCAAGCTATGGGATGCCTTATTTGTGGTACAGGCATGGGTATGTGCATTACCGTTAATCGTTATGATCATATCCGTGGCGCCTTGTGCAATGATGCTTTAACAACTGTGGCCACCGCGCGTGCGCATAACAATGCCAATGTGTTGTGCTTAGGGGGCCGAATTAATAATATCAACTTTGCTACGCAGGCCATTAAAATATTTGCAACCACTGCATTCGAGGGTGGCCGTCATCAAGCACGTATAGACCTTATTAATAACAAATAATCCATAATAGATTTTAATGTTTTTTGATATTTTGGCAAAAATTATCTGTCATTTTCTTATCGCATTGTGCTATAGAAAATAATTAGATTAGCGTTAAAGACGTTATCATTTGTCAAGTAAACTTTTTAAAATTTTACTAAATAAGTTTGTTGACTTTGACCCCTATAATTTTTCATTATAGGACAGTTCGTACAATATGTAGTGGTTTTTATGTAAAACACATACTAGATGTTGATTTGTTATTTTTTTAAATTTTAAGGCACATTAAAGGATCATCAATGAAAGTTTCACGTTATTTCACTAAAAAAGGTCAGTCACCTTATGCCGGTATTAAATTTAAAAAAGCAACAACTGAGATTCGCAATCCCGATGGTTCCATCGTCTTCGCGCAGCGCGATTTTGATGTGCCTGAACAATGGACACAGGTGGCGTGTGATATCTTGGCCCATAAATATTTTCGCAAAGCGGGTGTGCCCCAAAAATTAAAACCAATAGCTGAGAAAGGCATTCCAGCTTGGTTATCAAAATCAGACACCGATGTTGATCAACAGCCCAATTCAGCAAAGGCCGTTACGGTTGGCGAGTCATCGGCCCAACAAGTATTTAACCGTCTGGCGGGAACCTGGACCTATTGGGGATATAAAGGGGGGTATTTTACTTCTGAGGACGACGCCCAGGCATTCTATGATGAGATGTGCTATATGTTGGCGCAGCAAATTTGTGCTCCTAATTCGCCACAATGGTTCAACACGGGTTTGAACTGGGCATACGGGATCAATGGTCCAGCCCAAGGTCACTACTTTGCTGATCCCAAAACAGGTACTGTGCAAAAATCAACGTCAGCTTATGAGCGCCCGCAACCCCATGCCTGCTTTATCCAAAGCGTGTCAGATGACTTGGTTAATGAGGGGGGTATTATGGACCTTTGGGTACGTGAGGCACGGCTGTTTAAATATGGCTCAGGTACAGGAACAAACTTTTCCCGTTTGCGTGGCCGCAGCGAAGGTTTATCAGGTGGGGGTCGCTCATCGGGTCTTATGAGTTTCCTGCGCATTGGGGACCGGGCAGCGGGTGCCATTAAATCAGGGGGAACCACACGCCGTGCAGCTAAGATGGTGACCATTGATATGGATCACCCAGATATTGAAGAATATATCAACTGGAAAGTGGTTGAAGAGCAAAAAGTTTTGTCTCTGGTTATTGGTTCCAAAATTGCCAAAAAACATTTGGCAGAAATTTTTGATGCATGCAAACAAGGTGACAGTGATCATCGTTTTGACCCCAAAATTAATGAGGCATTAAAGCAAGCCATTCGTAGTGCCAAATCACATAGTATTCCTGAAAACTATATTAACCGTATGATTCAGTTAGCCAAGCAAGGCTGGGCTAATATTGAGTTTGACAGCTATGATACTGATTGGGATTCAGAGGCTTATGCCACAGTTGCAGGTCAAAATTCCAATAACTCAATTCGTGTAACTAATGACTTTTTACATAAAGTTCAACAAGATCAACCGTGGGACCTTATTGGCCGCACCAATGGACAAGTACACAAAACAATTAATGCAAAAGAATTATGGCAGCAAGTGTCCTATGCCGCGTGGGCGTGCGCTGATCCTGGTATTCAGTTTGATACTACCATCAATCAATGGCACACCTGTCCAAATGATGGCACCATTAATGCATCCAATCCATGTTCAGAATATATGTTCTTGGATGATACGGCCTGTAACTTAGCTTCTCTTAACCTTGTCACGTTTTATGATTTAAGCAAGGAAAAGCCAAAATTTGATGTGCAGGGCTATATGCATGCTGCAAGGCTATGGACCATGGTCTTAGAAATCTCAGTCATGATGTGCCAAGCACCAAGCTATGAGATTGCACAAGGAACCTATAGATACCGCACCCTTGGCCTTGGCTATGCTAATTTGGGTGGATTATTGATGGCAATGGGTATTCCTTATGACAGTCCAGAAGGGCGTGCCATTGGGGGATCTTTGGCTGCAATTATGACAGGGCAATCTTATGCAACATCAGCTGAGATGGCAGGTGAGCTTGGGCCCTTTGCACGCTTTGCTGAGAACCGTGAGCCGATGCTTAAGGTTGTGCGTAATCATCGCCGTGCTGCCCATGGTCAAGCAGAAGGATACGAAGGTATTGAAATGCTGCCGGTGGCCTTGGATCATGCCCACTTACCATTCAAAGAATTAAGTGACACAGCCAAGTCCATTTGGGATAAGGCCATTACCCTTGGTGAGCAACATGGTTACCGTAATGCACAAACCACAGTAATTGCGCCCACAGGCACCATTGGTTTAGTAATGGATTGTGATACAACTGGGGTTGAACCTGACTTTGCGATGGTTAAGTTCAAAAAATTAGCGGGCGGTGGATATTTTAAGATCATCAACCGTATGGTTCCCAAAGCCCTTAAACAATTAAACTACAGCGATCAACAAATTGATCAAATTATTAAGTATGCAATTGGTCACGGTACATTGGAAAATGCGCCAGGAATTGATTTTGAGTCATTACGCAACAAGGGCTTTACCAGTGAAATATTAAAGGCAATTACACCTTCTCTTGAATCTGCATTTGATATCAAGTTTGCCTTTAATAAATGGTCACTTGGTGAAGCGTTTCTCAAAAATAACTTAGGCCTCAGTGATCAAGATATCCAGGATCCTAATTTAAATGTATTGAATAAAATCGGATTTACCAAAGAACAAATTGAAGCGGCCAACATTTATTGCTGTGGTGCCATGACGTTGGAAAGTGCGCCTCACCTCAAGCTTGAACATTTACCTATATTTGATTGTGCCAATCCTTGTGGTAAAATTGGTAAGCGTTTCCTATCCTCTGTTTCACATATTCATATGATGGCTGCAGTACAACCCTTTGTCAGTGGATCAATTTCCAAAACAATTAATATGCCTAACAGTGCAACTGTTGAGGAATGCCAAGCAGCCTATATGTTGTCATGGCAATTAGGTCTAAAATGCAATGCATTATATCGTGATGGGTCAAAATTGTCGCAACCGCTCAGCTCATCCTTGATTGATGAAGACGACATGGAAGATTTTACCGCGCAAAATCAAGCTGTGCAGACAACCATTGTAACTGAGAAAATAATTGAGAAAATTATTGAAAAGGTGGTTTCAAAACCAGCACGTCAACGTTTACCACAACGCCGCAAGGGCTATACGCAAAAGGCAAATGTGGGGGGACATAATATTTACCTGCGTACGGGTGAATATGAAAATGGTCAAATTGGCGAAATTTTTATTGATATGCACAAAGAAGGCGCGGCCTTTCGCAGTTTGATGAACAGCTTTGCCATGTCAATCTCGCTTGGCTTACAATATGGTGTACCCTTACAAGAATTCGTGGACGCGTTTTCATTTACCAAGTTTGAGCCAGCAGGCATGGTGCAAGGCAACCAAGCCATTAAGATGGCAACATCTATATTAGACTATGTCTTTCGTGAGCTTGCTATATCGTATCTAGGGCGCACAGATTTAGCGCATGTTGACCCTGAAAAACTGTTACCCAGCACAGTTGGGGAGGGGCACTTTGAAGGGCGACAAATTACCGAAACAGAGCCAAATGGAACGGTGCGCGAAGTAAATGTCCATGCCAGTCACGGATATGTGCGCGGTAATTTATATGTCGTTCAGCGCAGTGATACACCTGCTATTACCCAGCACATGGGAGAAAGTCATATATTGCCCATGGCTGTTGGTGAATGCTCACCTACTGCTATGACAAGTATAATTACCAATAGTACAGCACACAGTGATATAACCTCAAAATTATCTGAGGCTCGCATGAAAGGCTTTGAAGGCGATTCCTGTAAAGAATGCGGTAACTTTACATTAGTGCGCAA
>Ga0160427_10002130_pt1 | contig 12040 bp, 5 predicted proteins | sample SolpanmetagenomL_FD_108194 | JGI IMG/M metagenome (GOLD analysis project Ga0160427, IMG submission 108194) | Solar panel surface microbial communities from Lawrence Berkeley National Laboratory, California, USA - L | ecosystem: Engineered > Built environment > Solar panel > Unclassified ...
CAAAGATGAAACGGGTATACGAACAAAGTTCGTCAACCTTACTAAGGCCTACGGCCTTAGTTTAGGGGGGTTTTTAAGGGTCATAGACAGGGGGGGTTTATTAAGGGTCTATGACCCTTAAAAACCCCCCCGTTTCACCCCGCCCCGGGTCTTCACCCGTAGGGTGAACCTTTAACAAGCGTAGCTTGTTTTAGGGACGGGGCAAGGGCCCTTAATAAACCCCCCCTAAACATTTAGACCAAGAGGTAATGACCTCTTGGTTAGATATTTATTTCTAAATATCTTAGCCAAGAGGCGAAGCGTAAAACATTTAGACCAAGAGGTCATTACCTCTTGGTTAGATATTTATTTCTAAATATCTTAGCCAAGAGGCGAAGCGTAAAACATTTAGGGCAAGGTTTATCAAGCTTCGCTTGATTACCCTTTGGTAAGAAAGCGAAACTTGCCAATTTGACCTCTTCGAGGTAATAGTTGAGTAGCTTGCTTTTTCAAGCTAAGGTATACAAACAAAAACTGAGTACTTTTAGCTTAAGATTTTAGTTTGACTAAAATCTTAAGCCTTGGGCCCTTGCCCCGCCCCCCCGGGGCGGGGTAAAGCTTTTTTTATTTTAGTTCTAATATGACTAAACCTTGACCCCAACTTTCAGCAGCTAATTTAACGAAATTCCTTGACACTAATTTAAACACTAACTTATCTTTGAAGCTTAAAACTTCGAATTCAACTAAAGCTAACCTTGGAGATAATTTTTCCTTAACTTTCCCAACCTGGCCTTTTTTTATTTTATGGTGGTTTGTACACATAAGGACCCTGGAATTTTTATCAAATGGGAATAAAACAGCCAATTCAATTAGTTCAGTTGTGTTCCTGTTTCGACAATTTTTTCTATTGCGAAAATTATAAATATAAATTAAAAATAGAATGAAAGTTACAGTACAGACGTAAAAAATAATAAAAGCCGAATGACGAGCCCAGACCCTTTGCACAAGAACAACAGTTTTTAAAACTGTTGCAGTTTTAATAACTACAGGATTTGCAGCAGGTGGAGCAACAGATGGGTTTATGAAATTTTTTTTTATAAGTTTTAGACTAACGTGAACAAATATAATATTTATTAGTTTGGCATGAATACCGTTAGCGGTTGAAGGACCGACCTGAAAATTTAAATCTGACATAAAAAATTATTCAAATTATTTATTTTATAAGCAAATAAATATCTATTAACACAATTTAAGGTTGGTAGGTTTGTTAACCTTTCATTACCAGATTGATGGTTTTTGAAACCCAATATTTTCGATCTACCTCAAAGAAGTCAACAGTTTATTTGGTTATTTGCTTACTTGTCAATGAATAACATTTTAACAAATATTTAAACTTAGTAAAAATAAATATTAGCATTCTTTTTATTTAAACACTCTGTCCATGGTTTGAACACAGAGTGTTCAAAGTGAAAACAATAGATGCCCTTGCTTAGATGTTTACTTGTAAACATCTTAGACCGGCAGGCTTTCCCTAAATGCTTTACGCTTCGCCTCTTGGCTAAGATATTTATAAATAAATATCTAACCAAGAGGTAATGACCTCTTGGTCTAAATGTTTTACGCTTCGCCTCTTGGCTAAGATATTTAGAAATAAATATCTAACCAAGAGGTAATGACCTCTTGGTCTAAATGTTTAGGGGGGGTTTATTAAGGGTCATAGACAGGGGGGGTTTATTAAGGGTCTATGACCCTTAAAAACCCCCCCGTTTCACCCCGCCCCGGGGCTTCACCCGTAGGGTGAACCTTTAACCTTTAATAAGTGTAGCTTGTTTTAGGGACGGGGCAAGGGCCCTTAATAAACCCCCCCTAAACATTTAGACCAAGAGGCGAAGCGTAAAACTTGATGCTTTATCAAAGATAAAACATTTAGGGAAACCTTTATTTAACAACCTTGTTGTTAAATTTAGGCAACGGGTATACGAACAAAGTTCGTCAACCTTACTAAGGCCTACGGCCTTAGTTTAGGCGTTTTCTTAAGGGTAGACGACAGGGCGTTCCTAAAAATTCACAATAAAAAGACCAGAAAATAGTTTCTAAAAATCACAAAAACATAGGTGGTTATACGACCTTAAATTGAGGACAAAATTTAAACAAAAAATTAAGTTAGTTTTTTTACAAATCTTAAAAAAATACACTTTCCATTGTTTGAACACAGAGCGTTCAAAGAAAAATATACAAAATTTTGATCATAAAGCGCTTGCTTACTCAACATAGTTTAGTAAGCATCAAGATTTAACAAAAGTTATCTTATTTTATGGCAAAATTTGAGCCAAAATTTTTAATATTCTTGATTTTTTAAAAAGACATAAAAATAAGGGGGGTGTACACAAATGGTCGCTTTTATGCTTTTTTAATCAACACTTTTTAGATATTATTTTAGTTTATTGAATCTTTTAAATCTGTAACATTTAAAAAATACCACTTTTTATAAATAAATGAGGAAGCCGGAGGGGAGGGCGAGTTCCTTAAGGGTACGCGAATATTTAAATATTGAGCAACATTTAGAAAAGCCTGCCCCCTTGCCGTGGCTTCTTACCGTGTCCGGTAAGGCTTTGTCTGTAAGACAAAACTTGATTTAACAACCTGGGAGCCCTAGAATCCCAGGCTGCGCTACGTTGTTAAATTTAGACAACGGCAAGGGGCAATGGGGGCTAAGATAGTTACAAGTAAACATTTAAGTAAGGGTAAGTGTAAACTTTTAGTTTACACTTAGAAAAAGTGTTTATGATCTGATCCCTTAAATGTATAACCCTCTTCGAGAAAGAATAAGCAAACAAAGCTTGCTAACCTTACTATTTTGAGCCATTGCTTATTATCAATGGCTAATATTCCACCAAATTAACACAGTGTAGTTGTATTAATGTTTTTTACCAATTACTAAACAAAATTGGCCTAGATTAAAAGACAAATGAAGTATCAAAAAGTGACAGACCTGAGTTATTCGTTTATTGATTTTGAATTTTTTGTCAAAATTGAAATACAAACTTTATAAGTTTTTGCATAAAAACATAAATTTAGTGGTAGAACTAAAAAAGAAACTTTGTTACAATTAAAGTATAACTTTTTTAAAAAATAATTAATTTCACATTTTCTAAGAAATTTTTAAAGTCTAATTATACAAATTAATTTAATATTGAATTTAAAAGGACGATTTCTTAAAAATTTTAATTCAATTTAGATTTAAATATTAATTGCCTTCAGGCAAAGGAATAAAAAAAGATGGCTGTACCAAAAAAACGTGCTTCAAAAACAAAAACAAAGACTCGACGAACTATTTGGAAGAAAAAAGCTGAAAAACAAGCTAATAAAGCATTTTCATTAGCTAAATCAATATTAATAAACCTGCTCAATGAAGCAGGAAATAAATAATCATGGAAATCACAATTTTTTAAATCAAAATAGGGCGGGTTCATTAAAGGGAAACCGAATAGATTTTTAAGAGTCATACACCCTTACTTAACCCGCTCTGTCGTAGGACCCCCCGCCCATTTTATCCTTAAGGAATCGTTGCCTTGCCGACGTTGCCCTAAACTAAGGCCTACGGCCTTAGTAAGGTTGACGAACTTTGTTCGTATACCCGTTGCCCTGCCGGCAACGGCAAGGGTAAATTTAACAAGTTTGTTGTTAAATAAAGTTTTCTAAATTTAAGGCCGAAGGCCTTAAATCAAGTTTTGCTCGTAGAGCAAAACCCCGTAGGCTTAAAAACTTTATGCTTTACGTCCTTACCTTTTGGTAAGGCTTTGCTCATAAAGCAAAACTTTATGCTTTATCAAAGATGAAACGGGGGGTTTTTAAGGGTCATAGACCCTTAAAAACCCCCCCTAAACATTTAGACCAAGAGGTCATTACCTCTTGGTTAGATATTTATTTATAAATATCTTAGCCAAGAGGCAAAGCGTAAAACATTTAGGAAAAGCCTGCCGGGCTAAGATGTTTACAAGTAAACATCTAAGCAAGGGCGCAAAGCGTAAAACATTTAGGAAAACCTTACCGGATACGGTATTCCCCATAGGTTTTCCGCGAAGCGTAAAACTTGATGCTTTACGTCCTTACCTCTTGGTAAGGCTTTGCTCATAAAGCAAAACTTTATGTTTTACGCGAAGCGTAAAACATTTAGACCAAGAGGCCAAGCGTAAAACATCTAGGGTGGGGTATACGAACAAAGCTCGTCAACCTTACTAAGGCCTACGGCCTTAGTTTAGGCGGGTTCATTAAGGGTTATCCTTAAGAACCTGCCCGGTTTTCTTTTAATAAACCCCCCCTGTCTATGACCTTTAAGGGCGTCGTTTAAATTTTTAAAAAATTATATAACATTCAAAAAGAAGTTTATGACACTTTTCAAAAACTCATGGCCTTGGTTTTTTACTTTACTGTATCTTTTGTTTATGCTAATTTTGCCTATAACATCGTTATTAACTACAGCAAGTCAAACATTAGTAATACGATTTTGGGAAATAGCAACTGAACCAGTAGCAGTTTCAGCGTATTTTGTAACAATTTCAATGGCTTTATGTGCTTGTTTTTTTAATGCTATTTTTGGGTTTATTCTTGCGTGGGTTTTAGTCCGCTATAATTTTCCCGGTAAGAAGTTATTAGACGCAGCTGTAGATTTACCTTTTGCTTTGCCCACATCTGTAGCCGGTTTAACATTAGCGACTGTTTATAGTGATCAAGGTTGGATAGGTTCAATTCTAAATGATTTTGGAATACAAATTGTTTTTACACGTTTAGGCATTACAATAGCAATGATTTTTGTTTCGTTTCCTTTTGTTGTTCGAACGTTACAACCAGTCTTACAAGAAATGGAAATCGAGTTAGAAGAAGCTGCTTGGTCTCTTGGCGCATCACCTTGGCAAACTTTTAGAAAAATTGTTTTTCCTCCACTAGTACCAGCTTTACTAACCGGTGTAACATTAGCTTTTTCACGTGCAATTGGCGAATATGGTTCAATTGTTATTGTCTCTTCTAATTTTCCTTTAAAAGATTTAATTGCTTCTGTTTTAATTTTTCAAAACTTGGAACAATATGATTATATAGGCGCAACAGTAATTGGAACAGTGGTATTAATTATTTCTTTATTTTTACTTATTAGTATTAATTTATTTCAATCTTGGAATCAAAATTACAAAATGAATTAACAGTGCAGTTTTAATATGTAAAGCTTAACTACCGAAGGGTAAATTAGGTATACGAACAAAGGTCGTCAACCTTACTAAGGCCTACGGCCTTAGTTTAGGCGGGTTCTTAAAGGTCATAGACAGGGGGGGTTTTAAGGGTCTATGAGCCTTAAAAACCCCCCCGTTTCACCCTTAATGAACCCGTCCTGTCTGCGACTCTTCATAAACTCGCCCTTGTCAAATTATTAAGTTTACCCGAGAACCTAAGTATAATTTCAGCTATTTATACTTAGAGGCAAAATGTATAAAGCCAAGATTCGGGGCGGGTTCTTAAGGGTCGTCTAGCCTTAAGAACCCGCCCGATTTAGCTTTAAGAGGCTACGCGAAGTTATTAAATTTCCTCTACGGCGCACAACCGAGCAACAGTTCCTTAAGGGTCCTAGGCCTTTAAGGAACTAGACTAAGGTTCTAATATTTACCTTTGTTTTGCTATTGTTTTAATAGCAAGTATTTAAATTATAGGGTCTTTACTAAATATAAACTTTCAGTTTATACTTAGTAGTAAACATATAATTTTTTAAATTAAGCTTTTTTTAAAAAATTAATAGAATATTATTAGATATAGCAAAAATAAAAGAACTTAAGTTTTATACAACGACACCCGAAAGAGTTTTCGACTCTTTAAAAGCTATGTCTAAATAAATGGTAAAACGGATGCGTTTATTAAGGGTAGACGACTGTTAATGAACCCGCCCTGCTTCTCAAAGATTTTCGATCCCGCCCCGGGGGGGCGGGGCAAGGGCCTCACCCTCATTAGCCCTGCTAATGAGCAAGGGCCGAAGGCTTTACGTCCTTAACTTTTGGTAAGGCTTTGCTCATACAGCAAAACTTTATGTTTTACGCGAAGCGTAAAACATTTAGACCAAGAGGCGAAGCGTAAAACTTTATGCTTTACACTTTGCGTAAAACATTTAGGGCAAGGTTTATCAAGCTTCGCTTGATTACCCTTTAGGGAAGAAATTGGGGATGCTCAACTCCGTTGGGCTCAATTGTACAATTACAAAAATATTAACTCGAAGTATAAGGTTTACAAAAAATTTTATTCATAGAATATAGCTCAACAAAGTTGGGCATCTTTCATCCAATACCTTTAAAAGCTGAGAACAGATGTACAACTTTAGAGTTATACACCTTTTTAGGAACCTTTAGGCCCTTGCCCCAGGGGGGTGGGTTAAGGGCTCTGCGGGTCCATTCACATACTAACGTATGCAAAGCAATGCTTCATATCCTTTAAGGGTCTACGACGCCTAAGATTAAATTCTTCTAAATAAAAGCTTTCATTTTAAAAAAAAAAGCTTAATGAAGTTAACTTCGTTAATGTTCCACATTTAGTATCGTCTATCCTTAATGGACCCACCCTGTACCTTAAGGCAGATGTTGGGCTTCAAATTTTAGAGAAAAAAGTCCTTGGATACACTCTCTGAGTATACTAAGATCTAGGGCGGGTTCCCCCAACTTTGTTGGGGTCGGGTTTACGATTCTTAAGAACCCGCCTAAACTAAGGCCGTAGGCCTTAGTAAGGTTGACGAACTTTGTTCGTATACCTGTTTCACTCTAGACCCCCCCCCCTTGCCGTTGCCGCTAGAGCCACGGTTCCTTAAGGATTGTCTACCCTTAAAGGCTATCAAGCAAAGTTTGAATACCAAAGGGTATAATAGGCGTAGCTTGTTTTAAAGCAAGATTGACAAACATAGTTTCAAAGAGGAAAAACCGAGCGGCTTCCTAAGGGTAGACGACAAGGCGGATTTATTAAGGGTTAGAGACAGGGCGGGTTTATTAAGAGTTGTAGACAGAGCGGGTTCATTAAGGGTCGTCTACAGGGCGGGTTCATAAAGGGTCGTAGACAGGGGGGTTTATTAAGGGTCTATGACCCTTAAAAACCCCCCCGTTTCACCCTTAAGAACCCGCCTAAACTAAGGCCGTAGGCCTTAGTAAGGTTGACGAACTTTGTTCGTATACCCCTTTCGCCTTAATAAATCCGCCCATTTTACCCCGCCCCGGGGGGGACGGGGCAAGGGCCCTTAATGAACCCGCCCTGTCAGATATGACCTGAAACATTTTATTTTAAAAGATATAATATTAAAAATTAATTATGTCATTTGTTACAGCAATAAAAGATTATATTGACGTATTAAACCATGTATATGATTCGGTCGGTAATGTAACTATCGAACAAACTTTTCAGCAAACTTTTGTATATATTTTTTCAAGCATTAAGTTTGTAGCTATTTATTTGGTAAGTTTTCAATGGCTACGTGATTTAGCATATTTACCTATCCTAGTTCCAGAAATTTCTAAAACCATTGTAAAAGGAAATTATTTTTTAAATGCGCCGTTATCTAATTTTTTTACATTATTAGAAACACCAACATATGAAAATAATAAATTTTTAATTGGTTTTTTAAATAGCTTTTTTTTATGTTTACCATTGTCTACAACTCATTTTATTTCTATAAGACGTTTATTAGTTCAAGGTATACCAGCTGGGATCGTTTCTAGTATAGGAACAATTTTAGGATATACTTTTTTTATTTTTTCTGTTCTTTTTGGTTTACGATTGCTTATAATTCCTTGGTTAGCATATGAACCTTTTAGCTATATTTTTGGGCTCTTATTTAGTTTAACAATTCTTTATGATATGATTCATGAACGTTCTATTCGAAAATTTAATTGGTCCCAAAAATCTACCTTAATACAAATTTTTCTTATTAATTTTTTATTAACTTGGACTGAACAAACCTGTTTTTTTAGTTATTTTGGAAATTTAACTTTAAACCCACAACCTACTATTTTTGATAATTTTTCTTCACCCCACCCCTTCGGGGTGGAGCAAGGGCTAAGAGTCTCAGGATCTGTTTTAGCTGATAGCACATATTTAATGGGTATATTAATAGGAAGTGTCTTTTTTACTAGTTTATTTACTCTTATATACCTAGAATTAAGCAAGCTATCATTAAAATTAGCTGCAGTTACCTACTCTCGTTGGTTGAACAAAACTAATTCTGTGTTATTATTAATAATAACAGTTTTTACTTTTGCCTCGATTCCATTTTATAGTTTAGATTATCTTCTTGGTGGTCCACTTGGTTTCATTTCTCAGGATAAAGCTTTTGATAAAACTTTTTTATCATCAAAACATGTAAAAGATTCTACTCGGCTTTTAGGAGACAGTTCTGACTTTAAATCACTGGGCACAGATGTTCTTCCTTTCGATAGAGGCAGCTATTTATTACCAGATTTAAATGAAAATTTTGAAGATTTAAATTATCAAGGGGAGTACATTTGGACAGCTCGTAAAGATGCTCGACCTGTAACTGGTACTGAGAAATCTAGTAAGTTCTTTAAAAATCTTTATAAAAGAATTTTTCAAAATCGAGAAAACTCTGGTGTTGGCAGTTCAGAACAAAAATCTAAACGTAAACCTTCCCTTGTCGCTACCGCAAAAGGGGCTAAGGACAAAGAAAAATTTAATAAGCTCGAAGAAACCTCATACGTCTTAAAAAATTCAGAACAACTAGGAGCAAAAGTCAATATTGATGAATTTCCAGATAATTTCTCTGATTCCGAAAGCGAAGATTTATATGCTGAAAACGATCTTCCAAGTTCTTATTTTTATCACCTTAATCAAAGAATTAATTTTGATTTTAAAATAAGTGAATCTTTAAAACCTTTATTAAGAAACAGTTTTTCTACAGAATTTTTTCAAGACAGCTTTCCTCCCCGAGATCCTGAACTAGAAAAAACTGTTAAACAGAAATACTATTCAAATCCTGTTTATAAAACTTTACTAAGTGCTGATATTGATTTATTTTTACGTCGACAACCTTCTTCATATTTATTAAGCCCAAAAGAAGAAAAAAGTTTATTTCAAAAACGATTAATGTTATCAAACTATTACGATAGTCTCCGGTATTATCAAAAAATGCCGTATACAACAGAATTCCAAAAATTGTTTAGTGGTTCAAAAAGTTACGCAGATCGGGTTTATAATCAACAATTCAAAGGAACATTAAAAGTCGTTCGTCGTTTATTTTCTATTACTTTGAATAAAGAAGACACTGAAAGGCTTACATTGAAATTTGATCAACCTTTATATAAAAAATTAAAACAAAATAAGGCTTTAATTGGACATGAAGAATTAGCCGTAAAGAAAAAAAAGAAAGCTTTTATTAAATTAGTAAATCCAATTCCTTTTTATACTGGTTGGGACGAGGGCTTAAGAAAGCTCGTTATAACGAATAGATTATTACCACGTTCAACAGCTGGATATAACATGCAATTTGATAGCAAAAAAGAGTTCTACCCAACACTTAGTGAACTTTTAAAATCAACGAAAAAAGTAGATTTTACTACATGGCCATTAACTAAAACTAACTTAGAACAGCCAAAAGAAACCTTTAAAATACCTTATAATGTACTTTATAAGCAAATAAGTGACATAGATGAGGCACTTATACCAGACTCAGTAAAAGATCTCGAAAATTTGGCTTTTACGTTTGAAACTGTACCACCTAATGTCATAAAAATTGACCCTGAGAAAATTAATGACGTCTTACCCCCTACTCGAGGAGGATTTGTTTGGCCAGGTCATTCTTCTTTAAAAATTAATTTTAAAGAAATTTTTAAAGAAAAAATGCAAAGCATTATTTCGCATCCCTTACTACGTGAAGGAATAAATAAATTTTATACGTTTAAAATGCCTTTTTCGAAGTCTTAATATAGTCTGAGCATTGCTTTAAAATAAACTCGTAAATATGAAGTATACTTTTTTAAAGCCTCCGTTCCTAAAGGGTCTACGACAGGGCGGGTTCATTAAGGGTGAAACGGGGGGGTTTTTAAGGGTCATAGACCCTTAATAAACCCCCCCTGTCTACGACCCTTAAGAACCCGCCCGCTTTGCCCTTTAGCCCTTGCCCCACCCTAAAACAAGCGTAGCTTGTTAAAGGTTCACCCGTAGGGCCCTTGCCCCACCCTAAATGTTTTACGCAAAGCGTAAAGCATAAAGGTTTACGCTTCGCGTAAAGCCTTCGGGGTGGGGTGAAGCCTTTGGGGTGGGGAGTAAAACGGGCCGGCTCTAAAGGGTAGATGACAGGGCGACGCTCTAGTTAAATTAATAATTTTGTCTAACTGCCTACTTTAAAAGCATCAATAAAAAAGCCTAACATAATACCGATTTTAAACGAATTTAAATTTTTATAAAAATTTTTATTTGTATTCTGCCATTGTTTAATTTTAAAACTAGGACCCTCTTTAGAATGTAAAATAATCGGGCGTGGCCCCCGTTGCCCTGCCCCCTTGCCGTTGCCGGCAGGGCAATGGGGCAACGGCAAGGGGGAATCTTGGGCTCTCGGATAGTTTAGCTGCGTTTGAAAACCTTGCCTTCCCCATTGTTTTAGACTAGGTTGTTTTTTTTCCTTTATTGGGGCTCTATTAAAAAAAAAAGAAACTAATTTTATTGATAGAAAAAACTGAAGTAAAATTTCAAACAATGAGCTCAAGAAAAACTGTCTTTTTTTTGAGCTGTAAACTAAATAGTTAACTATTTCAATAGCGGTAATAGTAATCAATATAATAATACTATAGGAATTAATTTGTTCAGGCAAACTTGGTAAAAAAGTTCCAAATAAACTTCCTATTAAAAATCCAGAAAATAATAAAAAAATTTTTATAGGCAAGTTGTTTTTTGCAAAAAATAGCTTATTTTTAACAACATTAGTAAACTGAATAGTTTTTTTAAATATTCTTGTATTAGAATTCATAACTAAATTTCTTTTAAATTGGTAATATTGTTTGTAATTAGCTTTAATTTAAACAGTGCATACACTTAAGGAAAAGGGCGGGTTCATTAAGGGTCATCTACCCTTAAGAACCCGCCTAAACTAAGGCCGTAGGCCTTAGTAAGGTTGACGAACTTTGTTCGTATACCCCTTTCGCCTTAAGAACCCGCTTGTTTCATCTTAGACTCCGAGATACGACGTTCCTTAAGGGTAGATGACCCTTAAGGTTAAGGTTGGCGAACATACCCATTTGAACATCAAATATTTAAACAAAATTGCGCTCTCCACAAACTTTATTTGTAAAAGCTTAAAAAAATTTTATTTAATGAGATTAAAAGAACGCCCAACCAAGAAAATTTTTTAGTTGGAAACGCCCAACTTTGTTGGGCTAAATTAATAATAAAGAAATAAAACGGAGAGGGAGGGATTCGAACCCTCGGTAGTTTTGACACTACGCCGGTTTTCAAAACCGGTGCATTGAACCGCTCTGCCACCTCTCCACTAAAATACGCTCATTGTCTAATAAATTTTCAAATTTTAAAGGAAGTTAACGAGTCTTCGACCCCGAAACCTTCTTTAAAAATTTACTACTCTTAAAACAAGGGTCCCACCTTAAGAGTCTAACTTTTAAGGGTAAGGATGCAACGGCCGAGTTCTTAAGGGTCGTCTACCTTAAATGAACCTGCCTTATTAAAAATATTATAATTAAACTTCCATAAATTTGCAAGAACATTTATGTATAGAGAATACCTAAAATATTCTTTTGTAATATTGTTATAAAAACGATTAAATTTTCGGCTTGTTATGAAAAAACTAAATTTCAACTTTACTTATTTGTAAAAGTAGCTCTTACAGAATGTTAACGAAGTTAACTTTGTTACCTCCCTAAAGGCTCTACGACCTTTTAGCCCTTGCTTAGATGTTTACTTGTAAACATCTTAGCCCGGTCCTTACCTGTTGGTAAGGCTTTGCTCATAGAGCAAAACTTTATGCTTTATCAAAGATGAAACGGGTATACGAACAAAGTTCGTCAACCTTACTAAGGCC
>Ga0160427_10002131_pt1 | contig 12036 bp, 1 predicted proteins | sample SolpanmetagenomL_FD_108194 | JGI IMG/M metagenome (GOLD analysis project Ga0160427, IMG submission 108194) | Solar panel surface microbial communities from Lawrence Berkeley National Laboratory, California, USA - L | ecosystem: Engineered > Built environment > Solar panel > Unclassified ...
ACTGATAAGAAGCGAGCGACATGACGCCGGCCGTGCGAGATATTTCATATAAACTAGGGTGAAGCAGGCAGCGTATGTCTTTCAGCACACACATACACACGACGAGCTCGAAGAAAGCGTTGTCACCCTGCCCTTTCTTGCTTCCTCACACCATGGCTATCAAGAAGCACCTCCTACACCGGCTTGAGGTCCAAGGAGCCGACGACTCGAGCGCAACAGCCGCCAACCTCGACATGCGTCCCCTGCCCTTGTCGCGACGCACCTTTGGTCTATGGGAGTTCGTGTCTCTTTGGGTTATCACCGGCTCTTCAATATCGGTGGCTGGACTACGGGCTCGTCGCTAATTGCGCTTGGCCTCAACGTCTGGCAGTGCATGCTGACTGTTATCGTCGGCAATATTCTTGTTGGTCTCTTCTGTGTGCTGAGCGGCGCGCCTGGAGCCAAGTGGCACATCCCCTTTCCCATCATCTTAAAGGCTCCATGGGGCCTCCGAGGATATCTCTTTGTGGTGGTTCAGCGTCTCTTTCTTGCTATGATCTGGTTCAGCACTCAGGTTTACTGGGGTGGAACCCGCCTTAAATTTATTTTTTATAGTATCTTACTAACAAACGCTTTAATCTTACTCCTCCTATATAAAATAATATTATATAGTAGATATTATAATAGAAATAGAGCGTAGTTAGAGAATCGTAATACTATCTAATTAACTATATTATTTAAAACGTAGCTAAGAGTAAAAGAGTTAAAAGATAGAAAACGTAGGTACGTAAAATTGACTATTACTTCACGGTAGACGTTTTAGTTAAAGGCCGTTGCTATACTTAAAAGAATATTTATTATAAAATTATAAAGAGACTAACTTATAGTACAAATCCTAGGTTTTGATTTTATACTTCTCTTATAATATATAACCGTTTCTAGAGCATATAAATCTAAGTTAAACTATAGTTATATATATTTCTAAAGAATAAAGTAAATAAGAGAGCTAGCTCAGATATAGATACGCTTTTTATAATCGGTAGTACCGCTTACTTAAAGAGATAGGAGCTCTAAAGATATAGGTAGTTAAGCAAGACTTCTTCAAATAACCTATAGCAAGAGTTATAGTAGATTGTTTTAAGTAATTGATCTTAGTACGTAGCTAAAAGAAGTAAGATATAGAGCTTATCTAAACGTCTAATATAGGAGAGTAGTATAGTATATTCTTTAAGTATATATAGTTATAAGGGATCTAAGAGAGACTTAACTAGGAGACTTAAGAGAGACTTAAGATAGATCTTGGTTGTAGAGAGAACTATTATTACATCTAGGATAGGAGTAAGCCTAAGACCTAACCCGCGATATAGTATAAGCCTAAGTATTAGAAGCTTCGTAGAGCGTCTATATAATCACGCGGATAGAAACTAGATAATCGTAGATAGAAACCTAATAATATCTATCTAAAGAGAGACGATACCGATAAGAGCGGCGTATAGATCGTCTATATAGCGTCAGATGCTCTATACGGCGCCTTGTATGTAATACCGGGATCTTTAACCTTACTCTAGATCTCTCTTTAGAAAACTACGACTCTATCAACTTGGATATACTCTATATACTCACTAATACGGACCTCTATATCTGTAAAAAGAATTACCGCTTTAAGTCGCTTAAAGCGCTCTAAGCGATTTAAGTTCTTTAAGGCGGACGACTTTAGCCCCCTATCTTAGAGCAACTTAGAGGAAGGTTAGAGGTAAGCTAATCGCTCAGAGCGTGCTAGTAGTTCGATCTAAGCTTTATTGAGTACTCTCATTGAAAGGACTATACCTGTTAAACTAATTAGTAAGGCTATTTAGTGCTATAGGTTTAGATGTGCTTATAAACATACAGAGCTTATTTAGTTTCGCGTTCTTAGAGCTCCCTTAGCCGCTATAGTTAACGCTTACACTACCGTGTCTACTATATTTATTCGCTACCCCCTTATATACTACGACCTTTATAATGGACGTTGGAGGTGATAATACCTACGAGCTTATAGTAAACGTTAGGGGTGATGATTCTACAAGGAGTACGCTGGATACACTAGCCGTTACTTTAAGGAAGGAGTTGAAGACCCTACTTTAAAGCCTTAGAGATAACTATAAGGTTGCGTGCGCTATCTAAACTACTTAACGTATTGAACGTTCTCCTCTATAAATGTATTTATAATAACGAGCTCCACGCGGTAAACTATCTAGAGATATAAAACGCTCTCTCCTTCGTACTCTTTGAGATCTCCTATCTAGCTAGGCTTTAAAAATAGTCATTAACCGCCTTTAAGATCCGTACTTGTGCCCTACGGGCCTGTACATCGACTATACTATTAATTATCCTATAGTATTCCTCTACGACGGAAAGAGGCTTTAAGTTATTACTACTCGTACCGTACCACTAAGTCGTATTGCCTAGATCGACTAACGTATCAAATTCATCAAACAATATATTAAGATTAACTTTAATCTCCGTATCTACCTCCTCATTAGATATAGTAATAGTCTTTATACCACTCGACTTGCGCTATAAGGTTATAAGAGACTATATCGTAAGTATAGTTCGCACATCTATTAAGGCGGTAACCTACACGAGAGTTCCTTGTGATTTTTCTAGCAATCCCTAAGCGCTAAGAGCCCGTTATACTTAACCCCTTTCCTATAACTACGTTAGACTAGTTATACGGGTAGCGATATCTCTAGGAGTAACGTACTACGTAGAGAAGTTATATATGGGATAATAACACAAATAGAGGCCTATGAGCTACCTCTCGGATGGCTAATACGCTCAGGTGTAGCGAGAAGAGTTTCTAGCTGTGGAATGTCGTCAGTACTATCCTATTCGTCTACTGAGTCTCGCTAAGTCGACTGCACAATAGTAGAAGCGGTACGCCTAATGTTACCCGCGTTATTAAGAGATTCGATACACTTAGAGGTACTAGGAGGGTTAGGGTTCTCAGTATATTCCGCTTTACCGACACCTAGAAAATACTTGTTAAGGTCGTTAACGTTATCTCTGTTTAGATTAGACTTAAAGGCGTAGTTAAAGTAGATATTAGCTTCACGTAAGCTAGCTTCAGCGAGAACCTACTCCCGTAATATTCCTTGTAAACGTTCTTGCTGATCGCTATCCTACTCGTTCTATAATCGTATACGTGCATTGAAGTATGCTATTAATGTTAGTATAAGGATACTTTAACGTTGGTAAGACTCGCCTTTATTAGCTAATGATTTGTTTTATCGTACTACCCCCGTCCTAGATAGAGGCGCCAATGAAAGTGGAGATAAGATAGACCAAGTAACTGCTAACAGTCTTAAAAGTATACGCTATAGTAGGTCCCCTCTCTAGGTAGAGCTAGCGCTTAGTAAAGAAACTTGCGATAATTGAGATTATAATAGGCAAGAGGAACCGGCAACTTCCTCTTTACGTTATTGAAAATAGACGATACTATAATCGGTAGGTATAGACGATTTTGGGGTTAGGTAGCTCGTACGCGAAGTTCTCTAACAACTACGAATTCTTATCTAATTTATCTCCCTTAGATAATTTGAAGTACTCTCTACACTTAACTCAAACCCCTTCTATTAGGTGGACACGCGCTTGTTAGATTTATAGTTAGAGCTACAGACGTATACGAGGTTAGTGATATATTATAGGATTTATCGTACGTTATCTAGTTCAACGAACGAGCTTAGGAAGTAGACCGTTGTAAATAAATAGCTTAATAGTTTGTCTCCAATATTCCGTGATGAATTCCTTGAGCTAATCCGTATTTTCCTCTTCCTATCGTAAACGAATATCACCGTGTCTAGTAAGAATCTTGGCTCTTACAAGCCGTATAGCGTATATAGTTATATCTTTATACCCGCCGGAGATTGTAGCGAGCGCTAGGCTTTTATCTAGAATATTCTAAGAGAACCTAGTGTGGTAAGAAGTTGTTGGTTCTGTTTCTACCGAGCGCTAATGATCATAGATAGCCTTATTTCTACCGGTTTAAGTAGGGTTGCAATGGTTAAGCTTATATATACCCTATAGACGTTAGAGTAATGTAAGCTAGGTAGAACTTTACCATACCTTATGGTTTATAGTACGCTACTCAGAACCCAGATTAACGTCGTAGGTTATCTCGTCTTTCAACTCGTCTAAGGGGTTAATATCCCCACCTAGGTTATTTCTAGCCCCGCTATCGTCCTAGTCCTTGTTGTATAGACCTACTAGTTGATATAATGACGGCGCTTGCCGCTACGCTAGGAAGATGCCTTAGTATAAGAGTCCTTACCGGACCTAATAACGTGAGAGTGCTTCTATTAGAGGTAGATATAAATGGTGTGGAATAGCAATCGTTTTGGTATGTAAACTAATCCTTACCTTTCTCAGAAGGAGAAAGATAGAGACCTATATACATACTCGTAGCGTACATCATAAGCTACACACCACTATTATATATCTATATCCAATCTTAGGAGCACTATACTTCTACCTCTTATTATCCTATCGTAGGTATAACAATTGCCTCCCATCCTAAGCAGCGGTCTCTACTATTATAAACGACCTTGTACGTAAAGCGCGTAGGCGGCGTAGCGTATACGTGACGTGTAGATATTATTACGCGGACCGTCGGTTGTTAACGGCGACGTAGAAAGTAGGGATTATAGATGTGACTACCTAGCCGTCGTATTATTACGCTTCGAATGCGGAGCGAGTTTATATCATTGCACTAGGTATATGAGCCTATCCCTTAACCCTAGCTTCCAAACTTTTCCTTTCTCTCTACCTTTATTGATTTTAGATAGCGCCTTCTAAATAAGCTCCTACGGTTAGTTACGCTTCACTTACTTTCCTAATATATAGCTAACTTATCTAGACTCCTATTGCTCAACATTTGGCCGGCCCGCCTACTAAAACCTCTGTTACGCAAAGCGTATAAACGTCCCGATAGACGAGCCCTAGGAGTATACGCTAGACTAGAAGAAGCCTAGACCCATTAATTATAGTTACTACGTGGGCTAGAACTATCCTTACCCTAAGGTAAGTCCGTACGCGTACCGCATGCTTTACTACTAATTCCTTCCTAGATCACCGATGGGTATATCTGCTAGCTTAACGTTCTAATTACTTGATCTAGGTCGTTCTACAAAAGTATAAGGGGTATATAGATATAATAGGGAGTTTACTTAAAGGTAATAGACTAGATTCAATAGGTAATAAATTGCTACCTAGAAAGAAATACGTATACAAGTCATTTAAAGGACCTTATATGTGGCGGCTCCGAAATAGCTTTGCTTTAGAGTCGCTACAGGGGCGGCACGTCTGTAAGTAGCTCTTACAATTATCCCTCTCCTTCTAGGCGTCGTTCTCGGCTCTGTGAGCCTCGTCTATAATATAATAAGATGGAGTGGCATCAAGGCATTCCTTGCCGAGCATCAACAATATATCTTTTTTAGGCTTGTATAAGCTCGCTAAAATCTTTAAAATCTCGTGGGAAAAACAGGAAAGAGTCCTTATACGAGGAGGCCTAGTGTAACGACTTTATGTTGTAGTAGGGTCGCGTATGTCTGTTATTTCGACGTTGTAGTACCTTAAAAGTAGAATCGTTAGGTACATTACATATAAACGTCGTTTGCGAAAACATCGCAACGAGCTTGAGACATTTAAGCCGCGAGGCGTTATTAGGTACTTCGTTCTTAAGCAACTACTCATTTAGAACTATAGGAAAGATTTGTTGTATTTTAAACAAGCCTAGTAGCGGGCACGCGTTATGCCGTGCGTTGGTCTTTAGGAGATCGAAACCGTTGCTATTAAAACGTTGATCTGCGTCGCGTAACGCGGTATAGAGGTATAAGATCTCGTTTGCAACCCATTTGATTCCTTCCCTCTTCATCTCAAAGTTAAACTTCTTGCTCTACTCTTTGTTTCCCGGTAAGCATCTCGCTTGCGTGTTTTCAACTCTTATCTAACTCTAATTTAGCCTTCATTATATCTAAGATTTTCACTACCGACGATAAGACGTCTACGTATCCTAGTTAGAACGTCTTCGACACTCGTGTTTGTAGAAACAATACGTCTATTAGAGAGGTAGACCTACCATCCTACCTGGAGTCGCAGCCTACTCTCGTGCGCCGCGTCTACGTTACGTGCCTTAAGGATCTTAAGGTCAGTAATTAGGCCACTAGCACCAATAAGTTATCTTGACTCTGTGCTGATCTCTACTTACGTTTTATAGACAAGCCTAAGACCCGCGCTAGGAAGGCTACTATAAAACCGAAGGTTTTAAAACCCGCGACTATTAGAGGCAGGGCTAAGGCCGCTACTATAACTACCGTCGTCGCCGCCGCTACGGAGACGAAGCTTACCGTTAGCGATATTGTAGAGGTTCCTATTTTAGAACCTATTATTATCCTCGTTGAGGATTACCTAGATGAGGAAATTTGCAGCTATGAAGACGGTGCCTGCTTGCGTTGCTAGCTGGTATACAAGTTCTGCCCTCTGGTAAGAGATCTTCCCTTCGCTTATTAGCTAAGCTAACGTTCTCGTAGTACCCCTCTTACTTCCGCCGCTCTATGAACGTACTCCTATATCCTCGCAATACGGTTCTAATAGACTAACATAGAAAATACCGTGGATGAGATTCCATCTCTATATAAGCGCCAGCTTATATACCTAGGTACTAATCTTTTTAAGGACTTTAAAGGGCCCTACAAACTTATCGTCGAGCTTCTTATAAGGTCTCTTTAAAGTTAAATGCTTCATTGAGAGTAGTATACTCTCTCTAATAGCGTAGAACTTCGGTTTATACGTAGTATTATAATAGCCTTACTATAACTGCTAAGCGTGTTTAATGCTCTCAATAACCTACTTGCGGTCTATAACCATCTTCTACACGCAAGTAGTAGTGGCTAGGACGAGATCCGTAGGCTCTGAGGCCATTATAGTCTTATCTCTCTCCTTCTAGGACTCGATCTCGAGTCTAATCCTATCAGAGTACTAAGGAACATTACCTATAGCAACCTCAACTAGAGAACGCTTCGTTGTACTATATTCTTTACTATTGTGCGCGAAAATCGTAGTCGTAAGCCAATTAGCCCAATTATCTTGTCTGTATAAGGTGGATATTCTTAGGAACATCTCAAGTGATTGGTTCTAACGCTTAGTCTATCTATCGGTTTAAGCGTGTAAGGTAGTACTAAGTCTTCTTTTTATACGAGAGTACTAGGTGAACGTGCTCTAGAACCTACTAGTGAATTGTAAGGGGGGTTAGGTAGGGTGTTAAGAGTAGATTCGTATACGTATATATAGTAGAAAATGAATCGTTACCGAAGAGGGTCGGAAACCCATTAGAAAGAGTCTTTTATGTAAACCCCGGAGCCAATCGGCCCGATGGTTTCCCGGTGATATGCGCTCAACGACTTTAAGTCCAACGCATTCCCGAGACACGTAATATTCAACCCGTTAAGAGATAAGATACTGTTCCGCCTTATTGGGATTCCCTCGGGTAACCCGCGAGATAGTATTCCCGTTACATTCCCGGTAGGAGCAGTCATTATAGATCTTTAAGTAACCCTCTATAAAGCGTCTGTAGAAATTAGTTAACTCAATAAACACCTGGATATTATGATACCCTTTTGGGCTAGACTATTTCTAAATTGACTTCACGCGAGGAGTGTAATAATTGCTCCCACCGGGAATGTAATGGGAATACTATCCCGCGGGTTACCTAAGGGAATCCCAATAAGGCGGAACAGTATCTTATCTCTTAACGGGTTGAGTATTACGTGTCTCGGGAATGCGTTGGACTTAAAGTCGTCGAGCGCATGTCCCCGGGAAACCACCGGGCCGATTGGCTCTGAGGTTCACACAAAAGACTCTTTCCGTTGAATTCCCAGCTCTCTTTAGTAACGATTCGTTTTCTTACTATATATATATGCGTATATGAATCTACTCTAATACCCTACCTAACCCCTCTTATATGTTACCTTCTCTAAGCAACTCTAGATCCGTAATAGCTACGCTGGAGTCTAAGCTAATCCAAGATCGCGGCGATGTCGTCGCGATTGTTCTAGAGACCGTTCAATCTAGAAATCGGGAAAGTAGAACGGATTTCCGCATCGTCTAAGGAGCAATTGCTCTCCGCGTTCGTAGCGTTCGTTTAAGTTATTTGTACCGTATTGGTAATAGATAGAAACTTAATATCTTCTAAACAAACCGGCTATCTATCAAGGGAACTAAGAGAGATTCAAATGTAAGAAGTTAATAGATATAATACGGAGTTTACTTAAAGGTAGTAGACTAGATTCAATACGTAGATAAATTGCTACCTAGGAAGGAATACGTATATAAGTCCTTTAAAGGACCTTGTGCGTGGCGGCTCTATAAACAGCTTCGCTCCGGAGTTGCTATAGGGGGGGCACGTCTGTAAGCAGCTCTTATAAGAAGCTAGGTGTTGTACTCTTCTGTAAAGCCTACCCACTTAACCTAGTATATATTTCTTGTTGTAGGCCCTTGTCTACTGGCCTGATACCGTTTCCTAGCTCTTTGAGAGCGTCTTATGTGCCTCCTACAAGCTCTTTACTCTATCTACTATAGCTTATACTCCCTCTTGTAGAGGCTATCCCTAGCCTCAAAACGGATTGTCGGATAGAATGTATATAGGGCAAAGAAAGGGCTCATGCTTATTGCACTATATTCGTCGTTATTATATGTAAACTCTATAAGTGGTAAGAGATTTGACCAGTTGTTCTATTCATTGTTATAGTACATTCGCAAGTATAGTACATTCGCAAGTACCGTTCTAGAGTCTAATTCTATATTTCAGTTTAGCCGTCGGTTTAGAGATAGAACGCTATGCTAAGCCTACGCTTTACCTATAACTGGTAGTAGATCTCCGACTAGTATTCGCTAGTAAATAGCGAGCCGTGGTCGGATATAATTCCTTTTAGAGCGCTGAATCTGCGGACCATATACTTAAAGAAGATATTAACAAGTTCAACTACTATTATTTTCGTTGTATAGGGGAGGTAGAGTGACATTTTAGTATAACAATCGACGATAACTAGGATAGCGTCGTGGACGCTCGATCCTAGCTTACTCGGCGGTAGGCCTATAACAAAATCCTAGCTAAGCTTCTACTATAGCCCTTCCGAGTACGGTATTAACTATATATTGCCGTATGGTCAATGGCGCAGCGCTTGTACCCGCTAACCAATATTATAGGATCGAATGTACTCTTTAATATCTATCGCTATAGTCGGCTAGTAGTAGTATTGCGTAATAAGCTCTTGCGTTCTATATAAGCTAAAGTATCCGGCTATAGGGTTTTTTATAAGGAGGGTTAGGTAGGGTGTTAAGAGTAGATTCGTATACGCCTATATATAGTAAGAGACGAATTGTTGTGAGAAAGAGTCGGGAATGAAATGGGAAGAGCCTTTTAAGTGACCCCTAGAGCCAGTCGGCCCGGTAGCTTCCTGGTAACATACGCCCGGCAACTATTCAAGCCCGACGCATTCCTAGGACACGTTATACTTACTCCGCCAAGAGATAAGATACTATTCCGCCTTGTCGGGATTACCTTAGGTAACCCGCAAGATAGTATTCCTATCACATTCCTAGTGGGAGCAATTATTACATTATTGTAGTAGCGTAGGAGAATTTCTAAGCGTACTAACGCCTTATCGGGCACGTATACTACCTTGTTATATAGTAATAGGCTATCTTCGTCGAAGTGCTATGTGCGCTTTTTCCCTACTCTTAGCAGGCGTCCCCTTACTATCGTTGCTCCTGTACAAAAGAATCATTCTTTTACAGTTACATAATCAGGTCTCTTATAGCAACAGCAGGCTTATTGGTACTTTACTATCCTTTGAGTTTTTAGACCTACCGTCTACAATCATCGCCGGATAATTAGTATATATAACGTCCTACTACTGCGGAAAGTTCACTAGTTCCAACTAAGACTTACGTACCCTAGGCGTTATACCTGCAATAAGGTTCACCCGGGCAAGTTTTCTCTATAACGTAGGTAATATATCCTTAACTTACGTATCGCGTATATAATCTAGGCACCTCGATAGCGTATCAACTAGGTTACTCTTAGCTAAACTATACGTCATTACAAAATTATAAGTAGCGAGTACTATAGCCCAGTATACCTGTCGGCTACAGAGGGTTTTTAAGCCTACAAAACCTTTTAGGTTATTGTAGTCGGTGAGGATATTAATCGTGTACGCTACACTCTCGTAACAGTAGCGCTATAACTTTAGGGCTATAACGATAGCGAGTATTTTTTAGTCGTATATCATATAGTTGCATTTAGTAGGATTTATCTTACGTGAGAAGAATGCGACTGGGTACTAAGTGTCATTGTAAAGCTGCGTTAAGATGGCCGTAATTATAGAGTCTAACGTATTGCTCTTAATACGCATGTAAAGCGTAGGATTAAAATGGTAGAGTATAGGCGCAGTGGTAAAAGCGTCAATGAGGGCTCAAAAAGCATGCTCTTTGGCTGCAATCTAAATAAAGAGCTCTGCCGCTTTTCTATTTTTGCTCTCCTTTGTTAGTTTTATTAGAGGGGCTGTAATATCGGAGTACCCTAAGACGAAGCGGCGGTAGAAGTTGTAGAAGCCAAGGAATCCCTAAACCTCTCTTAAGGTAGTAGGTATAGGCCAGTCGCAAATTGAGGAGACTCTACTCTCATCCATTGCGACGCCATCTATACTAACTATAAAACTAAGGAACTCAACTTTCTAAACATCGAATTCGTATCCTTTAAGATTTCTAAATAGTTGAAATTGACGGAGGCGATCAACTACAGCGTTTTATACTCGTGTCTCTCCTTGGCTTTAGAGTAGATAAGGATGTCGTTAAGATACATAATACAGATCACGTCAATAAGCCCCGAAAGGGCTTTATTAATATATAACTAAATGGTCGTAGGAGCGTTGGTGAGACCAAACGATATCACTCTTTTCTTAAAGTAGCCGTACGGCGTGCGAAACGTAGTCTTCTATTTATCTCCTTCTCTTATAGGAATATGGTAATAAGCGTCCTTTAGGTCTAGCTTTAAAAAGATGGAGGCCCCGTATAAGCAATGGAGATTTTCGCTAATAAGCGGAAGAGGGCAACGGTTCTTAATAGTTATCTTATTAAGCGCATGACAACCGACGTAAAGCTGTACGCTTATATCTTTCTTTAAAACGAAGAGTATAGGCGCTTCTACAGGGCTAGGGGAATGACGGATCTAACCCTTAGCAAGGGAAGTATCGAGATACTCCCGTAATGCTACGAGCTTATTGGCCGACATGTTATATAGGGGCATATATAGAGGTTCGCTCTTTTGGAGCAAGTCGATCGTATAGTTAGTAGCTTTATATAGAACCGGCTGTGTAGCTTTAGTATTGTTGAAAATATCTTAATAGGCGCTAAGGTACGCGATAAGAACCACCGTGGAAATAGCGCTCTACGTAGACGTAGCGCCTATATCCTATGTAACTAGAGCGAATACAGGGAGACCTTTTTGAGCAGTTTTGCGAAATCCCTTTACGCGCTACATGCGGAAATCTTACGGTTGATAGCTCTAGCGCCACTACAGTTAGTCTAAGTTAAGGACAATGCCCTATAAGTAAGAGGGGAAGAGTAAGTAGGTAGGAGTGGAGGCTAAGGACCGAGAAAGAACTAGAGCTAGACTTAACCGTCGATAATAGGAGCGATATATATACCCGATAGCGGTGGCCCTATGTATATTACTATTTTGGCCCCACTAGCGTAGCCCCGCGCCTAGTAGGTAATGAGTCTATATGATCTCGGTCTGGCCGGTCATTCATAGGTAGGCTATATTTAAGCTTAACTGGTTTAATGTAGGTATAAGACCTTCAGTATCATTTTCGTTTAATTATAACGCTACCCGTTTTAGAGGCAATAACAGGTCTGTGATGCCCTTAGATGTTCTGGGCCGCACGCGCGCTACACTGACGGAGCCAACGAGTACTTTTCCTTGGCCGGAAGGCTTGGGTAATCTTGTTAAACTCCGTCGTG